>Ga0209813_10000207_pt1 | contig 18144 bp, 17 predicted proteins | sample EndMethybrTD3033_FD_187596 | JGI IMG/M metagenome (GOLD analysis project Ga0209813, IMG submission 187596) | Populus endosphere microbial communities from Tennessee, USA - Endosphere MetaG P. TD hybrid TD303-3 (SPAdes) (version 2) | ecosystem: Host-associated > Plants > Roots > Endosphere... | reverse complement strand
CACATCCAGCGCCGTAGTCGGCTCGTCGGCCAGGATCAGCGACGGGCCGCACATCAGCGCCATGGCGATCATCACGCGCTGCCTGAGCCCGCCCGATAACTGATGCGGATACTGCTTCAGGCGACCAGCGGCCGCGGGGATGCCGACGCGATCGAGCAGGTAGAGTGCCCGCTCGCGCGCCTGCCTGCGGCTCACCCGGCGATGCCTGAGCAGTGCCTCCTCCAGCTGGTTGCCGATCGTGTAGGCCGGATTGAGCGAGGTCATCGGCTCCTGGAAGATCATTGCCATGCGGTTGCCGCGGATGTCGGCGATGGCCCGCTCGCCGACCGCGGCGAGGCTCTGCCCCTCCAGCTCCAGCCGGGCCGCCGTACGCCGGGCGATGCCAGGCAGCAGATCCATGACGGCCAGTGCTGTCAGTGTTTTTCCGCAACCCGACTCGCCGACGATGCACAGCGTCTCGCCGCGATCGACGTGAAACGACACGCCCTGCACCGCGTGCAACGTGCCTGCGGCCAGCGGCAAGTCGACCCGCATATCCTCGACGGTCAGGACGCGCTGGCTCATGCGCCTCAATTCCGGTTCTCGGGGGCGGTGACGTCGCGAAGGCCGTCGCCAAGCATGTTGATGGACAGCACCAGCAGGAACAAGGCGATGCCCGGGATCGAGATCAGCCAGGGATCGAAGAACATCAGCCCCTTGGCCTCCGAGATCATCAGGCCCCAGGACGGAGTCGGCGGCTGCACGCCAAGGCCCAGGAATGATAGCGCCGCCTCCAGCAGGATGGCATGCGCCATCTCTAGCGTGGCCACCACGATCAGATGGTTGACGACGTTGGGCGCCACCTCGGTGAACAGGATGCGCGGCGTCGAGCAGCCGACCGCCTGCGCCGCCGTGATGAACTCCCGCACCCGCACCTGTTGTGTAGCGCTGCGCATGACCACGGCGAAGCGGTCCCAGATCAGCAGGCCCAGCACCCAGATCACCACGGTCAGCGACGAGCCGATGATCGATACCACCGCCAGCGCCACCAGAACCACCGGCATCGACAGCCGGGTGGTAACGATGAAGTTCACCACCATGTCGACGCGACCGCCGAAATAGCCGGCCAGCACGCCGATGGTGGTGCCGATCACGCCCGAGATGAGCATCGCCGAGACACCGATCAGCAGCGAGATCCGCGCGCCGTACAGCAGGCGTGTGAGGTAGTCGCGACCGAGGTGATCGGTGCCGAACGGATGCACCCAGGTCGCCTTGGCGCTCGCATGCCAGATCGGCGGGATAAGCTTGCGGGCGAGTTGCTGGTCGTAAGGGTCGAACGGCGAGATCAGCGGTGCCAGCAGAGCCATCAGCACGATGATGGCCAGGATCGCGCCGCCGAGCATCAGCCCCCAGTGGTGCAGCACGCGCCGACGCAGCAAGGCGCCTGGCGAAGGGGCCAGGATCTCCTCGGCGCTCAGCATGCCGGCTCGGGGTTCGGACAACTCGGCCATCTACGCCACCCTCAGGCGCGGATCGAGGAAGGCGTTGAGCAGGTCGGCCAGCAGCGTCAGCAGCACGTAGATCACCGACAGCGACAGCACGATCGCCTGCATGGTCGGCAGGTCCTTGCGCTGGATCGACTCCCAGGCGAGATAGCCGAGCCCGTTGATCTGGAAGATCGTCTCGATGACGATCGAACCGCCCAACATGAAGCCGAACTGCACGGCGGCCAGCGACACCACCGGGATGATGGCGTTGCGCAGGGCGTGCTTGAACAGCACGGTCATCGGCCGCAGCCCCTTGGCCCGCGCGGTGCGGATGTAGTCGGACGACAGCACCTCCAGCACACCGGCCCGCGTCAGGCGCATGATGGCGGGCGTGACGTAGTAGCCGAGCGCAATCGCCGGCATGACGAAGTTCTGCCAGCTGCTCGATCCGGTGATCGGCAGCAGGCGCCAGTACACGCCGAGCCACAGGATCAGCGTGAGGGCGAACCAGAAGGTCGGCATGGCCTGCCCGACCACCGCCACCGTCAGCGCGAAGCGGTCGGCGATGCTGTTGGGACGCACGGCGGCGAGCACGCCGAGCGGAATGGCGAGTACCAGTGCGAATGCGATCGCCAGCGCGCCAAGCGTCATCGTCACCGGCAGGCGAGCGAAGATCACGTCGGCGACCGGCTGACGCAGCGTGTAGGAACGGCCGAAGTCGCCCTGCAGCGCGCCGGCCAGCCAGCTGAGGTACTGCTCGATGATCGGCCGGTCGAAGCCGTAGAACTTGCGGATCGCCTCGATGTCCTGGGCACGCGCACCTTCACCGGCGATGGCAATCGCCGGATCGCCCGAGACATAGATCATGGAGAACGTGATCACCGAGACGGTCAACGCCACCAGCAGCGCGATACCGAGACGTTTGGCCGTGAAGGCGAGCATGTTCGGTGCGCCTCGCGTATTCCCTCTCCCCGTTCATGGGGAGAGGGCCAGGGTGAGGGGCAGAACCTTGCGCGACGCTGGAGTGTGCCGCTGCCCCTCACCCCGACCCTCTCCCCGCAGGCGGGAAGAAGAAGGGGCCCTCACTTCCATTTCGCCGCGAAGAACTGCGGGATCTCGTCCGAGGTCGGCTTGAAATCGAGGTCCTTGGAGAAGGCATAGTACTTGGCGTAGGTGAACAGCGGCACCCAATAGGCTTCCCCGGCAATGCGGGCGAGCACCTTCTGCCAGGCCACCTTGCGCTTGTCAGGGTCGGTGATGCCGTCGGCCTCCGCGATGCCCTTGATGACCTCGGGGTCCTTGGTCAGGTCGTCGGGTCCGTTGGCGAAGAACTGCGCCGTCATGGCCGACACGTCGGGTACCGAGTTGGACCCCCAGGTGCCGTGAGCGACCGCGGCGCGGCCCTTGTGCACGCTCTCGATGAAGGCAGTGTACTGCACGTAGTTGAGCTTCGGCTTCAGCCCGACCTTGACGAGGTCGCCGATCACCGCCTCGGTGTACTCGCGATCTCTGTAAGCATAGAAATCGAACTCGAAGCCGTCGGGAAAGCCCGCCTCCTTCAGCAGTGCCTTGGCCTTGGCCGGATCGAAGGCATACTTGGGCACATCGGTCGAACAGGCGAACTGGTCCGGATGGCAGGCGCTGTGCGCCACCACCGAGGCCGGACCGACCAGGTTCTTGGTTAGAGCTTCGCGATCGATGGCGTGGGCGACGGCCTCGCGCACGCGCTTGTCGCCGAAGAATTTCTGGCCCGACACCCCGTGCACGTCGAACTGCAGATAGGACACGCGCAGCGTTTTGGCGTTCTCGACCACGACGTCGGGATTGGCCTTGATGCGCTCGGCCTGATCCTTCGGCACGTCCCAGATCCAGTCGATGGCCCCGGTCATCAGCTCGGCAGTACGCGTATTGGCGTCTTTGATCGTACGGAAGGTCAGCTTGGAGATCTTCGGGTCACCCTTGAAGCCGTCCTTGAAGTAGTCGGCGTTCTTCTCCATGCGGATGTGCTCGCCGGGCTTGACCTCGACGATCTTGTAGGGGCCAGTGCCGTTCGGCTTGACGGCGCCGAAATCCTTCTTGCCGTCGGGCTTCACCGGGGCGCTGTCGTAGTGGCCCTTCTGCATGATGAAGCCGATGCCGGCCAGATAGGCCAGCGCGGGCGGGAACGGCCGGTTGAGGTTGATGCGCACCTTGCCGTCGTCAACCTTCTCCGCGTTCTTGATCCAGGCCAGCAAAGCGAAGTTGGCGATGGCGTTGTCCTTGTTGGCGGCGTGATTGAACGTATAGGCGACGTCGTCGGCGTCCATCTCCTTGCCGGAGTGGAACTTCACGCCCTTGCGCAGCTCGAACTCGAGCGTGGTCGGATTGACCCAGGTCCACTTGGTGGCCAGCAGCGGCTTGATCTCGGTGTTCTGCGGGTCGATGAAAACCAGCGTATCCCAGACATGGTGGCCGACTACCACCAGCTCGCGCGTATTGATGTAGAAGGGGTCGGCGATCGGGTTGTCGCGGTCGGTGGCCCAGACCAGCGTATCGTCCTTCTTGCCGGCGCCGGCGTCGGTGGCGATCAGCGTTGCTGCCGCAAACAGGCTGGCCAGCAAGAAACAGAAACGCTTCATAGGCTACTCCCTTCCGGAACCAGACGGATGCGACGGCAGTGCGCGCGGGGTGCAGCTTTCCCGTTCTTCCCCGGGGCGATCCTCGCTTTGGCAGGGGCGAATTGCAAGCGGTGAGGTGACTGGGAGACGCCTGTGCCCGCCCACGCGGCAGGCTGCAGACTTAGGAGGCCTTCGGCCCACCCGGCGGTTTGTCGACCGACACCTGGGACACGCCATACCCGGCGGCTTCCGGAATATGATAGGTTTGGCCGGTCTTGGTGCGCTCCATGGTCGGCATGACCGTGACGATCGGCGTCGCGCGGCTCGCCGCGACAGCCTCCGCCACGGTGCGATAGCGCGCGAGCTTGACGAGATTCATCTTGGTGGCGAACACCAGCGTGCGGCTGCCGGCCTCGCCGTCGCGAAGGGCTTGCTGCGGTGTGATCCACAGCCCTTCCACCGACTCTGTGCCATCGTGGATACCGAGCTGATCGACCGGAGCCGCGACTAGGTAGAAGTACGTGTCGAAGCGCTTGGGCAAGGACTCCGGCGTGATCCAGTGCGCGAACGGCACCATCAGGTCGGTGGCCAGTAGCAGCCCCTCGCCTGCGATGAGATCGCGAAAGAGCCGATCGCCCGCCAGAATCGGCGCGCGGTAGCGCTCGACGAGACCGTGCGCTTCCTGTGCCTCGATCATGCTCTGCGTGCCGCGTTTGCGGGCGAGCACCAGGCCCGCCTCCTCGAACGTCTCGCGCGCCGCCGCGACGATGTTGGTCCTTTCGGCTGGCGCATCGATGGACGCAAGATCGGCCCAGGCCGGATCGGAGTCGCCCGGATCGACCTTGCCGCCGGGAAACACCAGCGCGCCCGATGCGAAATCGATGGCATGGTGGCGGACCACCATGAATACCTCGATACCATCCGGGCGGTCGCGCAGGATGACAACGGTCGCCGCCGGTACGGCAGGCGCAGGCACTTTGCTGGCATCCATGCTTGGACGTTTCCCTGTTTCGGTTCTTGTCAGGTTGATCAAACTGACTCGGCCACGGCTTCGGACCAGGGATGGTGCGGCTCGGTGGCGCCCTCGTTCATGCCGCCGCAGCGTCGAACCGCCCCGGCGATGCAGTAAGGAAACGGGTATTCGATAGGTTCGGCAAGCACCGTCGCGCACTGCGCCGAAAGTGCCGCAATCGTCTCGGCCGGCAGACGCCGGTCGGCCACCACCAGGCTAGGCCCCGATACGTCGATGCGGGGCTCATGGAAAGCATCTTCGAGCGAGAGTCCGAAATCGGCGCACATGGCCAGCAGCTGGAACACCGATGGGATAATGCGCCTGCCCCCGCAACCGCCGATTGCCAGCACGTCGTCGCTGCCCGTCATGACGGCCGGCACGTAGTTGGCCAGCGCCGCCCTGTCTGGTGCGATCGAGTTGGGCCGGCCCGGCATCGGATCGAACCAGTTCATGCCGTTGTTCATCAGGATGCCGGTGCCGGGCAGAACGATGCGCGATCCGAACGTCGCCAGCAGGGTCTGCGTCAGCGTCACCATGTTGCCGTCGCGGTCGACGACGCACAGGTGCGTGGTGGACGTCGGCACGCTGTGCCGGCCACCGTCTCCCAAGTGCTCGAGCCGGTCCTGCCAGGCCGCACGCATGGCCGATGCATAGGCGAGAAAGGATTTGGTTTCAGGCCTGGCCTCCGGCACCTTGCGCTGCCTGGCAAGCTCCCCGAACGCGACCCGCAGCGTCGGGCCGCCATTGAGCTTGGGCAGCACATGAACGGTGCGGTCGAAATAGCCGAAGCTGAGCGGCTCCACCTCGCGAGCTCGCACCTCCGCCAGATCCTCGGGGCCGAGGTAACCGCCCATCTCCCTGACATCGTCGGTGATTCTGCGCGCCAGCGCACCGGCGTAGAGCGCGTCGGCGCCATCCTCAGCGATGGCACGCAGCGTGCGCGCCAGGTCGGGCATGGGGAGGCGGGCGACCGGATCGGGCTCGACCGCGGCCGCCTGCAGCGGCGGACACCCGTTCGGCAGGAAGCGAGCGCGGGCACCGGGATCGCGTGCCAGATCGGCCATCGCGTTGGCGACCATCAGCGTCGTGTGCCCATCGACGACCGGCCCCTGCTCGGCCATCTGCACTGCCGGAGCCACCAGATCGCGCCACGCCTTGCGGCCATGGCGCCGGTGCGCGGCCGCCAAGCCGGCCGGAACCGTCGGAGCCACCACCGCCTTGGGGCCGACCGTGTTGACGTTGCCGACCACCATCGGCCAGCCGAACAAGTTGCCCTCGTCGCGCTGGTCGGTCAGCACGTAAGCCTTGGGATCGAGCGACTTCGGCGAGCGGGCGCCGAAGTCGATACCCGTGATCCGGCCCGTTGCCGCCTCGTACACCAGCATCGCGCCGACGCCGCCGATGCCGCTCATCCAGGGCTCGACCACGCCGACGGCAAATGCGGCGGCAACAGCAGCATCGACCGCGTGCCCGCCGGCTTCCAGCACGCGTGCGCCGACCTTCGATGCCGCCCGGTTCTGCGTAACGACGATGCCCGCGCGCGATCGCACCACCGGCTTTCGCACGGAGCGCAGCTGCGACAGGTTTGGAGAGAGAGCCGAGACCGTACCTTGCATTCCGTGACCCGTCGGCCGATGTATTGCCCGCAAAGGTTAGATCAGAATGATCACTGACGCGACTCTGGTCGCGGCAGTCGCAGCCGAGCTAGGCGAGGAGGACAAGCGTGGCTCAACAGCCTGTTGCTCTCGTGACCGGAGCATCATCGGGAATCGGCTTGGCCACCGCCTCGCTGCTGGCGGCTCGCGGCTATCGCACGTTCGGCACCAGCCGGCATCCCGACCAGCGCCCGGGTCCGAAAGGGGTCGAAATGCTGCAGCTCGACGTCAGCTCCGACGCCGACGTGCGCGCCACCGTGGCTGAGGTGGTCGGGCGCGCCGGGCCCATCGATGTGCTCGTCAATAATGCCGGCTTCGGGCTGTTCGGCGCCGTCGAGGAGACGTCGCTCGAGGAGGCGCGCAGCCAGTTCGAGACGACTTTCTGGGGGGCGGTACGCCTGATCGAGCAGGTGCTGCCCGCCATGCGCGAGCGGCGGTCCGGGCGCATCATCAACGTCAGCTCGGTGCTGGGCTTCATGCCGGTGCCGTTCCAGGCGTTCTATGTGGCCTCCAAGCATGCGCTGGAGGGGTACTCCGAGGTACTCAGCCTCGAGGTGCGCCCGTTCGGCATCTTCGTCAGCCTGATCGAGCCGAGCTTCATCCGCACGGGCTTCTTCGAGCATCGCCAGGAAGCAAAAGCGCCGCTCGAGGTCTACAACAGCAAGCGCGCCCGCATCTCGCCCATGATGCGCGAGCGCACCGACGCAGGCAGTGATCCCGACACGGTGGCCCGCGTCATTCTGAAAGCGATCTCGGCTTCCGATCCGGCAGTCCGTTATCCGGTGGGTCTCGACGGCGCCATGCTGCAGGCGACGCGTAGCTTCCTGCCGGCCTTCGTGTTCGACCGCGTGCTGCGCAAGTCGTTTGCCTTGGACGAGGGCTAGGCGGGCGAGCGTGCAGGCCTCAGCCCGACGCGGATTTTAGCGTCAGCTCCAGCTTCAGGATGACGAACCCGGTCGGCGTCGGCTTTTCGGTGGCGCTGGCGTTGCCTTCCGTCTCGTCCAGCATCGAGTGCAACACGACATTGGAGTTGCGCTCACCGATCAGTGGCGATTTCTCATCGGCCGGCATCTTGGTGTCGATCGCGAACGCCTGCTGCAACGCGCCCGGCTCGGCGACACCGGATGCGGCCCTCACCACCCAGATCAGCGTGCCGCGGCGATCGGTCGAGATGCTGACGCCCTGCGCGCTGCCGGCGTAGGTCTCCTCCTCTCCATTGGTTGCCGTGAACGTGCAGAGAGTCTCGCGCGTGCGCTCCGCGGTCGGCACCTCGCTTGCCGCTGCCTGGCCCGGCTCACCCAGCACACACATCAGCACGCCGACTTCCGTGTACGCGTTCTCGGCCAGCGTCGAACAAGTCCAACACGTCGCTGCCGCCAACGCCGCCAAATGTGTCCGCCACATGCGAGCCTCCCTTGTCCCGGGCTCAGGACAACGCCGCACATGCTAAGAAAGTTACAAATTGCGCTGGCGTGACCCTGCGACGGAAAAGCCCCGCCGTGCCAGGCACGGTCGGGGCTTCACATCACTTCCGATTTGCCCAGCAAAGCCGGGCTGATTTACGAGGCCAAGCCTCGTTCGATGCTGTCAGATTTTGGGTGCGTTCGGTTTGGTCTGATCAGTTTGCGCTACCAAACCGTGCCCTCGCCCTTCGGCTCGGGCTCGAGTGACTCTGAGGTGGTGCCATGCGTCCTCCACTCGCTGTTGGTCCGCGCGACGCGCCGTCGCTGTACCGGTAGGAGCGGTGCAGGGTCGAGCTCACAACCGGAGCCCACTCAACTCACCAAGACGACGAGCGTCACATAGAAGTGTTGGTATTCTCCCTCGCGTTGTCAAGCCATCGGGCGTCGATTTCCGACTAGCGGCTCAGCGTCAGCGATGCCCAGCCGGATTCGCTGGTCAGCCTCACGCTTTGCGTGTTGCCTCGCACAACGACGTAGATGGTGCCGGAGATGCCGTACTCGCGATTGTAGAAGGTGCCACGGAACTTGTTCTCGCCGATCTTGTGCAGCGAGGCCGTCTGCACCGCGCGAACCGAAGGCGTCGCGCACACCGCGTTCACGATATAACCCTCGTTCGACCTGCGGCTGTAGCGGGCGCGGCAGCGCGCCTGCTCGCGGGCGCCGGTGGCCATCGAGACGCTGCCGCCGCCACTCCAGGAGCCTTCGAGGTTCTGCGCATAACTGAACTCAGGGCGCAGTATCAGCGCGCCGAAGGCGATCAGGCAGGCAAGCGCAAATCTGTGCATCGAGGTGCTCCCAGACGGCAAGCGTGTGAATCTTCGGACTACACGATCCATCACAGAAGCCGTCGGTGCGGTCAACATTCTGGAGGGGGGGAAAAGGCACAGTAAACAACAGTTGCGATATGTTACGTGCTCAGCCGCGGACGGCGCCCCTGTATTGGCCTCGGCGCCCGCCAGAAATGGACGCTTAAGACTCAGTTCGAGATATCGCCACAAAGGGGGCCTAGCGCGCTTGCTTCGCACATGCAAAGGGGCGCGCGATGAGGGCGAACAAGGTGCCAACCAAGCTCTGGCCAAGCAACGTCTGGCCAACCGACGTCTGGATCGTGGTCGACGTTGCGTACAACGGCTGGACCGTGGTCTCGACCCACGGCTCACAGGTCGATGCGGAAACGGAACGCGACCGGCGCAACGAGGGTCTGGCGAGGCGGCGTTACAGTGCCTGCGTCGCGCCCAAGCCGACTGCCGAGGCCGTCCGACTTTCCTGCGGTTGAAGTTGCTGCCTGATCTCGCCGCGTGATCCTGCCTTATTCGCGTGTTGTCGCTTTTTCGCCGACCGGAGTTGGCGTAAGCCTTGCTGCTTCGTTGCAGCTTGAGGCACGCGGGATGTTGGCGGGAGACGATGGGCAAGGCCGGCGCTGAAGCGGTAGGGGTGGAACAGGGCAGACGCAGCATTCACGCTTTCCTGCGCGAGCGGCGTGAACAGCAGACGCGATTTCTCGCCGCTCTGGTCGGCGTTCCGTCCGACAATCCGCCAGGCGACTGCCAGCCGATCGCCGACGCTGCTGCGAGATTGCTGGAGGGCCTCGGCCTCGAAGTCGAGCGACATGCGGTCCCGCATGACCGCGTCACCGCCAACGGCATGATCAGCGCCACCAACCTGGTGGTGCGTCATCGCTTCGGGCCCGGCCCCACGATCGCCCTCAATTCGCACGGCGATGTCGTGCCGCCTGGCGCCGGCTGGACGCATCCCCCCTACGCCGCCGCAATCGTCGATGGCGTCATGTACGGGCGCGGGGTGGCCGTCTCCAAATCCGACTTCGCGACTTACACGTACGCCCTCCTGGCCCTGCAGCAGAGCGGCCTGCCTCTGGCCGGGGCGGTCGAGTTGCACTTCACCTTCGATGAGGAGGCCGGCGGCCTGATCGGCCCCGGCTACCTCATCGAGCAGAACATCAGCAAACCGGATTTCGTCATCTCGGCGGGCTTTGCCTATGGCATTGTCACCGCCCACAACGGCTGCCTGCATCTCGAAGTCGAGATCGCGGGACGCTCGGCGCATGCAGCAATCCCGAGTTCGGGTGCCGATGCACTGGAAGCGGCCACCGGCGTCCTGGCCCAGCTCTACAGCCTGCGCCGCGAACTCGCGCAGATGACGTCCAAGACGGCAGGGATCGGCTCGCCACAGCTGACCGTGGGCCTGATCTCGGGCGGCATCAACACCAATGTCGTGCCGGACCGCGTGGTGTTCCGGCTGGATCGCCGCATCATTCCCGAGGAGGTCCCGTCCATCGTAGAGCGTGACCTGCGGCAGCGCATCGAGACGGCGGCGGCGACATACGAGGGCATCCGCTGCAACGTGCGGCGCATCCTGCTTGCGCAACCGTTCACGCCGGCACCCGGGCAGGATCGATTGGTGGCCGCGATCCAAACGCATGCGAACCGGATCATGGGGGCGAGCGTCGAACCGCACGGCGTGCCGATCTACACCGACGCGCGACTCTACTCTTCCGCCGGCATCCCGACCGTGCTTTACGGGGCCGGCCCGCGTACGCTGCTCGAGGCCAATGGCCACCGGGCGGACGAGCGACTGGTGCTGGAGGACCTGTATAACGCGACGGAAGTGGTGGCGGTGGCGCTGGCTGATCTGCTCGGACCAGAAACGCGATAGGCGGCGGCCATGGCAGATGGGCTGGGCGACCTGATCTACAGCCGCATCGGCGAGCTTGCCCGCATTTCCGATGACCCCGACCGGCTCACCCGCATCTACCTGAGCCCCGCGCACAAGCAAGCGGCTGGCGTGGTGGCACAATGGATGCGCGAGGCCGGCATGGGCGTTCGCATCGATGCGACCGGCAACGTCGTCGGCCGCAGGGAGGGGTCCACGCCGCAAGCACCCGCGATATTGATCGGATCGCACATCGACACGGTGCGAGACGCCGGGCAGTTCGACGGATGCCTCGGCGTCCTGATCGGCATCGCCGTCGTCGCCGAGCTGGCGGCACGGCAGGTGGTCTACCCATTCGCGATCGAGGTGCTCGCGTTCGGCGACGAGGAAGGCGTGCGCTTTCCGTCTGCGCTGGGTGGCTCGCGCGCGCTGGCCGGAACCTTCGATCCGGCCGTTCTCGATGAGTGCGACGAGCAGGGCGTATCGCGCCGGCAGGCGCTGGTGGCATTCGGTTGCGATCCCGGCACCATCGCCAGCGAGGCGCGCAATGCAGCAACCGCGCTCGGCTATGTCGAAGTGCACATCGAGCAGGGTCCCGTGCTGGAAGCAGAAGACCTGGCGGTCGGCGTCGTGACCGCGATCAGTGGCGCCACCCGAGGCGTGGTGGAGGTCACGGGCGAGACCGGCCACGCGGGCACCGTGCCCATGCATGGGCGCCGCGATGCGCTGGCGGCGGCGGCAGACATGGTGCTGGCCGTGGAGGCGCGGGCGAAGGGTGAGAAGGATCTGGTGGCAACGGTCGGGCGGTTGAGCCTGACCAATGCGGCCGGCAACACCATTCCCGGCAAGGTCCAATTCTCTCTCGACGTGCGCGCACCCCTCGATGCGCAGCGCGCAACGGCCGTGGCCGACATCAAGGCGGCGATCGCGCGCATCGCTGCGCAAAGAAACGCCGCCGCGCAGGTGACCCTCACGCACGATGCGGCGGCAACGCCCTGCGACGCACGACTAATGCAGCTGCTCTCCGAAGGCATCGAAAGCATCGGCTTGCGGGTGCGCCATCTGCCGAGCGGCGCGGGGCACGATGCCATGGCGTTCCGCGGCCGCCTGCCAGTGGCCATGCTGTTCGTGCGATGCAAGGGCGGCATCAGCCATCACCCGGCTGAGCATGCCTCCGCGGCCGACATCGACGTCGCCGCCCGTGTCCTCCTGACCTTCATCGACGCCTACGCGCGCGACGGCGGCAACCGCTGAGCCGGCGCCAGTCTCGATCGGCCTGCCCGCGAACTGATCGGATTGCTTGTTCCCGCATCAGCGGCTGCCCGCTGCCGCATCCCACCCGATCAAAACAGCGCCGTTTGTGACCGGCTTTGCCGCCGTGCCCCGGAATGGCATGCGGATTGCTCTTTATCCGGCGGATTGACCGTCGATTGCCGGAGCATCCGTTCCGTCAACCGACCACGTTCGCGAGGAGGGCGACGAGCTTTGACAACCCGCTCGACGCCGACCGTCCCTTACACGCGGGCGGCTGCAGCTGCGGCCAGCACCTCACGCCGCGGCACGCAAATGCCGCCGACCGACCCGCTGATCTACCGCTTCTACGAGATGGTGATGGTCAATGGCCCTGCCTGGAAGGCGCTGATCGAGGAGGAATTCGGCGACGGCATCATGTCGGCCATCGACTTCGACATCGAGCGCCTGCCCAACCCAAAAGGCGACCGCGTCAAGATCACCATGTCCGGCAAGTTCCTGCCCTACAAATACTACGGCAACGAGCAGGGTATCCAGGAGTAAGGCCTGAAGGAGGGCTGAGCAGCGACGACGGGCAATGTCAGCTGCAATGTGACATCGCAAAACACCAGCCGCGCAGTTGCCGGGAATCATTTTCTGATGGAAGCCGAAATGCTTCCACCAGGAACGACTCACCCCAAGCAACGACTCGGGCTGCGCCGAGCAAGGCATCACTCTTGTAGAAGAAGTGGTGTCTCTGTCGGCGTAGCTACCTGAGCTTCGCCTTGCCTTTTCGGGCCACAAGCATGCTATGCATGCGCCGGTCGTCGCGGGACATCAACCTGGCGACGGATGCTTGCACCATCGTCGCGTTTGCAGGCAAAATGCGTGCAGGGAGCATTGGCGGGGTTCGCACCTGGGCGGAACAGGTTGCGGGCAAGATGCTCCCGGCCATGGCAGAGCCTCAGAGATCGGGCAGGCAGCGCGCTGCAGACGCGGTGTCCACGGCGTACGTAACCAGCCAGATCCTGAGAACGACAGCGGGCAATGGTCCGAATGGACCGTGCATGTAGGCCGGCAAACCTGCCGCAAAGCGGTGTCCGGCGGTCGAAGAGGGAGCAAGCTCATGCGGTCTCGAGTCGCGTTCCTTATTGTTTTTGTCGCGTCATTAGCCACAGCCGTCAGTGCAATCGCGCAAGTGTCGGACCCGGGCAAGGCAACCCGCGACCAAGTCAACGAAAGCACGGTTTTCGTTGCCGGAGGCAGCCTCGGCGCGACCTACAATTCGCTCGCCAACGACATCGGCATAGTGACGAGCGACGACAAGCTGCGCGTCATTTCCGTGACAACCGCCACTGGCGTGCAGAACGTACGTGATCTCGTGTACTTGAGGAGCATCGACCTCGCTTTCACCAATGTCCGCGTCCTCAACGGATTTTTGGCCAGCGGCGAGCTGGGGACCGACCTCAAGCGGCAGATCGTCTATATCGCTCCGCTCACCACCGAGGAAGCGCACATCCTGGTGCAGCCGGAGATCAATTCGCTTGAGGACTTGCGCGGCAAGCGCGTGAGCTTCCACCTCGCTGGCAGCTCCAGCGCCTTGGCCGGCGCCTACATCTTCAAGGCGCTTGGCATCGACGTGAAGGTCTTTAATTTCCCGCAACCCGATGCCGTTGAAAAAATGCGCCAGAAAGAGCTGGATGCAACGGTATGCATTTGCCCCAAGATCGTTCCAGCCTACTCCTCTATCAGACCGGAGACCGGCTTCAAGTTCATCGAAGTGCCCTATCCGCAGGCGCTGGAAGCGGAGTTTTTGCCAAGCCGGCTTACCGGCGACGACTACCCCAACCTCGTGCAGAAAGACAAGCGGGTGCAGACGGTTGGCATGAACACGATCCTGGTCACGCTGAACTGGCCCAAGGGATCGATGCGCTACAACCGCAACGCCAAATTCGTCGAGGCGTTCTTCTCCAAGTTTCCCGACTTTCTGAAGCCGCCCCGACAGGCGGCTTGGAAAACCGTCAACCTGGCGGGAACCGTTCCCGGATGGACGCGCTTTACGCCAGCCCAGGAGTGGCTCGATCGCAATCGCGAGCAGACCGCGGCCAACATGCGCACGCGCTTCGACCAGTTCCTGAGCGAGCAAAGCAAGCGCGGGGACGGGCCCATGGACAGGGAGCGGCTGTTCCGCGAATTCCAGGATTGGATACGCAAGAACTGAGGAGCGCCGCAACAGCGCGCCACACAATCGGCGCGCTCCTCAGGGCATGCGCGCGCTAAGCCGCCTGAGCGGTTCATCGGCTTCGTCAGCGCCCAGCTCGCGGGCGCGCTCATACCAGCGCTTGGCAGCGGCCGGATCCGGCCGCAGACCGCCGACCACCTGACGGCGGACCAGCTCGTCGGGATCGAATGTTGCCGCCAGCGCGAGCGCCCCCTGCGCCAGGCCTGCGTCCGCGGCGCGCTCGTAGAACAGTCGCGCGGCCTCGACGTTGCCGGCACCCATCAGCTCCTCGCCCTTCTTGACGAAGCCCTGCGCACGCTGCCGGTCCTGCGGCGTCAGGCTCGGCTCGCGACGGTCCGGGACCGCCTTGGGCGCCGACGCTATGGTGCCTCGCACCACCAGCGTCGATTTCGCCTCAGCCAGCACCGACCCGTCCAGACCGACCAGCGAGACCACGATGTCGGCGCTGCCGGTCACACCGGCGGGCAGTAGGATCTTGAGGTTCGGCAGGGCATTCAAGGCGATGGCCCACGACCCCGGCGCAATCGAATGTCCCTCCGAGAGGGCCGCCATGGCCGGCAGTCCGCGCACCTTGACGAAACTGTCGCGCGGAACCGACGACGCGGGTCCGACGCGAACCGGGAAGGGAGCCTGTGCGGCGGCCTCTGCGGTAACCGTGGCGGCAATGCTGACGATCGGCCGATCCCCCGTTTGCGCTGCCGCCAGGGATGCCCCCACCAAGCCGAGCGTCGCATCTGCGAGTCCGGCCGTGACGAGCAAGCAGAGAGGAAGCAAGCGTCGCGGACTGCTCGCCCTGGGTGGTGCCGCACCAGTCACCGCTTCCCTCCCCATCCACGTCAATTCTATGTCGAGCCCCGACGGCTAGGCAGTGTACGCGAGAGAACGTTGGCGGGGCCGCACCCTGGCTCAGGCAGTATTGAACAATTCCTACCGGCTCGGTGGACCATCCGTCACGTCAGCCGCCGCATCGATGCGTCTGCTCACGCCGAGCCGCTCAAACATTTCCTGTTTGCGCAAAAGATGTCGCTGAAGGCATCAACAATGCCGAGACGAGCAGGATGGCGAAGAACCTGTTTGCTTGCGCCCACACTCTGCACCGCCGACACTTCGTCGTGATGCCTCCTACGCGCCGCAATCCCTCACGCAAGTCCCGCACACGCAAAGTACAACCGGGGCTGATCGTCCGCAACTGCTGTCTGCGTGGGCAAGTGACATCGCACACAGCAAGAATCGGAGTCGACGGTGACATCGCCGTGCGTGAAATGCGAAAGCGATCGCGCAATCGTGACGAGCAACGACTGCAGATGGGACGTGGTGTCCTAACGACGAGCCGCAGCGGCGCGATAGGCGGTGGGAGTCTTGCCTGTGAGGCGTCGGAAGCGGCGATTGAACGTCGACAGATCGTTGAAGCCGTTGGCGAGGGCGATGTCGGAGACGCCCTCGTTCGACCGGTGCAGTTGCACCGCGGCCCGGTGCAGCCGGGTTCGCAGGACGAACTGATGCGGCGTCATTCCCACGACGGCGCGGAAGGTGCGCAGAAAATGATAGGGGCTCATGGCCGCCTCGCGAGCGAGAGCAACCAGCGACAGGGACTCGTGCGCGTCGGTCTCGATGCGCCGCAACGCTGTGGCGACACGCTGGTGGTCGCGGCGGCTCGGTGCGGCGGCATCCGTCCTCGCGTCGACGAGCGCAGCCGCGACGCTGCCGGCAAGCTGCAACGCCCGCTCCTCCAGCTCGGCGGCATCGCCGGCATCGCGCGCCGCTTCGGATGCGGCAATGACCGGTACCAGCGATAGCAGCGGAGGCAGACGCGGCACGGGAAACGCCAACTGTCGCGCGCCCGGTACGACCGCCAGCACACCCTCGAGAAATTCAGGCGCGAAGCGAAAGGAGAGGCAGCGGTCGCCGACGCCGTGCTCATGGCCGCACTCGAAGCACTGGCAGTGATTGCCGAGCAGGAGCGCCCCAGGGGCAAGCACCGCCGATCCCTGGGTGGTGCGATATCGAAAGGATCCTTCGGTCACCACCGCGATGCAGATGGAGTCGTGCCGTTCCTCGAACGGGCGGTCGTGCGGGCCGGCGGTGCATATGACGTCATCGACGCGCCAGCCGGGGCCCGCCGCAACAGGGTGTGAGGTGGTGGTCATGCGTCGAGATTAGCAATTTTTCCCAAGCGGCGGCGACCCCTACCAGTCTAGTCAAGGGGCGACATCGCAACGACCGGAGGTGCAAGCATGACCGTCGCCTCGCCATTCAGCGCTGCGCTGCATAGCGCCGGCCCAGCTCCCGACCGCGCCGCCAAGCTCGGCCTCTACGGCTGGCTGATCGGGCAATGGGAGATGGATGCCGTCGTCCACGCCGACGATGGAACACAGCATAAGGGAGCCGGCGAGATCTATTTCGGCTGGGTACTCGAAGGCCGCGCGATCCAGGACGTTTGGATACTCCCCGGGGTGTTCTACGGCACGACGCTACGCGTTTACGACCCCGGTATCGATGCCTGGCACATCCTCTGGAGCGATCCGGTGCGCCAGTTCTACACGCGCCAGATCGGTCGCGCGCACGGCGATGACATCGTGCAGGAAGGCAAGAACGACGCGGGCGACCTCGTGCGCTGGAGTTTCACACGCATCAAACCCAACTCGTTCCGCTGGCTCGGCGAGCGCTCGCGCGACGGCGGCACGACCTGGGGTCTCCAGGCGGAATTCCAGGCACGCCGCGTAAAAAGCTGACACCCACTCATTGGCAAGGAGAAGACCCATGCTTGACCACGTTTCGATCGGCGTCCGTGACATCGCCAAGGCAAAGCGCTTCTATGACGCTGTGCTCGAGCCCCTCGGTTACAAATGCCTGAGCGAGGGTGAGGGCTCGCTCGGCTATGGCAGCGATGCGGTCACCCTCTGGATCGGTGCCGCCGAGCGGCCCGTGCCGGCCGACCCGAAGTCGGGCCTGCACTTCTGCTTTTCGGCCCCGACACGCGCGAGCGTGGATGCCTTCCACGGCGCAGCATTGCGGGCCGGGGGGACCGACAACGGCAAGCCCGGTCTGCGCGCCGATTACGGCGCCAGCTACTACGCCGCCTTCGTGATCGACCCCGAGGGCTACCGGATCGAAGCCCACTGCGGTCGACTTGGGGCGTAGCGTCCCAATTTCGACGTTCGCCCGGACCCCGCCCCCAGCGCTCCGGGCGAACCGCCGCAAATTCCATCACGTAGGAGTTACTGGCGTCCCGAGCGACCTTGAAATCATGAGGGACTCCAGAAGCATGAGTTTGCTAGTCTAACGGGGTTGAGAAGTTCGCTCAGAACCGTGAACTGCGGCGAATTTCTCGATCACCAAACCAGTAGGGAGCCTGATCAGGCAAAGCACGTGGGCTGATGACTTCGATTTGCCGCAAAAGCCGCGAAGAATGCGTGCCGTGATTCGTCGGCATCGACGATCCGCAGCCAGTTGGGGGGAAGCTGCATGTCTCTAGCCGTGAGCGAGCCTTTTCCGGATGATCCGTCCGGCTTGCGGGGGGTGCGCGTCCTGGTTGTCGAGGACGGCTGGCAGGTCGCCGACGCGCTGAGGTTGTCACTCGAGAGGCTGGGCATGCTGGTGGCCGGACCGGTCGCCACCACGGAAGCCGCGCGCCGTTTGGTGCGCGAGCGCACTCCCGACGTGGCGCTGGTCGACATCAACCTCAAGGGCGAGATGGCCTACGCTCTGATGGAGTGGTTGCACGAGCGAGGCATTCGCATCGTCGTGATCTCCGGATACCCGGACCTTCCGCAGTCGCTGGAGAAGGTCACCGCCACGTTGCACAAGCC
>Ga0209813_10000202_pt1 | contig 18474 bp, 18 predicted proteins | sample EndMethybrTD3033_FD_187596 | JGI IMG/M metagenome (GOLD analysis project Ga0209813, IMG submission 187596) | Populus endosphere microbial communities from Tennessee, USA - Endosphere MetaG P. TD hybrid TD303-3 (SPAdes) (version 2) | ecosystem: Host-associated > Plants > Roots > Endosphere... | reverse complement strand
AGCAGCGCCTCCTCCCCGCTGGACGCGCCTTCCACGGCATAGCCTTCGGCGGCGGCGAAAGTCTTCAGCAGGTCTCGCGTGTCGCCGTCGTCGTCGACGATCAGGATGCGCGCGCTCATGCCGGGCGTTCCATTTCGGCGCTTTCCAGATCGAGGAGCAGGAAGATACGGTCGAGCAGGGCGTCGACCTCATAGGGTTTCAGCAGATAGTCGTCGTGCGGATCGTCGGGCCGGCGGGTGCGCTGGAAATCGTGGACATTGGCCGAAACCATCAGGATCGGCACGTTCTCTCCGTGACGCTGACGCAGCGTGCGCGCGGTTTCCCAGCCGTCCATTCCCGGCATGGCGATGTCCATCATGACAAGATCGGGCGACTGCCGGCCGAACGCCGCCAGCCCCGCCTCCCCCGATGGCGCGAAATCGAGGTCGAAGGGATAGGGCGAGAGCAGATCGCGCACCAGGTCGAGATGGGCGGCATCGTCGTCCACCACCAGGATGCGGCGTCGCGGCAGGCCCTGGCGCAGCGCCCGGTGGCCGTTCATCGCGCCTTCCTCCGGGAGCGGCGCTTCCGAAAAGAACATCTTGAAGCGGAAGGTGCTGCCGACGCCGGGCTGGCTCTGCACCGTCAACTGGCCGCCCATGATATCCACCAGCATGCGCGTGATGGTAAGGCCAAGCCCCACCCCCGGCTGGCCGCGCACCGTTTCCAGCCGCTCGAACGGTTCGAATATCCGGTCGATATCCGCCTCACCGATGCCCACCCCGGTATCGGTTACGATGAATTCCGCCACCGGGTTGCGCCATTGCACGTGCAGCGCCGCCGATCCCATCGGGGTATACTTGATGGCGTTGGAGATCAGGTTGATGAGTATCTGCCGCAGCCGCTTCTGGTCGGTATAGACCCAGGCCGGCAGGTTGCCCGGCCGCATGTGCTCGAACTCAACGCCGCGCGCCGCCGCCTGAACGCGGAACATGTCGACGATCTGGCTCAGCAAATCCACCAGGTTCACCCGGTCGCGGGCGATGCGCACCGATCCGTTCTCGATCCGCGAAACGTCGACCAGCCCGTCGACCAGATCGGCCAGATGCGTGGCGCTGCGGCGGATCACCCGGATCGCGTCGGCCACCGGCCGTTCGGGATCGCGCTCGATCAGCTGCGCATAGCCCGAGATGGCGTTGAGCGGCGTGCGGATCTCGTGGCTCATGCCGATGATGTAGCGGCTCTTGGCCAGGTTCGCCGCCTCGGCCGCGTCCTTGGCGCGTTGCAGCTCGGCGTCGGTGCGGGCGTGGGCCTCGATCTCGTCGAGCAGCAGTTCGGTCTGGCGCTCCGATTCCTCTTCGGCGGCGCGCTGGCTTTCGCCCGCCAGCACGAAATACCAGACGGCGAAGCCGCCGACCGCCATCAGCCCGACGAAGACCGATCCCAGCACCGCCGCCAGTTCCGCCGAGCTGCCGTCCGGACCGGCGCGCTGGTAGAAGATCAGCAACAGCACCAGACCGACGATCGCCCCCGTCACCGCATAAGCGATCAGGAACCGCACGATACGGGCATAGAGGACATCGTTGAGCGGCGCGGGCAGGATGCGGCGAATGCCCGCCGCGAGCCTTTCGATGGACTGCGGCCGCTCCTTGCAGGCATCGTGGCAGCGCGCTTCCAGCGTGCAGCACAGCGAACAGATCGCCCCGTCATAGACCGGACACCAGGCCATGTCCGGCGCCTCGAAGGTGTTCTCGCAGACCGAGCAGACCCGTTCCACCGCGCCGGGATCGCCCGCCGGATAGAGATCGGGAACACGCGCCAGATAGTGCCGCCCCCCGGTCGCCCAGGCGATCAGCGGGGCCAGCAGGAACGCGACGGCCAGGCCGATCACCGGCGAGAACATCTGCGCCGTTTCGCCGAACAGCCCGGCGAAGCACAGCGTCGAGCACAGGAGCGACCCCAGCATGGCGCCGACGCCCACCGGATTGACGTCGCGCAGATAAGCGCGGCGAAATTCGATGCCCGGCGGGCTGAGGCCCAGCGGCTTGTTGACCATCAGGTCGGCGATCACCGCGCCGAACCAGGCGACGGCGAAATTGCTGTAAAGCGCCAGCACCCGCTCCACCACGGTCTGAATGCCGCCTTCCATCAGCATCAGCGCGACGATGGTGTTGAACACCAGCCAGACGACGCGGCCGGGATGGCGATGCGTCAGCCGCGAGAAGAAGTTGGAGGAGGCGATCGAGCCGGCATAGGCGTTGGTGACGTTGATCTTGGTCTGGCACAGCGCCACGAACACGCCGGTCAGCACGATCGCTCCGGCGGGGGACGCGATCAGGCCCGAGAAGGTCATGAAATAGAGCGCCGTGGGGTTGGCGGCGTCCATCGCGCTCATCCCCGCGCCGAGCGCGACGACCGCCAGGAAAGAGCCGATCAGGATCTTGAGCGCGCCGACGATGATCCATCCCGGCCCGGTCAGCAGCAGGGCGGACCACCATTTCGCCGCGCCGACTCTCTCCTTTTCCGGCAGGAAGCGCAGGTAATCGACCTGCTCGCCGATCTGCGGCAGCAGCGAGAGGAACACGGCGAGCGCGATGGCGTAGTTCTGCAACGGCAGCCCGGATTCATTGCCCCGATAATCGCGCCACAGATCCAGCCCCGACTGCCCCTGCATCGCCAGCCAGGCGAGCGGGGCCAGTTGCAGCAGCAACCACAGCGGCTGCGTCCAGTTCTGCCAGCTGCTGATCCGCCGGAACCCGTAGGCGGCGATGGGAATCACGACGAGTGCCGAGATGATATGCCCCAGCGCCAGCGGTATGCCGAAGCACAGCTCCAGCGCCGCAGAAAGGATCACTGCCTCGATGGCGAAGAGGATGAACGTGAACGAGGCGTAGACCGCCGATGTGATCGTCGAGCCAAGATAGCCGAAGCCCGAACCGCGGGTCAGCAGATCCATGTCGACGCCGTATTTCGCGCCGTAATAGCAGATCGGCAGGCCGGAGATCAGGAAGATCAGCGCCGCCGTCGCCAGCGCCCAGGCCATGGCGTGAAAGCCGTAGCCGATGGTCACCGTCGCGCCGATCGCTTCGCAGGCGAGAAAGGCGATGGAGCCGAGCGCGGTATTGGCCACCCACCAGGGCGACCAGACGCGCGCGCGCCGCGCGGTGAAGCGCAGCGCATAGTCTTCCAGCGTCTGGTCGTTCACCCACTGGTTATAGGTGCGCCGCGTGCCGACGATGCGTTGCCGCTTGATCGCGACGCGCGGATGGGGCGGCCCCGTCTGCGGTGCGGGCCTCGCGCTCAAACCGTCAGGTTCCCGCCAGCACCAGGCCCAGCCCCGCGCCCGCCACGCCGAGCGCACGCATCGCGGGTGCGGGAAGGACCCTCGCCAGCCACAGGCCGAACGCATGGAGCACGCCCGTCGAGGCGAGGAAACCTGCGGCAAACAACGCCGGGAAAGCGCCGCCCGGCGTTTCGAAACCGTGCGCCAAGCCATGCGCGAAACCGAACAGCGCCGCCACGCCCATCGCCAGCGGCATCGGCGCGCGCAGCTTGAAGGCGGCGGCGGCGCCCAGCACGACCAGCGAGAGCAGGATCATCGGCTCGGCGAAACCGCCGCCGACAAAGGCGCTCGTCGCGAAGCCCGCCAGCATGGCAGCAAGGAACGCCGCCGGCAGCGACAGCGCCAGGCGCGACTTCGGCGCGAGCAGTCCGGCCCACAGGCCGACCAGCAGCATCGCCACCAGGTGATCCATGCCGGTCAGCGGATGTTCCAGGCCCGAGATCAGCCCGCCGGCGCCGTCGTGGCCCGGATGCGCCCAGGCGGTCGCCGGAGCCAGCGCCATGGCGGCGACGGACAGGCCGATAAGCGGCTTTCTCATGGCAGGTTCCTTTCCGGCAGCCCGCCGGTCTTGATGATGAAGCTGGCGATATCGGGCAGCCCCTGCCCGGCGCGGATATTGGTAAAGACGAAGGGCCGCTCCCCGCGCATCTTCTTCGCGTCGCGGTCCATCACTTCCAGGCTGGCGCCGACGAAGGGCGCGAGATCGATCTTGTTGATGACCAGAAGATCCGACCGGGTAATGCCCGGCCCGCCCTTGCGCGGAATCTTGTCGCCCGCCGACACGTCGATGACGTAGATCGTGATGTCGGCCAGTTCGGGGCTGAAGGTGGCGGCCAGGTTGTCGCCGCCGCTTTCGATCAGGATCAGGTCGAGCGAGGGGAAGCGCTTATTAAGCTGGCTGACCGCGGCGAGATTGATCGAGGCGTCCTCGCGGATCGCCGTGTGCGGGCAGCCGCCGGTTTCCACCCCAACGATCCGCTCCGGCACCAACGATCCCGCCCGAGTGAGGAACTCGGCATCCTCACGCGTGTAGATATCGTTGGTGATCGCGGCGATGTCGTAGGCGTCGCGCAAGTGCTTGCACAAGGCGTCCATCAGCGCCGTCTTACCCGAGCCGACCGGCCCGCCGATGCCGACGCGCAGGGGGCCGTTGTGGGGGATATCGTTCATGTGCGGAACAGCCTCGTATACTGGGTTTCATGGGCCATGCAGCCGAGATCGGCAACCAGCGTGCAGCCGCCCAGCGCTTCGAAGGGATCGTCGTCGGGCAGCGCGGCGGCGGCTTCCACGATGGCCAGGATCGGCTGGCGCAGCGCGCGCAGGACTTTCTGCCCGTCGGTCTGGCCGAGCGGGACAAGACGCTGCGCGGCGGAAACGAGATTGGCCGCCGCACCGTGCAGCCAGGCGGTAAGAGCCTGTTCCAGGCCTATGTTCTGGCTGGCGAAAAGCGCAGCTGAAGCGATGGGGTAGGCAAGATCGTCGTCGTCGATCGCGGTAAGGAGCGACGCGAAATCCTCCCCCGCCGGGGGAGGCGGACCATCCGCAGGATGGTGGAGGGGCACCATCGAGGATGCGCTCCCCTCACCCCTTGTGACCAGCCGCGCGTGCCCCTCCACCCCGACGCCTGCGGCGTCGCGGTTCCCCTCCCCGTTCCGGGGAGGAATGGAGGCTGACGCGATCCGCCGGAAAGCCGCGCCCTGCGCCGTCGCTTCCAGCCGCCGCTCGAACCCGGTCTGCGACGCCGCCGCCAGTTCTGCAACTTCGTGCAACCGACCCGCGTCGCCATCGCGAGCCGCGCGGAAAGCGTGGACGAACAGGACGATATCGTTGCGGATCGAGCCATGCTCCAGCATCGCCGCGATCCATTCCTCTGTGCCCGCCCGGTCGGTGACGTGCCCCTGCTCAACCGCCCACTCCAGCCCGCCCGAATGCGCGAAGGCGCCGATGGGCCAGGACGGCGACATCCAGCTCATGAGGTCATAGAGCGCGGCCTCAGCCATGTTCGTGCTCGTGGTCGTGATGATGGTGGTGCCCGTGGCCGTGCCCCGACGACGCCCCCGCCCCGTCGTAGGCACCGCCTTCGGGATCGAACGGCGCGAGCACCGGCAGGCAATGCCCGCCCAGCCCTTCGACCATCTCGGCGATGACGTGATCGTGGCGGATGCGCAGGGTGCCGCCGTTCGGACCGGTCAGCAGCTGCGTCGGCAAATGGCGGTTGCCGAGATGCCAGGCGATGCGCACCAGTTCGGCCGTAGAATGGGCGTGAATCTCTATCAGCGCCTCGGGCATGGCGTCGACGCGCACCAGCGCGCCGTCCTCCAACCGCAGCAGCTGCCCGTCTCGCAAGTGCACCGGGCGCTGCATGTCGAGCATGATCGCGCGGCCGCTCTCGGTGGTGTAGACCATGCGGCGACGATTGCGCTGGTCGTGGTCCAGCCGCACCGAATCCTCGGCAATGCCGGCATCGGATGGTTCGACCGCGTAGATCCTGCGCATCGAAAGGCTCCTCAATACAGGAAATAGCGCTGGGCGAGCGGAAGCTCGGCCGCGGGTTCGCAAGTCAGCAGCTCGCCATCGGCGCGCACTTCGTAAGTCTCGGGATCGACGCTGATGATCGGCAGCGCGTCGTTGAGCTTCATCTGCGCCTTGCCGATGCCGCGCGTGCCGATCACCGGCAGGACGCGGCGCGACAGGCCGAGCCGGTCGCCCACGCCGCGCTCCACCGCCGCCTGGCTGACGAAGCTGACGCAGCTTGCCGCCATCGCCTTGCCGTACTGGCCGAACATCGGGCGCGAATGAACCGGCTGCGGCGTGGGGATCGAGGCGTTGGGATCGCCCATCATGGCGCTGACGATCATGCCGCCCTTGATAGTCAGGTCGGGCTTGGCGCCGAAGAAGGCCGGCGACCAGAGAACCAGATCGGCGAGTTTTCCAACCTCCACCGAACCGATTTCGTCTGACATGCCCTGCGCGATAGCGGGATTGATCGTGTATTTCGCCACATAGCGGCGAACGCGATTGTTGTCGTTACGGTCGTTGTCGCCGGGCAGCGATCCTCGCTGCGCCTTCATCTTATGCGCGGTCTGCCAGGTGCGGGTAACGACTTCGCCCACCCGGCCCATCGCCTGACTGTCCGACGAAAGGATCGACAGCGCGCCGAGATCGTGAAGGATATCCTCCGCCGCGATGGTTTCCTTGCGGATGCGGCTTTCGGCAAAGGCCAGGTCCTCGGGGATCGACGGATCGAGGTGGTGGCAGACCATCAGCATGTCGAGATGCTCGTCGATGGTGTTCACCGTGAACGGCATCGTCGGGTTGGTCGAGCTTGGGATGACGTTGGGGAAGCCCGCCAGGATCAGGATGTCCGGCGCATGCCCGCCGCCCGCGCCTTCGGTGTGGAAGGCGTGGATCGTGCGCCCCTTGAAGGCGGCGATGGTGTCCTGGACGAAGCCGCTTTCGTTCAGCGTGTCGGTATGGATCATCACCTGAATGTCCATCCTGTCCGCCACGGTCAGGCAGCAGTCGATGGCGGCGGGGGTCGTGCCCCAGTCCTCGTGCAGCTTGAGCGCGGCGGCCCCCGCCTCGATCTGTTCGATCAGCGCGGCCGGATTGCTGGCGTTGCCCTTGCCGGCGAAGGCGAGATTGATGGGCAGGCCCTCGGCCGCCATCAGCATCCGTTCGATATGCCACGGACCAGGAGTGCAGGTAGTCGCGTTGGTGCCGGTAGCCGGGCCGGTGCCGCCGCCGACGAACGTGGTGACGCCGGACGACAGCGCCTCGTCCACCTGCTGCGGGCAGATGTAGTGGATATGCGCGTCGATACCCCCGGCGGTCAGGATCTTGCCCTCGCCCGCGATGATCTCGGTCCCCGGACCGATGACGATGTCGATGCCGGGCTGAATATCGGGATTGCCCGCCTTACCGATGGCGGCGATGCGTCCGGCCTTCAGCGCCACATCCGCCTTGTAGATGCCTGTCCAGTCGATGACGACGGCGTTGGTGATGACGGTGTCCGCCGCCCCCCTGGCGTTGGTTATCTGGCTCTGGCCCATGCCGTCGCGGATCACCTTGCCGCCGCCGAACTTCACTTCCTCGCCCAGGATCGTGAAGTCCTTCTCGATCTCGATGACGAGGTTCGTGTCGGCCAGCCGCATCCGGTCGCCCACGGTGGGGCCGAACATGTCGGCATAGGCGGCGCGGGACATGCGATAGGGCATTTCAGCGCGCCTCTTTCGGTGGAGGAAGGAAGAAGGGGTTTCTCACGCAAAGACACAAAGGCACAAAGGGCCTGGCGCTTGCGGCGAAGCCGCTTTCCATACTCACCCTCGCGGCCGACGCGGGGGTCGAACGGGATAAGCGGCCTACGGCCGGGCGCACCTTCTTTGTGCCTTTGTGCCTTTGTGTGAGCAAACCCTTTGCCGTAATCACTCCAGCGCCCCCATCACCTTGCCCTGGAAACCGTAAACCGCCCGGTCGCCGCGCAGCGGCACCAGGTTGACTTCGCGCGTCTGGCCGGGTTCGAAGCGCACCGCCGTTCCCGCCGGGATATCCAGCCGCTGGCCCCGCGCGGCCACGCGGTCGAACACCAGCCCGTCGTTCGCTTCGGCGAAGTGATAGTGGCTGCCCACCTGCACCGGCCGGTCACCGCTGTTGGCGACGTTCAGCACCGTCACCGGCTGGCCGGCGTTCAGCTCGTGCTCGCCGTCGTCGGTCAGGATTTCGCCGGGGACGAGATTGCCGGAAACAGGGCCGGCCGCCACAGGATTACCGGATCGGGTCATGCACGCTCACCAGCTTGGTGCCATCGGGAAAGGTCGCTTCCACCTGCACGTCGGGAATCATCTCGGCGACGCCGGCCATGACCTGCTCGCGGGTCAGGACATGGGCTCCCGCCTCCATCAGCTCGGCCACACTGCGGCCGTCGCGCGCGCCTTCGAGCACGAAGTCCGATATCAGCGCCACCGCTTCGGGGTAATTGAGCTTCACCCCCCGTTCCAGCCGCCGCCGGGCGATCATCGCCGCCAGCGCCAGCATCATCTTGTCCTTCTCGCGCGGTGTTAACTGCACCCTAGCACCTCCAGACGCGTGGGAGAGGGCGGCCTTCGCGCAGCGCCGACAGCGCCAGCGCGATGTCGTGGCGCAAGGTCTCTCCATCGGGGGCCAGCAGGCGGACCGCCAGCAGCCCGTTCCACGAACTCGCCGCCGCCAGCGCACGCGCATCGGCCAGCGCGTCGCGCACCGGATCGAGCAGCGCCGCAGCGCTATCGGAAGCATGGACGATCACCGCCATCGCCCGCGCGCCGCCGCCGATGGCCGCGCGCTGCGTCAGCGCGGCGATATCGCCGTCCAGCGCCAGGGTATCGGCATAGATCAGCCGCCCGTTGCGCCAGATCCGCATCCGGTCGCGCAGCGATCCGGACCGCATCGTCTCGCCCATCGCCGCGCGGCCCAGCACGACCGCTTCGACGCCGAGGAAAGTCACGTCTTCTTCCAGCACGATCCGCGCGTCGCGGCGCAGGCGGCAGGCGTCGAACAGGATCGTTTCCTGCGGCAGCCATTCTGCCCGTGCGCCGCGTTCCACGGTAAGTTCGGTGGAGATCGCACAGCCGGCCGCGAGCGCGCGGTAGACTTTCTCCGCCGCCTGGGTGGTGACGGTGGCGAGGGTATCGCGGCCCCACCGCACCCGCAGGTCCAGCCGATCCCCTTCGGCGACGCCGCCGGCGGTATTCATCAGGACGGCGCAGGGCGCTTCGCCGGCGCTCTCGGCACGCGGCAGACGCATGCGCAGGCAACCCGACTGGAAACTGCGATCTATCGCGCTACGGCCTTCGCGCTTGCGGAACGAGATATCGACGGCGCCCTGGCTGCGCAGCGAGCGGGGCACTTGCCCGCGGCTCTGACCGGAATCACGGCCCGGCGCGTCTTCAACCCTGTCGAATCGCCGGTGCACGCGGCCGCATCTCCTGTCAGCGAGCACTATGCTCCTGCCTTTCCAGCATTCAACCGGAAAGGGCGACGGCATATGGGCCATATGACGTATGGACGGTCAATCCCCACGCGCAATCCCACGGACAGCCTCTCTCCCCGGCGCGACATACGTCAAATGCCCCATGGCGCTTGGTGCTGCACTGCACAAACATTGCCGGGTCATCGGGGGGAATCGGTGGCTGAAATCCGCATCGATGGACGGGCGCCGGATCGGCCAACCGGATCCGGGCGCCAAATTAGAAGGGACCACACCATGTCATTGATGATGAAGAGAACATTTCTCGCGGCGGCGCTCGCCTGCACCGCGCTTGTCGGCGCGTGCTCCAAGGGCGAAGACGCCAAGGGCGGCGGCGATGCCGTCAAGGTCGGCATCCTGCATTCGCTGTCGGGCACGATGGCCATTTCCGAAGTGACGGTGAAGAATTCCACCCAGCTCGCCATCGACGAGATCAACGCCGCCGGCGGCGTGCTGGGCAAGCAGATCGCCCCGGTGATCGAGGATGGCGCGTCCGACCCGGCGATCTTCGCGCAGAAGGCGTCGAAGCTGATCGAGAACGACGGCGTCGTGACCGTGTTCGGCGGCTGGACCTCCGCCAGCCGCAAGGCGATGCTGCCGGTGTTCGAAAAGAACGCCAACCTGCTGTGGTATCCGGTGCAGTTCGAAGGCAACGAATGCTCGCCCAACATCATGTATTCGGGCGCGCAGCCGAACCAGCAGGCGTTGCCCGCCTATGACTGGGCGAAGCAGCAGGGCTTCAAGAAGATCTTCCTGGTCGGATCGGACTATGTCTATCCGCGCACCGCGAACCTGATCCTCAAGAAGCACATCGAGGCCGACAAGCTGACCCTCTCGGGCGAGGAATACCAGCCGCTGGGCGGCACCGAGTTCTCCGGCGTCATCGGCAAGATCACCGCCGCCAAGCCAGACATCATCATCAACACGCTGAACGGCGACAGCAACGTCGCCTTCTTCAAGCAGATGGCCGCCGCCGGCATGGGCCCGAAAGTGATCCCGGTGATGTCCTTCTCCATCGCCGAACAGGAAGCGATGGCCATGGGACCGAGCCTGGTCGAAGGCGGCTACACCGCCTGGAATTACTACCAGAGCCTCGAAAACGCCGACAACACGAAGTTCATCGCCGCCTATAAGGCCAAGTATGGCGCCGACGCGGTCATCACCGATCCGATGATCCACGGCTATATCGACGTCTATGTCTGGAAGGCCGCGGCCGAAAAGGCGCAGAGCACCGATCCGGCGAAGGTCCGCGCCGCGGCCGTCACTCTCGACGCCATCCCGACGCCGATGGGCCCGGTCAAGTTCATGGACAACAACAGCCTGATCCAGACCGGCTATATCGGCCAGTCGCAGCCCGACGGCCAGTTCAAGATCATCTGGACCTCGCCCGCCGCGATCAATCCCGATCCCTACGATCCGGTCGCGTTCCCGGGCAAGACTTGCAAGATCTGATCGGCTTTGCCGATCGGGCAAAATCTGATCGGCTTTGCCGATCGGGCAAGATCTGATCGAGAACTGACGATATCCGATGGCGCGCGAAGACTGATCCCGCCGATGTCGTCATTGCGAGGCGCGTAAGCGACGCGGCTTTCCAGGGTCCCGCGTGACACCCCTGGATCGCTGCGGGACCTTCCGGTCCCTCGCAATGGCAACCGCAGGAAGGCCATTCTTTCGCAGGCCATCGACCGAAGCGGTGGTGGACCCGCCTCCTGCCCCGGACATTATCCACGGCCCAATCGTTTCACGGCCAAGTCCGGGGCAGGAGATCGCCGCCGACGAGACTACCCCTCCCCCCGCTGGGGAGGCACCGATGCACAAGGTCGTCATTCCCGCGAAGGCGGGAACCCAGCTCCTGCCGTGGCACCGAGAGGAAAGCTCGGGAGATGGGTCCCCGCCTTCCGGCCTCCAGCCGGAAGTTTATCCCGAGCTGGTCGAGGGGCCGGGATGACGAACCCTTCAATTTTCGCGTTTCATCGCACCGCCGAAGGACGTTTCATGGACACCGCCTTCCTGACCGGCCAGCTCTTCAACGGGTTCAGCGTCGCGTCGCTCTACGTGCTCGCCGCCATGGGCCTCGCGCTCAGCTTCGGGCTGATGCGCGTCATCAACATGGCGCATGGCGAAATCCTAATGCTGGGCAGCTATATCGCCTATCTGACGATGCTGTTCGTGCCCGGCCCCGCCGGCATCCTCGTCGCCATGGTCACCGCCTTCGTCGGCGCGGGCCTGTTCGGCGCGCTGCTGGAAACCACGCTGGTCAGCAAGCTGACCTCCCGGCCGCTCGACACCCTGCTCGCAACATGGGGCGTCAGCCTGATCCTGCAGCAGGCGGCGCGCGACGCGTTCGGCGCCACCGGCGTTTCGGTGCAGGCGCCTGCCTGGCTCGACGGCGGACTGACCATCGGCACGCTGCAACTGCCGATGGCGCGCCTGTTCATCCTGCTCGTCGCCGTCCTCGTGCTGGTCGGCATGGCGGCGATCCTGCGCTACACGCGGATCGGCCTCCTGGTGCGCGCGGTCAACCAGGACCGCCCGACCGCATCGGCGATGGGCGTCAACGTCCGCCTGGTCGACTGCTTCATCTTCTCGCTGGGCGCCGGCGTCGCCGGGCTGGGCGGCGTGGTGCTGGCCCTCCTCGGCCCGGTCACGCCGAACGTCGGGCAAAGCTATATCGTCACCGCCTTCCTCGTCGTCATCCTCGGCGGTCTCGGCAGCCTGGCGGGCACGACTTACGCCGCGCTGATGATCGGCCTGTTCATGGCGCTGTCGCAGATCGTCGTCGACGTGAGCTTCGCGCAGGTGCTGACGCTGCTGTTCGTCATCCTTTTCCTCCAGTTCCGGCCCCAAGGCGTGATCGCGGTCAAATCGCGCGCGCTGGACACCGAGTAGGAGCGACTACCCATGGCAAATTCGCTACCTCTGAAGCCGATCTTCGGCGGCCTCGCCCTGGTGCTGGCCCTCGCCGCGCCCTGGCTGCTTTCGGCCTACGACCTCAACCTGCTCGCCCGCTTCCTGGCGCTGGCGCTCACCGCGATGGGGCTGGTGCTGCTCTGGGGCGAAGGCGGGGTGCTGAGCCTGGGCCAGGGCGTGTTCTTCGGGCTTGGCGGTTATGCCATCGCCATGCACCTGAAGCTCGCCAGCCTGGGCGAAGGCGAACTGCCCGACTTCATGGTGTGGACCGGCGTGACCGAGCTTCCGTGGTTCTGGGCGCCGTTCCAAAGCCCGCTCTTCGCCATCCTGGCCATTCTGGTAGTGGCCCCCGCCATCGCCGCGCTGTTCGCCTGGGCGATCTTCCGCCGACGGATCGGCGGCGTCTATTTCGCGCTCATCACCCAGGCGCTCGCCCTGGCCTTCGCGACGCTGCTGGTCAGCCAGCAGGACAAGACCGGCGGCTTCAACGGGCTGACCGACTACAAGACGCTGTTCGGCTTCAACCTGAACCTGCCTTCGACCACCACGGGCCTGTACTTCATCACCCTGCTGCTGGTGATCGCCGCGTTCTTCGGCCTTCGCTGGCTCCTCGCCAGCCGCTTCGGCAAGCTGCTGCGCGCCAGCCGCGACGGATCGAACCGCCTGCGCTTCCTCGGCTATGACCCCACCCCCTACAAAGTCATGGCCTTCACCGTGGCCGCTCTGCTGACCAGCATATCGGGCGCGCTGTTCACCCTGCATGCCGGCGTGGTCTCCCCCGCGCTGGTCGGCGTAGTCCCCTCGATCGAGATGGTGATCTGGGTGGCCATCGGCGGGCGCGACAGCGTGGCCGGCGCGCTGGCCGGCGCGCTGCTGGTCAACTTCGCCAAGGACAAGATCTCCACCGCCCTGCCCGAACTGTGGCTCTATGGCCTGGGCCTGCTGTTCATCCTGGCGGTGACGGTGCTGCCCAAGGGCCTCGCCGGCCTGTTCAGCGGCGACAGCCCGTTCAGGCCGTCGCGCAGCGGCGATATGTTCGCCCGCTGGCGCAAGGACGTTCGCGACCAGAAGGCCGAAGCGGCCACCCCCGCCGAAAAGCTGGAGGACGCGGCATGAGCGCGCCGATGCTGCAACTGCAGAACGTCGTGGTCGACTTCGACGGCTTCAAGGCGATCAACGACCTGTCGCTGACCATCGAAAGCGGCAGCATGACGGTGGTGATCGGCCCCAACGGCGCCGGCAAGTCCACCATGTGCGATTCGATCATCGGCCGCGTCCGGGCGACATCGGGCAAGGTGATGTTCCACGGCAAAGAGATCCAGACCGAGGCGGAACATGCCATCGTCGGCCTGGGCATCTGCCGCAAGTTCCAGACACCCGGCGTGCTCGTGGCGCTGTCGGTGATCGACAACCTGACAATCGCCGCCACCAAGGATCGGCGCTGGTGGACCAAGTTCGGTCGCAAAGGCGAAGCCGAAGCCCGCGCCCGCGCCGAGGAAATCATCGAAATGGTCGGCCTGGGGCCCCGCCGCGATGCTCTGGCGGGCAATCTCAGCCACGGCGAGAAGCAATGGCTGGAGATTGGCATGGTCGTCGCCACCGACGCCGAACTGCTGCTGCTGGACGAGCCGACCGCCGGCATGGGCGCGGCCGAAAGCACCCAGACGGCGGAGATCGTCAAATCGCTGGTCGGCAAGCATGCGGTGCTGGTGATCGACCACGACATCGATTTCGTCGCCCAGCTCGGTGGCCATGTCGTCGTGCTGCACCAGGGCCAGCTGCTGCGCGAAGGCACGCTGGCGCAGATCCGCGCCGACGAGGAAGTCGCCGCGATCTATCTCGGGCGAGCAAAGTGAAAAGGATACCGCAATGACGCCGCCGGCATCGAACATCGAGGTTCCCAACCAGCTGCTCAACTTGCGCGCCTTGAGCGCCGCATACGGCAAGGGCCAGGTGCTGTGGGACGTGGCCTTCGACCTCAACAAGGGCGAATCGGCGACGGTGCTGGGGCGCAACGGCGTGGGCAAGACCACGCTGATGAAGACGATCATGGGCCAGGTCGCCATCACCTCGGGCCACCTCTACTGGCACGGCGACGAAGTGACCGAGATGAAGGCCCACCAGCGCAGCCGCGCCGGCATCGGCTTCGTGCCGCAGGGCCGCCACGTCTTCCCGCACCTGACCGTGCGCGAGAACCTGGAAGTCGGCCTTTCCGCCCTCTCCCGCCCCGGCTTCTCGGGGCCGAAGAAAGTGCCCGACATGGTCTTCGAGCTGTTCCCCAAGCTGACCCAGATCGCCAACCGCAAAGCCGGCGTGCTTTCGGGCGGCGAACAGCAACAGCTCGCCATCGGCCGCGCGCTGGCGGGGCAACCCGAACTGCTGCTGCTCGACGAGCCGACCGAGGGCATTCAGCCCAACATCGTCCAGCAGATCGAGGATGCCCTGCTGCGGGTGCGCAAGGAACTGGGCGTGGCGATCCTGATCGTCGAACAGAACCTCGATTTCGCCTGGTCCTTCGCCGAACGCTATTTCGTCATGCAGCGCGGACGGATCGTCAAGGAAGGCAAGACCGCGACGACTCCGCCCGATGCAGTCGCCTCGCTGATCCACGTTTGACGGGATAATCGCCCCGCTTCACGAATTGACGGAAACCCCGGCGGCGTTCGTGCTATTATCCCTGCATGAGGACGCCGATTTTCGCCATCTGCGCGAGCGGCCTTCGCGGGGAATATGAAGGCGCCGCGCCATGACCGATGCTCCGGTACTCGCCGGCATCCACCATGTCGCCTACCGCTGCCGCGACGCGGCGCAGACCGTGGCGTTCTACCAGGATGTCCTGGGCATGGATTTCAAACTGGCAATCGCTGAGAACACCGTGCCTTCCACTGGCGCGCCCGACCCGTACATGCACGTTTTCCTCGATGCCGGCGGCGGCAACGTCCTCGCCTTCTTCGAGTTGCCCGGCGCGCCGGAAATGGGCCGCGACAAGGCGACCCCCGCCTGGGTGCAGCACATCGCCTTCAAGGTTGCCGACATGGCCGCCCTGCTTGCCGCGAAAGAACGAGCGGAGGCGCGGGGTCTTGAGGTAGTCGGACCGACCCATCACGGCATTTTCAAATCGATCTATTTCTTCGATCCCGACGGCCATCGCCTTGAGCTGGCCTGCGACATCCACACCGACGAGCAGCTCGAGGAGCTTCACCGCGTGGCGCCGGCGATGCTGGAGGAATGGTCGCGCACCAAGCGCGCTCCGCGCCATGCCGCATGGCTCCACGACAAGATCGTCGAGGAGAGCTGAGTGCGGCTGTACGCCTATTACCGCAGCTCCACGAGCTATCGCGTCCGCATCGCGCTCAATCTCAAGCGGCTGGCCTACGATATCGTGCCAATCGATTTGCGGACCGATGAACAGCGCGGCCCTGCCTATCGCGAGATGAACCCTTTCGCCGGCGTACCGACTCTGGAAGCCGACGGCAGGCGCTACACGCAATCGATGGCAATCATCGAATGGCTGGAGGAACGCCATCCCGATCCGCCGCTTCTGCCCAGCGACATCGAACGGCGCTTCGCCGCGCGCGAGCTGGCCTATGCCATCGCCACCGAGCTGCATGCGCCACTCAACCTGCCGGTGCTGCAATACCTGAAACGCGACCTCGGCCACGATCAGCCTGAGATCGATCGATGGTATCGCCACTGGCTGGAGAAGACGCTGGTGCCGCTGGACCAGCGCCTGGCGCAGCTGGGCTCGGGCGATTTCCTGTTCGACGCGCCCGGCCTGTTCGAGGCGGTTCTGATCCCGCAGCTGTACAATGCGCGCCGCTTCGCCTTCGACCTGGCCGAATTGCCGTGGATGCGGCGGATCGAGGCGGCCTGCATCGCCCTGCCCGCCTTCGTCGACGCACATCCCGACAACCAGCCCGACAGCCCGAAAGGAGACGGCCGATGAAGCTCGCCTCGCTCAAATCCGGCCGCGACGGACAGCTCGTGGTCGTCTCGCACGATCTGCTGCGCTGCGTTCCGGCGGGCGATATCGCCCCCACCCTCCAGGCCGCGCTCGACGACTGGGTACGAACCGAGCCGCTGCTGCGCGAACTCTGCGATCGGCTGGAGACGCACGGCGTGGCCGGCGTGCCGTTCGACGAGACGGCCTGCGCCTCGCCCCTGCCGCGCGCCTACCAATGGGCCGACGGCAGCGCTTACATCAACCACGTGGAGCTGGTGCGCAAGGCGCGCGGCGCGGAAGTACCGGCCAGCTTCTACAGCGATCCCCTGATCTACCAGGGCGGCTCCGACACGATGCTCGGCCCGCGCGACCCGATCCCGCTCGCCGACGAAAGCTGGGGCTGCGACTGCGAAGGCGAAGTGGCGGTCATCACGGACGACGTGCCGATGGGCGCTTCTCCGGCAGCGGCGCTGGGCCACATCAAGCTGGTCATGCTGTGCAACGACGTCTCACTGCGCAACCTGATCCCGGCCGAACTCAACAAAGGCTTCGGCTTCTTCCAGTCGAAACCGCCGTCAGCCTTTTCTCCGGTCGCCGTCACGCCCGACGCGCTGGGCGAGGACTGGCACGACGGCAAGCTGCACCTGCCGCTGCACGTCGACCTGGACGGCGAGCCGTTCGGCCGTGCCAACGCCGGCAAGGACGCCACGTTCAGTCTGGCCGATCTTGTCGCCCATGCCGCCAAGACCCGGCCGCTCTCGGCGGGCACGATCATCGGTTCGGGCACGGTGTCGAACCGCGATGCGGACGGCGGGCCGGGCAAGCCTGTCACGCAAGGCGGGCTGGGCTATAGCTGCATCGCCGAAATCCGCATGATCGAGACGATCGCCAATGGCGCGCCGACCACGCCGTTCCTGCGGGCGGGCGACCGGGTGACGGTGGAGATGCGCGACGCGCGGGGCGCATCGATCTTCGGGGCCATCGATCAGGTGGTGGTCGCCGCGTGACCGCCGAGTCCCGGCGAAAGACCGCGGACGAAGCGGGTCGTCTAGCCCAGCCGGACAATTTTTTTCAAGGGCCGCAAGACTTTATTGTGCCCGTAAATCCTGGGTTTCGTGAAGAAATCCCCCGATTTTCGTAACCTTGCCGCTAGTTTGCCAGCCTTGGTTCACCTACATTGTGTGAAGGTATCCTCTCATAGGAGTTGATGGTGCCGACAAGCGATCTCTTTTCCGATTTTGCCCGCAACTACGAGGCGCGGCGGCAGGTGGAAATGCCGCTCCAGGACTACCTGACCCAGTGTAGAAGCGATCCGATGATGTACGCCAGCGCGGCCGAGCGGCTGCTGGCGGCGATCGGCGAGCCCGAAATTGTCGATACCTCCAAGGACCCGCGCCTCGGGCGGATCTTCATGAACCGCACGGTGCGGCTCTATCCCAACTTCGCCGAATTCTACGGCATGGAGGAAACGATAGAGCGGATCGTCAGCTACTTGCGCCACGCCGCGCAGGGGCTGGAGGAGCGCAAGCAGGTGCTCTACCTGCTCGGCCCGGTCGGCGGCGGCAAATCTTCGCTGGCGGAACGGCTGAAGGCGCTGATGGAGGTTCATCCGATCTTCGCGCTGAAGGCGGGGGACGAGATCAGCCCGGTGTTCGACAGCCCGCTGGCGCTGTTCGATCCCGAAGTCGACGGCCCCACGATTGAGGACAAGTACGGCATTCCGCGCCGCCGCCTGTCCCCGCTGATGAGCCCATGGTGCCGCAAGCGGCTAGAGGAATTCCGCGGCGATATCAGCCAGTTCAAGGTCGTGCGCCTGATCCCCTCGCGCATCCACCAGATCGCCATTTCCAAGACGGAGCCGGGCGACGAGAACAACCAGGATATTTCTTCGCTGGTCGGCAAGGTCGATATCCGCAAGCTGGAAATGCTGCCGCAGAACGATCCCGACGCCTACAGCTATTCGGGCGGGCTGAACCGCGCGAACCAGGGCATGCTCGAATTCGTCGAGATGTTCAAAGCGCCGATCAAGATGCTGCACCCGCTGCTGACCGCGACCCAGGAAGGCAATTATATCGGCACCGAGAATATCGGCGCGATCCCCTTCACCGGCATCGTCATGGCCCACTCCAACGAAAGCGAATGGGCCAATTTCAAGAACAACAAGAACAACGAAGCCTTCATCGACCGCATCTACGTCATCAAGGTGCCGTATTGCCTGCGCGCCACCGAAGAGCGGCTGATCTACGAAAAGCTCATCAGCGGATCGGAGCTTTCCGCCGCGCCCTGCGCCCCGGG
>Ga0209813_10000201_pt1 | contig 18489 bp, 19 predicted proteins | sample EndMethybrTD3033_FD_187596 | JGI IMG/M metagenome (GOLD analysis project Ga0209813, IMG submission 187596) | Populus endosphere microbial communities from Tennessee, USA - Endosphere MetaG P. TD hybrid TD303-3 (SPAdes) (version 2) | ecosystem: Host-associated > Plants > Roots > Endosphere... | reverse complement strand
CCTCTCGCGCGGATCGCCGACGGTCAGCTCGATCGGCTTGGCGTGACCGGGCTTGACGTTCTCAAACAGCCGTCGCGCCCGGGTGAAGGGCGACACGATCCCGCCCTGGGTCAAAGCTTGGAGGCCGGAAAGAGCAGGCATGGGCAGTCCTCTTGTTGTCATCCCGGCCGGAGCGCATCGGCGCGGAAAGCCGGGACCCAGAGCTGAAGTTCCGACAAATATTGGCTGCGCCAATTCCGGGATGACAACTATATCCGACCCATGCGCACGTCTTCTTCGGGATTGGCACCGATCTTGTGCACGGTGAGGTCCGCGCCGCGGCGCTCGTCCTCGGGACTGAGCCGGAAGCCAAACAGCATATCGACCGCGCCGTAGATGACGAAGCCCGCCAGCGCGCCGAACGCTGCTCCCATCAGGCTGCCGACCAGCTGCGAGGCGAACGTCACGCCACCGATGCCGCCGAGCGCGGTCAGCCCGAAGATGCCGCAGGCGATGCCGCCCCATAGGCCGCACAGTCCGTGCAAAGGCCACACACCCAGCACATCGTCGATTTTCCAGGTGTTGGTGGCCAACTGGAACACGTACACGAAGATGACGCCGGCCACGCCGCCGACCACCAGCGATCCGATCGGATGCATCACGTCCGAGCCGGCACACACGGCAACCAGACCCGCCAGCGCGCCGTTGTGGATGAAGCCCGGATCGCCGTCACCGGCAATGAGTGCCGCGATGATACCGCCGCACATGGCCATCAGCGAGTTCATTGCGACGAGGCCGCTGACGGTCTTCAGCGACTGCGCGCTCATCACGTTGAAGCCGAACCAGCCGATGCACAGCAGCCAGGAGCCCATCGCCAGCCACGGAATCGACGAGGGCGGAATGCCGACCACCCGCGACGTCTCGTAACGCCCGAGGCGCGGGCCCAGCACTCGGACGGCGGAAAAGCCCATCCAGCCACCGACCGCATGCACGACGATCGATCCGGCGAAATCGTGGAACTCGGCGCCAAGCTGGGCTTTGAAGAACGTCTCCTGCAGCCCGAAATTCTTGTTCCAGACGATGCCTTCGAAGAACGGATAGAACAGGCCGACGATCAGGGCGGTGGCCACGCACTGGGGCAGGAACTTGGCGCGCTCGGCAATGCCGCCCGAGATGATCGCCGGCACCGCAGCCGCGAAGGTGCACAGGAAGAAGAAGCGCACCAGGGTCAGGCCCTGCGCGTCGTAGCCCTCCGCGCCGCCGCTGATCGCCTGGGCGCTGAGGAAGAAGGTGACGCCATAGGCAATCGTGTAGCCGACGAAAAAATAGGCGACAGTGGAGATGGCGAAATCGACCAGGATCTTGCAGAGCGCGTTGACCTGGTTCTTGTGACGGACTGTGCCTGCTTCCAGGAAGGCGAAGCCGCCGTGCATGGCAAAGACCAGCACCGCGCCGACCAGCAGGAACAGCACGTCCGTGCCGACCTGAAGCCCCGCCAAGCCCTTCTGGACGTCGTCCATCCCCAACCCCCCGGTGACTGCCCATTCTTTGGGCATGAGCGCTTAATAGGCAAACGATCAATTTCCGTGTCAAGGAGCTTCTGCACGCTTACTCATGGCCGCTCCGGACAGTGAGGCACTCGACCCATGGATGACACTACGGTTGTCACCCTTTGGCGACCTGTTGGTCCAAAGGAACTGGAGCTGATCCGCCAATCAGGCATGAAAGCATTTCCACCCCGCCTACCTGAGCAGCCGATCTTCTATCCTGTGCTGACGGAGGAATATGCCCGCACCATCGCCCGCGATTGGAATGTGCCGGCTTCAGGCAAGGGCTACGTGTTGCGGTTCCAGTTGTCGAAGGCGTTTCTCGATCGCTACAAGGTGCAGCAGGCGGGCGGGCGAGAACATCGCGAGTACTGGATACCGGCCGAAGACCTCGCGGTATTCAATGCAGCCTTGATCGGCGAAATCGAGGTGATCGCGGAGTTTCCCTAGGCCTACCGCACGCGGCGGGGGTTCATGTACAGGTCTGCTTCCTGCTTCTCGAGCTTGGGCGCGTATTTGCCCTTGGCGACCTCGCGCATCAGCGTGCGCAGGTGCCGGCGCGCATCGTCGTTGAAGATGATCATGCCGCAGAACATCTTCAGCACAATCAGCAGGCGCGGGTCGGCGTGCTCGGTCTTGACGCTGCCCTTCCAATGGCCGCCGATCGAGAACACCCGGCCGTCCAAGCGGCCGATGTTCTGATTGTGGTGGTTATAGAGCGTGTAGTCGCCGCCTAGGTCGATGAAGTCACGCTTCAGCCGGTAGAACGTCGGCTTGCCGTCCTCGAGCAGGAAGAACGAGAAGTTCTCGGGCAGCATCGGCCATTTGTTGGCTGAGCGCTCCAGGTAGACCATCTGTGCGTGGTCGCCGGTGTTGAGCGAGTAGCAGGTGACCGGCAGGCCGCGCGCGCCCAGCGTCAGCTGCAGGCTGCGGCCGATCATAAGGTCCATGGTGGCGCGCCAGTTCAGCGTCTCGTTGAACAGCTTGAACACCAGGCGCTTGTCCATGCCGGTGTTTTTCTTCCAGAGATCCTCGCGGTAGCCGAGCAGGCCGGTGCGTTCGCCGTTCTCGATGACCTCGGCGAAGATATCCATGTCGGTGGTGAACTGGCGCGACTTGGCGCGGTTGCGGCTGTGCTTGTAGATGCCGAACTCGACCCAGTTCAGGTTCGTGATCCAGACATCGACGACAAATTCGGTGTACTGCGACTTGGCGCGGCGCGAACGCTTGCCGGCCTTGGTTTCCGGGGCGGTGGCGACCGATCTGGTGGAGCGCTCCAGGACCTCGGCCCGGGCTTCCTTGGCCGCCTCGGCGGCCGCGGAATCGGCCTCGAGCTCAACTGTCCTGCTTCCGTCTGCCATGCTGCAGCCTCCTGCAAGATCGCCAGGCACGCAGAACAACGGCGCGAATCACTCGGGCTAGACGTTAGCACCGCGACCAGCGCTGCAAATGGGCAGTCGTTCAGGACGACAAAAAAGCTGTGCGCGCCACGGCTTGGCGGCTTTCGGGCACGTGTCCGCAGATCAGCGCTGCCCAAATATGCTGGAGCCGACGCGGACGTGGGTGGCGCCGAAGGCAATGGCCGTCTCGAAATCGGCGCTCATGCCCATGCTGAGCCCGCCGAGACCGACGTCGTTGGCAAGCTTGGCGAGGAAGGCGAAGTGGATCGCCGCCTCCTCGTCGACGGGCGGAATGCACATCAGGCCGGCGATATTGAGCTTCAGCTCTTCGCGGCACAGGCGCACGAACGCGGCCGCCTCGCGCGGCATGATGCCGGCCTTCTGCGGCTCCTCGCCGGTGTTGACCTGCACGAACAGCTGCAGCCGCTTGCCCTGCCTGGCCATCTCGGCGGCAATCGCCTCGGCGATCTTGGGCCGGTCGATGGTGTGGATCGCATCGAACAGTTCGACGGCCTCTTTTGTCTTGTTTGACTGCAGCGGGCCGATCAGGTGCAGATCGATGCCGGGGTAGCGTTCGCGCAAGGCCGGCCACTTGGCCTTGGCCTCCTGCACGCGGTTCTCGCCGAACATGCGGTGGCCGGCATCGAGCACAGGGGTGACGTGCTCGGCGTCGAACGTCTTGGTGACGGCGATGAGGTGGACCGAGGCGGGGTCGCGCCTGGCCTCGCGCGCAGCGGCGGCGATGCGGGCGCGGACGGTGGCTAGGTTGGCGGCGGTGGTCGACATTTACGCATTCCCCCGTCGGGCCATGCCGCCCAACGCTTTCGGGAGCGATCGGCGCTCGTAGGGCACGAAAGTATGGTCGTCGCTGAACAGCACATCCAGGTATTTGCGGTGCAGGAAGATCTTGTCGCGTCCGACCTTCTCTTCTTGGAGGACGCCGAGCGCCGTCAATTCCTTGAGATACTTGCCCGCTGCTTCGCGCCCGACAATTCCGTTCTCGACCACGTTTGCAATGCGCACGTAGGGATGCGCGAAGATCAGTTCGACCACGGCATGCGGCAACTTTGGCGATGCAGAGCGAACGTAGGCGGTGGTGTCGTTCATGAGGCCTTTGACGGCCCGAATTTTCTGGGTCGTCCAGCCGGATGTCATCTCGACCGCTTCGAGCATGTAAAGCACCCATGCCTCCCATTCGACATGCGTGGTGACGCGACCGAGAAGGCGATAATAGGCGCCGCGATTCTTCAGGATGTACCGGCTCAAATAGAGCGTCGGCAAATCAAGCAGCCCATCCTGAATCAACCCAAGGATATTGAGAATGCGGCCAGTCCGGCCGTTGCCGTCGGGAAACGGATGAATGGCCTCAAACTGGTAGTGCAGCACGGCCATGCGCACGAGTGGATCCAACAGGGTGCTCTCGTTGGCAAACGTCTCCCAGTTGGCCAGCAGTTCGCGCAGATGGTTCTCGCCCTCGGGCGGCGTGTAATAGACCTCGCCGGTATGACGGTCCTGGAGCTTGGTGCCGGTCGTGTTCCGGACGTCGTAGTCCTTGCCCGTAACCGCGCGGCAAATTTCGGCAGCGAGGCGCGTAGAGAGCGGACGGCTCTTGATGGTGTCGAACCCGCTGTGCAGGGCCGTGCGGTAGCGCGCGGCTTCTTTGGTTTCCGGAGTGGCGTCACCGTAACCCAAACTGGCTTGGCGAAACAGCTCGTCGTTGGTGGTGACGATGTTCTCGATCTCCGAGCTGTCCTTTGCTTCCAACAAGGGTATGGAATTGATCAGGACGCTCTGATCGGGAATGAGATGCCCGGCTAGACGCAACTCCGCCAGGGCTGTCCGTGCCGTGACACAGCGCTTGAGAACTGCTCGCGTCTCAAGATCGATGTTGGGCGGCAAGAGCGGTAGGTCGTTGTGGGGTTGGCGGGGGTCCATGAAGGCAGCTCCGATGGATATGTCGTCAAAATGCGGTTTTGGCGACACGTCTTGGGCATCTGTCGGCGGCGGCGACATATCTCCTGAATATGTCGCCAAAACCCGAAACTGACGACATGTCGATCCGGATATGTCGTCTTCGCAGGCATGTCAAGCTCTATATGTCGGCAAAGCGCCATTTTGACGACATATCCATCTCCTTGGATTGCTTGGTGAACGCTACCTTCCTTGACCGGGGCGGCGCGCATCGGCCATTAACCGGTCCGCGACCGAATTCCGAGAGCCCCGACCGATGGCAAGCGAACGCTACAACGCGCCCGTGCGCGAGAAGCACTGGCAGCAGGTGTGGAACGACAAAGGCACGTTCCTGACCAGCGAGAAGAGCAAGAAGCCCAAGCGCTACCAGCTCGAGATGTTCCCCTATCCGTCAGGGCGCGTCCACATGGGGCACGTGCGCAACTACACGCTGGGCGACGTGATGGCCCGCTACATGCGCGCAAAGGGCTTTAATGTTCTGCATCCCATGGGCTGGGACGCCTTCGGCCTGCCTGCCGAGAACGCCGCCATCGAGCGCAAGGTCCACCCGCGCAAGTGGACTGAAGAGAACATCGCCACCATGCGCGGCCAGCTGAAGGCCATGGGCCTGTCGATCGACTGGTCCAGAGAATTCGCCACCTGCAATCCCGAGTACTACCAGCACCAGCAGCGGCTGTTCCTGGACTTCTTCAAGAAGAAGCTGGCCTACCGCAAGACCGCCAAGGTCAACTGGGACCCGGTCGAGAACACCGTGCTCGCCAACGAGCAGGTGATCGACGGGCGCGGCTGGCGCTCGGGCGCGGTGGTGGAGCAGCGCGACCTGACCCAGTGGTTCTTCAAGATCACCGAATACGCCGAGGAGCTGCTGCAGGCGCTGGATACGCTCGAGGCCAAGTGGCCGGACTTCGTGTGCACGCAGCAGCGCAACTGGATCGGCAAGTCGACCGGCGCCAACATGAAGTTCGCGCTGGAAGGCGGCAAGCTGCCGGCCAAGCTCACCACGCTGGAAGTGTTCACGACGCGCCACGACACGATCTTCGGCGCCTCCTTCATGGCGATTTCGCCGGAGCATCCTCTGGCGGCACACCTGGCGAAGAAGAACAAGGAGCTGGCCGCGTTCATCGAGGAATGCCGCAAGATCGGCACCACCGAGGAAGCGCTGGCCAAGGCCGAGAAGCGCGGCTTCGACACGGGCATCGTGGCGGTGCACCCGTTCAAGCCGGATGTGAAGCTGCCGGTCTACGTCGCCAACTTCATCGTCATGGGCTACGGCACCGGCGCCATCTTCGGCTGTCCGGCCCACGACCAGCGCGACCTGGATTTCGCCCGCAAATACGGACGCCCGGTGGTGCCCGTCGTGCTTCCGCCGGACGCTGACGCCGGCACCTTCAGCATCGCCAACGAGGCCTACGTTGGCGAAGGCACCATGATCAACTCGGAGTTCCTCGACGGGCTCGCCATCGAGGCGGCCAAGGACAAGATGGCGGGCCTGCTGGAGGAACGCGGCATCGGCGAGCGCAAGGTCAACTACCGCATGCGCGACTGGCTGCTGTCGCGCCAGCGCTACTGGGGCTGCCCGATCCCGGTCATCCACTGCGAGGCGGACGGCATCGTGCCGGTGCCGGTCGAGGACTTGCCGGTCAAGCTGCCGGAGGACGTCACCTTCGACAAGCCCGGCAACCCGCTGGACCACCATCCGACCTGGAAGCACGTGAAGTGCCCCAAGTGCGGTGGGCCCGCGGTGCGCGAGACCGACACCATGGACACCTTCGTCGACAGCTCCTGGTACCAGTTCCGCTACACCGCCCCTCACGCTGCCACCCCGACCGACAAGAAGGCCCTGAAATACTGGGCCCCCGTCGACCAGTACATCGGCGGCAAGGAGCACGCGGTGCTGCACCTGCTGTACGCGCGCTTTTTCACGCGCGGCATGAAGGCAACCAAGCACGTCACCTTCGACGAGCCGTTCACCTCGATGTTCACGCAGGGCATCGTCGTGCACGAGACCTACCGCAGCGAGAACGGCGACTGGCTCACCCCTGCAGAGGTGCGCTTCGAGGGCGACGGCACCGGCCGTAAGGCGACCGCCATCGCCACCGGCCGGCCCGTCGAGATCGGGCCCATCGAGAAGATGTCGAAGTCGCGCAAGAACGTGGTCGACCCCGACGACATCATCGCCCACTACGGCGCCGACACCGCCCGCCTGTTCATCGTGTCCGACAGCCCGCCCGACCGCGACATCATCTGGACGGACGCTGGAGTGGCCGGGGCCGCGCGCCAGGTGCAGCGCATCTCGCGCCTGATCGACGAAGTCGCCGAGAAACATCCGGGCAAGCCCGGCCCCAAACCGGCCACATTCGGGCCGGAGGCGCAGGCGCTGAGGCGCGCCGCCCACAAGACGCTGAACAGCGTCAGCCAGAACATCGAAGGCTTGCGCTACAACGTTGCCGTGGCCCAGCTTTATGAGCTGACGCACGCCCTGTCAGGAGCCTTGGGCCAGCGCGGAGAAGGCCTGGATTGGGCCATCCGCGAGGCGGCCGAGCTGCTCGTGCAGATGATCGGGCCCATGCTGCCGCACCTGGCCGAGGACTGCTGGGAGCGGCTCGGATACAACACCCTGCTGGCAGATCACCCCTGGCCGGAGACCGAGCCGGCTTTGCTCGTTGACGATCGGATTACCATTGCCGTACAGGTAAATGGCAAGAGACGGGATGAGCTTACGATCGCTCGCACCGCCTCCAAAGAGGAGATCGAAGCGGCTGCTCTCAAGCTCGAGACAGTCGCACGGGCTTTGGATGGACGGTCGGCTACGAGGGTGATCGTGGTGCCGCAAAGGATCGTGAATGTCGTCGGCTGAGGCTGGCAAAGCTCGTATGAGCCGCCGGAGTTTAGTGCGAGGACTGTCCCTGCTGCTGGCGGCGGCGCCGGCTCTGTCGGCTTGCTCTGAAGGCTTCAAACCCCTGTACGGCGTTGGTTCATCCAGTGCTGGCGCCGAGGGGCGGCTGGCGCGCGTGGACTATGCGCCAATTCCGGGCCGGGTGGGTCAGCGCATTCGCAACGAGCTGGTGTTTCAAGGCACTGGCGGAGGTGGCGGCAGTGGCGACGCGCTCGGACATCGCCTGGAGATAGCCCTCAAGGAATCGCTGACCTCCGCGCTGGTCCGGGTCGACGGCGAAGCGGCCAGCCAGATCTATGCGGTCGAGGCGTCGTTCCGGCTGCTCGACGTCAACAGCAAGAAGGTTATCTTCCAGGGCACCAGCTTCGCGCGTGCCGGCTTCGAGCGCTTCTCGTCCGTGTATTCGAACGTGCGCGCCCGCGAGGACGCCGAGAACCGGGCGGCCAAAGTGATCGCTGACGACATCAAGACCCGGCTCGCGACGTATTATTCGCGCGAGGCTTGAAGCCTCCAGACGTCACGCCTGCAATATTCGGGGCCTGACACGCGTCTTTCGCGCCAGACTGGATGCGCCCGAGACTGGTTCGCCCGACACTGGCACCTCATGGTCGCTGTCAAAACACACCAGGCCGATGCCTTCCTGAAGGGCTTCGAACGGCCGTCCGCCACGATGCCGTCGGCAGTGCTCCTGTACGGCACCGACGCGGGCCTGGTCTCCGAGCGGGCCTTGGCACTGGCCAAGCGTCTTGCCGAGCGCGAAAGCCCGCCCGGCGAAATCCTGCGGCTGGACGACGCCAGCCTGGAGGATGACCCGGGCCGCATTACCGTGGAGCTGCAGACCGCGCCGATGTTCGGCGGCCGCAAGATCGTCCGCGCGACGACCGGCCGGCGCATTACGGCGGCGACGCTGAAACCGCTGATCGAGAGCAACGCACTGGAAGGCTTCCTGATCGTGGAGGCCGGCAGTCTGCGTCCCGACGATGCCCTGCGCGCCCTGTTCGAGAAGGCGCCGCATGCAGCCGCCGTCGCCTGCTTTCCCGACGAGGCGCGCGATCTGGAAGGTATGATCCGCGAGGTGCTGGCGGCAGCCAAGCTGCAGATCACACCGGATGCGAGGACGCTGCTGGTGGCACGGCTCGGCGCCGACCGCGGCCTGTCGCGCGCCGAGGTAGAGAAGCTTGCCCTGTATGCGCTCGGCAAGGGCAGCATCGAGGAGAGCGACGTAGAGGCGGCCGTCGGCGATGCCGCCGAGCTGGCGCTGGACCGCATCGTGATGGCCGCCGCCTCGGGCCGCACGGCGTCGGCCGTCAGCGAATGCGACCGCAGCATCGCCGGCGGTGAGGACGCCCAGACGGTGATCCTGGCTCTGCAGCGGCACTTCCTGCGCCTGCATCGCACGCGCGGCGCCATCGACGCCGGGCGGACCATGGACGAGGCGCTGCGCCAGCTGAGACCCGCTCCGCATTTCAAGCAGAAGGAAGCGTTCGAGCGGCAGTGCCGCGACTGGAGCCTGCCCAAGCTCAACGCGGCGCTCGCAGCGATTGCCGAGACCGCCAAGCGCGCGCGCCTGACCTCGGCCCTCGACAGCGTGCTGGCCGAGCATCTGCTGCTGGACTTGGGCACATTGGCACGGGCGCCTGCCGGCCAACCGGCGCGTCCGTCTCCGTCTGCAAGTTGACCAACCGCCGTGCGCCGGGCCATGTAGGCGTCCCCATCCAGTCGGGCGAGGGAGCCAACCATGCAACACCACGATGTCGTCGGCATCGGCAATGCGATCGTCGATATCATCGCCCGCTGTGACGACGCGTTCCTCGCGCAGCACGGCTGCAGCAAAGGCGCCATGCAGCTGGTCGATGCCCAGACGGTTGCCAAGCTCTATGAGGCCATGGGGCCGGCCGTGGAGATCTCCGGCGGATCCGTGGCAAACACGATGACCGGCATCGCCTCGTTCGGCGGCAAGGCCGGTTTCATCGGCAAGGTCGCGCAGGACCAGTTCGGTACGGTGTTCACGCACGACATCCGCTCGGCCGGCGTCACGTTCACCACGCCCGCGGCCGCAACCGGCAGCGACCCGACCGCCTGCTCGCTGATCCTGGTAACGCCGGATGGCCAGCGCACCATGAACACCTTCCTCGGCGTCAGCCCGCAGCTGGGCGGCGGCGAGATCGACACCGAGCTGATCCGCTCCGCTCGCATCGTCTATCTGGAAGGCTACCTGTTCGATCGTCCGGAGGCGAAATCGGCCTTCCGGCAGGCCGCCGCGATTGCCGGAAAAGCTGGCCGGCAGGTAGCGTTAAGCCTGTCCGATGCGTTCTGCGTGGAACGGCACCGCGCCGAGTTCATGAGCCTGATCCACGCGCAGGTCGACATCCTGTTCGCCAACGAAGCCGAGATCACCTCGCTCTACCAGACCAGCTCGTTCGAGGAGGCGGCACGGCGTGCCGCAAGCGGCATCAAGCTGGCGGCCATCACGCGCTCGGAGAAGGGCAGCGTCATCCTGAGCGGAGGCAAGCGCATCGAGATCAACGCCGCGCCGGTCACCAGGGTGGTGGACACCACGGGCGCGGGCGATCTCTACGCGGCGGGGTTCCTGTTCGGGGTGGCGCGCGACCTGGGCCTCGAGGCGGCTGGACGACTCGGCAGCCTGGCCGCGGCCGAGATCATCAGCCACGTCGGCGCGAGGCCGGCAGCCTCCCTGCAGAAGCTGGCGCAGCAGCAAGGACTACCGATCTGACCGGCACGCAGCGCCGTTGTCAAAGGCTCGGTCTCAATGCATCCAGGAACTTCGTCGCCAACCGCTCGTCTTCCTTGACGAGGCGGCGTCGCTCAAAGGTCGCACGCTGCTGGCAAGGCCGCAGTGGGCACACGTCCCTCAGATGCGCCGCAGCGCCACGCTTTCGACGCGGTGGTCGCTGGCCTTGCGCAGGATCAGGCGCGCACGCTGGCGCGTGGGCAGGATGTTCTCGTCGAGGTTCTTCTTGTTGATGGTGCGCCAGATTTCGAGCGCCGTCGCGCGCGCAGCCTCCGGCGAAAGATGCGTGTAGCGATGGAAATACGCGGCCGGATCGCGGAAGGCGGTCTGGCGCAGGCGCATGAAGCGCGTCAGGTACCAGTTCTCGATCACGTCGGCATCGGCGTCGATGTAGATCGAGAAGTTGAAGAAGTCCGACACGAACGGGATGGCCTCGCCGTCTTTGGGCATGCGCGCCGGCTGCAGGACGTTGAGTCCCTCGACGATCAGGATGTCCGGACGATCGACGACGACGCTCTGGCCAGGGACGATATCGTACTGGAAGTGCGAGTAGACCGGCGCCTCGACGCTGGCCTTGCCCGATTTCACCTCGTGCAGGAAGTTGAGCAGGCGGGCGGTGTCGAAGCTTTCGGGGAAGCCCTTGCGGTGCATGATGCCGCGGCGCTCGAGCTCCTCGTTGGGATGCAGGAAGCCGTCGGTGGTGATGAGGTCGACGCTCGGGTGATCGGGCCAGCGCGCCAACAGGGCGCGCAAGGCGCGGGCCGCAGTGCTCTTGCCGGCGGCCACCGAGCCGGCAATGCCGAGGATATAGGGCACGCGGCCGTCCTTGCGGCCGAGGAAGCGGTTGGTGACGGCGTGCAGCTCCTGGGCCGCCGCCACGTGCAGGTTGAGCAGCCGCGACAGCGGCAGGTAGATCTGCTCCACCTCCCGCATCGACAGCTCCTCGATCACGCCGGACAGCTGCTCGAGGTCGCGCGGCACCAGCGTCATCGGCGTATCGGCGCGCAGCTTGGCCCAATCCTCGCGCGAGAATACGCGATAGGGCGAGAACTGGATGTTGGAGCGAGTAGGCATGGTCGACGCTTCGGCAGTCACCAGGTCATCGAGCGGGTTCATGGCGCCTTGCCCTGCCGGGCCGCCTTCTCGGCCAGGCCTGACGTGCCGATGCGGACCTCGAGCTCGGCCAGCACATCGCCAAGGCGGACCTGCCGGACCTCGAGCAGGACGAGCAGGTGATACAGCAGATCAGCGGCTTCCCGCTTCAGCGCCGCGCTATCGGTGCCGAGGGCGGCTATCACCGTCTCGACGGCTTCCTCGCCGAGCTTCTTGGCACACTTCTCCGGGCCGCCGTCGAGCAGCTCCTTGGTGTAGGATTTGCCCGCCGTCTCCTGGCGCCGCGAAGCGATGATGGCCGCGAGTCGCGGCAGCACGGTATCGGTCATGGCATCACGGGGGTCCTGATTGGCCGGCTGGGCGCCACCCGCCACCACTCCAACAACTGCTGCCGTCGCCCGTCAAGCGGTCCTGCCAAATACCTTGGCAGTTCTCGCATGCAGAATGGTCAGACGTCGCCGTCACCCCGCCGCGCCGACCGGCGCAGCTGGACGTACAGGGCACCCTCGCCGCCATGGCGAACACCGGCCGGGGTGTAGCCGACCACCACCGCGCGCAGCTCAGGCTCGTCGAGCCAAATCGGGACGTTGCGGCGGAGCACGCCGCGACGCTGCTGGCCGAACGCCTCCACCATGTAGTCATCCTTTGGCTGCTCGCCGCCCTTGCCGGTGATGACCAGCACGGTCTTCAGACCGCGGGCGTGCGCGTCGAGCAGGAACGCGCGCAGACGCACATGGGCATCGCTCTGGCGCATGCCGTGCAGGTCGATGCGCGCTTCGATCTCCACCTTGCCAGAGGAGATGCGGCGCGCTTGGCGGCGGTCGAAGTCGGCGAGTGGCGGCGAGGGTGGCGGGCGCGGAGCAGCGGGCGGCGGTCTCAGCGTAGCCTTCGGTGGGTTCTTGCCGGCGGTCCTGGTCGCGGGTTCGGACTGAGGCGACTTGACGGGCGCCGCCGGCGCCGTCTCGGTAATGCGCGGCTTGACCTTGACCGGGACAAGGGCGCGCGTCGCGTGATTCCAAAGAGCGGCCTCGTCCGGGGTGACGGTACGCCGACCGTCACCGGACTTGCCCGATCGGCTCATGGCCGGCTCATGGATTGGCTTGCGCCGCCTGGGCCTTGGCCAGCGTCTCGTTGGGCAGCAGGACGATGAACTTGGCAGCGTGCTTGGTGACACCCGCCAGAGCGCCTGCCGCATTGCCCGAGCCGAAGTAGATGTCGCCCCGCTCCGGACCCTTGATGGCGGAGCCGACATCCTGCGCGATCATCAGCCGGTTGAACGCACCGGAGCCGGATTTGACGACGTGGCCCATCTTGCCGGCTGTGACAAAAATCGGCGTGCCGAGCGCGTGGTGGCCCGGATCGACGGCCAAGCTGCGGCCGGGCGTCAACGGTGCGTTCTGCGCACCCAGCGGGCCGCGCGCATCATTGGCCAGCTCCCGGAAGAACACGTAGGACGCATTCTGCCACATGACCATCTTGGCCCGCTCGGGGTCGGCACGCAGCCATTTGGCGAGCGCCCCCATGGAAACCTTGTCGGCGGCCAGCAGACCCTTCTCGATCAGAAAGCGGCCGATCGAGGAATAGGGGTGGCCGTTCTTGCCGTCATAGTGGACGCGGATGGTGGTGCCGTCGGTCAGCTTCACGCGACCCGATCCCTGGATCTGCATGAAGAACACGTCGACCGGGTCTGCGAAGTACAGCAGTTCCAGCCCCTGGCCCTTGAGGGCACCCTGCTCGATCTGCGCGCGCGTGGCGAAAGGTTCGACACCTTTCTCAGTCTTGCGGGCATGCGTGAACGCCGTGCCGACGGCACCGCGCTGGGTTTCGTCGACCAGATTGATGAGGTCGGGCGGGCGCTTGTAGATGGGCGTCTGAAAGCCGGCCTGCGGCGTGCGCGAGCCTTCCATGATCGGCTCGTAGTAGCCGGTCACCATGCCCTGCGGTCCCTTGTGGGTGACGGTGTTGGGCGTGAAGTTGGCTTCGAAAAAGGCCCGCGCGCTATCCTTGGTGACCTTGGGGATACGGGCAGAGGTTTCGCACGCGCTCACCAAGGCCGGATGGGGTGGGGCGGTCTTGGTGATGCCGACAACAGGTGACCGCTCTCGCGCGGCCGCGGCCGCCTGGATGCGCTCGCAGGATTTGCGAAAGGTTTCGAAGGCGGCCAAGTGGTCGTCCGCCGCCCACTCCGGCACCTCGGCGAAGGTGATCGGCTTATAGGACAGACTGGCACTTTTCATGGCCCCTGGCGCCCTGCCTGGCGAGCTGGCCTCAACCGCCCCGACACCGAGGCCCCACATGCTGGTACCCAGCACCAAGACGACGGCGCATCCGACTGCAACGCATAACCGCAAGACGCACTCCCCCGATTGCATTCCCCCGAAGGCCCGGAGTGACTTCCCCCATCAATTCGCCGCCTGTGTGGCGATCAACCTCCAATTCGGGTTGCGGGAAGCAACCTCGCGCGCAAACGTCCAGATGTCCGTGACTTCCTTGATGCGCTTGGGGTCCCCTGCGATCACCTCACCGGCCTTGTCGCGCGTCGCCGAGATCAGCTCGCTCACGAACCTGACCGTCAGCTGCGACATGCCGTTCTTCAGCTCGGCCTCCACGATATCGGCTGACTTGATACCGACAAAGCTTTGATCGATCTGCTCGTTGCGGCTTTCCCGCTCAGCGATCGCACCGGAGAATCCTTCATAGACGTCACGGCTCAGCAAGTCCTTGAGAGTCTTGCGGTTGCCTTCGGCGAAGGCGGTGACGATGATTTCGTAGGCAGCGCTGGCGCCTTTCAGGAACTGATCCGGATCGAAGCTCAAATCAGCGCGGACGATGTCCACCAACCCCTTGGCAAGTCCGGTGTTTCCGGCCGCCAAGCCTTTTACCCGCTCTTCCACGTCGGTGCGCACGGCGGGCTCCACTGGTCGGGGCTCGAGCTCTTCGCGTTCACGCCGCGGCAGCGTTACGACCTTGTCCTGCGCGGGAACCTTGGCACGCTGACTGGCTTCCTGCTGGGCCTTATAGCGCTCAAAGCGCGCCTGTTCATGACCCGTGCGACGGCCGAGCACACTGCGCAGCTTCAAGAAGATGACGACCGCCAAAACCAGAAACAAAAGGGTCGTAACGTCGATTCTGCCATCCATCGCCGTGCTTTCGAGCCAGTGCCTCAACCTTCATCATGTAGGTTGCCACGCCAGCAAGAACCAGCCCCCGTTTACGCCTGCTTAATTTATGTGGCGTCCAGGTTCGCCGCCGCCGCCGCTGCATAAATCTTAGGGCATTGCAAAGCGCAAGCCAACCGCTATGGCTTGCGTGGACCCAAAGCAACAGCGGAAAGATCACACCGATGAAGCGCCTGGGCATCGGCCTGGGGCTGCTGGCCCTGCCACTGCTGGAGATTGCCCTGCTGATCCGGGCCGGGCAGAAGCTTGGCCTGTGGCCGGTCATGGCGATCATCATCGGCACCGGCATCCTCGGCATTGCGGTACTCGTGCGCCAACGGTTCGCCGTAGTCAGTGGCGTGATGAACGCGGTCAACGAAGGCAAGCCCCCGCTGGCCCCCGTGCTGAATGGGGCGTTCCTGGTGCTGGCCGGCGGGCTGCTGTTTTCGCCCGGACTGATTTGCGATGCCGCGGGTCTCCTGCTGCTCGTCCCGCCCATCCGGCGACTGGTGGCGCGGTGGACCGTGGCGCGGCTGCTGCAGGATGCGGAGATTCACGTGAGCACGCACGGGGAGGGCGGCCTGGCACCCGGCGAGCGCGACGGCGGCCCGATCATCGAGGGCGAATTCGAGCGACTGGGCGACCGCCGCATCGCCCCAGACCGCAACGGCGGCCGTAAACGCTGAATGGCGAAGGCGTTGCGGCCAGCAACGGCGACATGCTAGTGCGATGATCGAGAAGTCCGCTACCACGCGTGGGGTTGGGTTGAGAGCGGACTTGTAGATCTGAATCGCACTAGCTCATTGATTCACCTAGTATCCTTCAGATCGCGAAAGGCGTTTAACAGCAGCGGCAAGTGGCGACGAAATTCGCGCTCAGGACACTAGCCAGCCTCACGCAAACCGCATCCGGGGGATGCGCCAAGTTACTTCAAAGGGGACGGGATCGATGGCCGAAGGCGACAACAGTAACGCGGGCAACATGGGCGGCAACCTGGCCGGCGAAGCGGCGCCCCAGACGCAGGTCCGCGTGCTCGGCCAGTACATCAAGGATCTGTCGTTCGAGAACCCGAACGTGCGCAAGATGCTCGACAACTCCAACACGCAACAGCAGCAGCCGAACCTGCGCGTGGAGGTGAGCGTCAACATCTCGAAGATGGCCGAAAAGGTGTTCGAGAGCTCGATCCAGTTCAAGGCCGAGGCGACCAACGACACCGGCGTCATCTACGATCTCGAGCTTGCCTATGCCGGCCTGTTCCAGGTCGACAACATGCCCGAGCAGATGCTCGAGCCATTCCTGCTGGTGAACTGCCCGTCGCTGCTGTTCCCCTATCTGCGGCGCTTGGCGGCGGATCTGACGCGTGAGGGAGGCTTCCCGCCGCTGGTGCTCGATCCGATCGATTTCGGCAATCTCTACATGAGCCGCCAGCGCGAGAAAGCGGCACAGGCCGCCGTCAAGACGAACTGAGCGGCGCGTACGGCCGGTCGACCTAAGCCTGCGGGATGGTGAGATGGCGCAGCCAGAGCGCGTCGGGGCCCAGCGTCTTGACGAACTCGCGGTGCGCTGCCTGCGCCTGCTCGGATAGCCGCGAAGCCAGCGGCGTGGGCCGCGGCTTGGCCGCACGCGTCTGCAGGCGTGCGCGGGTTTCGGCAACGGTTTGGCCGCCGAGGCCGAGCGTGGCCTGGCGCTCACCCAGAAGCTCGACGTAGACACCGGCCAGCAGCAGCGAGTCGACCAGGGCCCCGTGTTTGGTGCGCTCGGAGTTGTCGATGCCGAACCGCTTACACAGCGCGTCGAGACTGTTCGGGCCGGCGGGATTGCGGCGCCTGGCCAGCATCAGCGTGTCGACGATACGATCGGCGCGCAGCGGCGGCTTGGCGAGGCGGTCGAGCTCGGCGTTGAGAAAGCCGACGTCGAAATTGGCGTTGTGTGCCACCAGCGGGGCGTCACCGATGAAGTCCAGCAGCTCGTCGGCGATTTCTGCAAACAGCGGCTTGTCGCGCAGGAACTCGCGCGTCAGACCATGCACGGCGACCGCTTCCGGATGCACATCGCGTTCGGGGTTTATGTAGCGGTGGAACTCGCGCCCGGTCGGGATGCGATTGACGATCTCGACGCAGCCGACCTCGATCAGCCGGTCACCGCGCAGCGCATCGAGCCCCGTCGTCTCGGTGTCGAGAACGATCTCGCGCAGCATCGCCTCCCCCCTGCAAACGCGCGCACGTCAGTCTCAACACGGCGGATGCGTGATCCGAAATATCACGCCCAGTGCTTGGCGTAGGCCTCGCCGCGACGGCCTTGCAGCGATTCGACGATTTTGTCGACCTGAGCGGCGCTCTCGGCGATCGAGCCGCCGGTGTCCACAATGAAATCGGCGCGCGCCCGCTTCTCGCTGTCGTGCAGCTGACGTGCCAGGATCTGCTCCAGCTTTTCCAGCGACATGCCGGGCCGGGCTAACACGCGCTGGCGCTGCATTTCGGGCGGCGCACTGACGACCACCACCACATCGACCCGGCCATGACCGCCGCCCTCCAGCAGAAGCGGTATCTCAAGCACCGCCATGCTGGCGCCGCGCGCGACTTCGGCCCTGAGGAACTGGCGCTCGGCCTCCTTCACCATGGGATGCACGATGGCTTCGAGGCGTGCGAACCGGCTGGGAGCGGCAATCAGCGCCTGGGCGAGCTTCTGGCGGTCGACCTTGCCGTTGGCGGTACTGCCCGGGAACGCCGCCTCAATGGGCGCGACGGCCTTGCCCTCATAGAGCTTGTGCACCTCGGCATCGGCATCGCAAACGGCAATGCCCAGCTCGCGAAAGCGGGCTGCGGCGGTCGACTTGCCCATGCCGATCGATCCGGTCAGTCCGATGACGAGCATCAGGCGGCTCCGGCATTGGCGGACAGGAACTGTCGACGGATCGGCTTCATGTCGCGATCACCCGGCGATGGCGCAGCTCGACCAGCAGCGGTAGCAACGGCAGGCCGATGATGGTGAAATGGTCGCCGTCGACGCGCTCAAACAGCTGGATGCCTCGGCCTTCGACCTCGTAACCACCAACGGTGCCGAAGATGCTGGACCCGGCCTCGGCCAGGTAATCGTCGAGGCAAGCATCGCTGAACGCCCGCATGTGCAGCGTGGCGACCTCGATGAGGCTCCAGACAATGCGGCCGCCCTCAGCCAGCGCAGCGGCGGTGTGCAGCTGGTGCTGCCGTCCGCGCAGGCGCAGCAGTTGCTCGCGCGCACGGACCAGATCGCCGGGCTTGTCGAACAATTCGTCGCCCTGTGCCAGCACCTGGTCGGCACCGATCACAAGGGCCGACGGCATGTACGCACTCACGGCCAACGCCTTGGCGCGCGCCAGGGCGCCGGCAACATCGCTTGCGCCGGCCGGGGGGCGCACCGAAGCAAGTTCGCGTTTCAGGACCGCCTCGTCGACTTCAGGCGGAACCGCGCTGAACGACAGACCGGCCGCCTGCAGCATGCGCCGGCGAAAGGGCGAGGTCGAAGCGAGAACCAGCTCACGCATCCTCGGTCCCGTTCGGCTCGGACAGCCCCACCTCCTCGCGGTCATGCAGCAGGCGAATGATGCTTGCCGCGGTCTCCTCGATGGAGCGGCGCGTGACGTCGATGACCGGCCAACCGTGGCGGGCGCACAGGCGACGCGAGTAGTTGATCT
>Ga0209813_10000200_pt1 | contig 18535 bp, 23 predicted proteins | sample EndMethybrTD3033_FD_187596 | JGI IMG/M metagenome (GOLD analysis project Ga0209813, IMG submission 187596) | Populus endosphere microbial communities from Tennessee, USA - Endosphere MetaG P. TD hybrid TD303-3 (SPAdes) (version 2) | ecosystem: Host-associated > Plants > Roots > Endosphere... | reverse complement strand
CCACGCGATCCTTGAAGAGGATTTTCTTGAAATCCGCGATGCCACGCAGGACCGCCGTTTCGCGACCAATCCCCTAGTCGATGCAGCGGGCGGTATCCGCTTCTACGCCGGCGCGCTGCTCAAAAATCAGGCAGGGCTGGCAATCGGGACACTTTGCATATTGGATACTCAGGTGCGCCCTGATGGCCTGAGTGAGCTTCAACGATTCACACTGCAGATGCTCGCGACGCAGGTGATGAGCCAGCTTGAATTGCGCAAGATTGCCCGCCAGGACCGCGAGGGTAAGAACGATCTCGCCAATGCCGCACTGCGCTTTCAGTCGATATTCAATAGCGCCATCGATTACGCGATCATCGTCATGGATCGCACAGGTTCGATCACCGACTGGAATGCCGGCGCCACCGCCATTCTTGGCTGGGATGCTTCAGAGATAGTCGGTCGCGATCTTTCGGTCTTTTTCACGCCAGAGGATCGTGCGGCCGCCATTCCGAGCCACGAAATGCAGCAGGCGCTGGTCAATGGTAGGGGCGCGGATGAACGCTGGCATCTGCGCAAGAATGGCGAGCACTTTTGGGCCAGCGGCGAGATGATGCCGCTCAAGAATGCCGACGAGGTGATTGTCGGTTTCGTGAAGGTTCTGCGTGACAAGACCCAGGCACGCCTTCTTCAAGATCGCATGGCGCAGCAGGATGAACGTCTGCAGATGGCGCTCGCCGCCTCCGGCTCTGTGGGGCTGTGGGACTGGATGGTGTCATCGGATCGCATTCATGGTGATGCCAATTTCGCGCGGCTTTACGGACTGAATGCCGAAGGGTGCGCAGCGGGCTTCACCGAGGAGCAATATCAAGAATATGTCGTCGCCGAGGATTTGCCCGCGCTACGCGCCAGCATCCGGGCCGTCTTCAACCATGGCGCAGATTTCCTCGTCGAGTATCGGCTCGCCATCCCTGACGAACCCATCCGCTGGGTCGAATGCAAGGGTCGGATGGTAGTAGATGCGACAGGGGCACCCTATCGCTTTTCCGGGACATCTGTCGATGTGACCGCCCGCAAGGCGGCTGAGCAGCAAAAGCAGCTGTTGATGCAGGAAATGTCCCACCGGGTGAAAAACAGCTTCACCATGGTACAGTCGCTTGCTTCCCAAACTTTGAAAGGGATTGATCCTGAGGTGCGCGAAGCACTCCTGAGCCGCATTGCCGCGCTTGGTCAGGCGAACGACAGTCTCCTTCAGACCAACTGGAGTGTGACGCAGATGTCCGCGCTTCTTCAGCGTATCTTATGGCTGGGCGCTGACAGCGGCAGGATCGCGCTGAGCGGATCTGACATACAGGTCAGCGCCGAAGCCGCGATGTCGCTATCGCTCATCGTTCACGAACTGGCGACCAATGCTGTAAAGTATGGCGCTTTGTCGTTGGAGACGGGTCAAGTCCTGGTCAGCTGGTATCATGATGATCGCCGCTTCCAGTTTGTCTGGCAGGAACGCGGTGGCCCTGCAGTAGAGCAACCTGCCCAAAAAGGTTTCGGATCGCGGCTCATATCGCTGGGCATATGCGGCAGCCGCGATGTTTTGATCGAGTATCTTCCCGAAGGACTGCAGGCGCGCTTTGGAGTCGATTTCGACCGGGTTTGCCCCAAGGGCTAGAAAAGCGATCGAGCTGTTCAGGCTCCGAATCCGTTTGGATCTACTGCGATGAAGCGGCGTTGGTCGCGGCGCTCATGGCGCTCGGCGCCTATTGCGCTAGCACTAAGAGCTGACCCGCGCGCTCGGTTCGTCCCCAGACCCCTCGCCGGCGCTCACGGGCTTGCCCGTATCGGGATCGCGCCCGTGGCGCCGGTCGAGCCAGCGCATTGCGGGGGTCACGGTCAGACCGTGGAGCAGGATCGAAAGCAGTACCGCCAGCCCTACGATCGCCCACAAGCGCTCCGCCTGGGGCAGGTCGACACGGTTGAGCCCATAGGCAAGATAGTAGAAGGAACCGACGCCGCGAATGCCAAAGAATGCGATGGTAAGCTTCTCCGCGCGCGTGGCCCGCAGTCCGAGCAGGCCGAGCCATCCGCTCAGCGGTCGCACGACGAGCAGGACCAACAGCACCAGCAATATGTCGACCGCGCGAAGAGGGGCGAGTAGGCCGCTGACCAGCGCACCGCCGAAGAGCAAAAGCAGCGCCATCATCGCCAGACGCTCGACCTGTTCGGTGAGGTCATGCATCTGGACATTGAAGGCATGATCACGCTGCGAGGCCCGCAAGGTGAGCGCGGTGACGAACACCGCCAGAAATCCGTAGCAATGCAGCATTTCGGTGACGCCGTAGGAAACGAATGTCGCAGCAATCGCGATAAGGCCGTCGCCGGTTTTCGCGAGCTTGGTTTCGGCGGGAATATGAAAGGTAAGCCAGCCGAACAGGCGCCCGATCACCCAGCCGCCACCGACCCCCGCGACGATTTCCCAGGCGACATTGATCCCGAGCCATTTGCCGAGCCATGGCTCCCCGCTCGCCCGTGACACAGCGAGCGCGATCGCCAGATGCACGAAGGGAAAGGCGAGACCATCGTTGAGCCCGGCTTCCGACGTTAGGCCGAAGCGGACTTCGTCTTCTTCACCGGTGCGCGGCGGGCCGACCTGAACATCGGCGGCCAGAACGGGATCGGTTGGGGCGAGCGAGGCCGCCAACAGCAAGGCGGCGATCCAGCCGAGCCCAAGACCGCCGGCGAGAAGCGTGATCGCACCGATGCCGACCGGCATGGTGATCGCCAGCAGCCGCCAGGTGACGCCCCACCGCCGCCAGCCGAAGGGTCGATCGAGCTTCAGGCCCGCGCCCATCAGCGCGATGATGACGACGAACTCGGTGACCCGCTCGGTGACGTCCGGCCAGACGAGTGGCGAGGGATCGAGTGGGATGTCCGGCAGTAAGAACAGCGCGGCTCCGATCAGGATACAGACGATCGGGAGCGATAGCGGCAGCTGGCGCAAGGCAAGGGGTAGCCAGGCGACGAGCGCGATCAGCAGGCCGGCACAGGTAAGCGTGATGATGTAGAGATCAGGTGTCGATAAGGCCAGGGTCATAGGTGGTGAACGACCAGAACGCCGCGGTGGTGCCATATCTGCGGGCATACCCCGCAATGAAGCGCTAACGCCGTGCCGTCACTGCTCCTTTGATTACGCTGTCCGAGCCGCTCAGGCGACCTGCTGTTCAAAGTGGTTCACCTGAGACGAGAAATCGCTCGCGCTATGACGAATGTAATTTCATTTGTTATCCTGGGTTACGTGGACACAACCCAGCCAGCGCGAGAAATTCACGTATGCTATGATGCTCCTTGAAGTCCTGCTATTTTTCCTCGCCGTCAGGTTCGCCTGGCGGAGGAGAGGGAACGGCAGAGCCACGCCGGTTCGGCATTTGCACGTTTTGCTGACTATCTGGCGAACCACCATTTTTCGGCAGCATGCGTTCAACGAGGGTGGCAGCAATCAGGAGTAGGACGGCGAGGGCAGTGCCCGCCAGCACCAGAATATACTGCCCGGCACCGGCGGTTATGCCTACGGCCGCTGCCATCCAGAGACTGGCCGCTGTTGTCATGTTGCGTACATCACCGCCGCGCACGAAGATGAGGCCTCCGGCGATAAAGCCGATAGCTTGGGCAAGCCCCTGTATGACGCGAACAGGATCGCCCTCGCCATGGTGTTCCACAAGTTCCAGGGCAGACAAGGTGAGCATGCCTGAGGACAGCGCGACGAGACCATGTGTTCGTAGGCCGGCATCATGGCCGCTACGTTCGCGTTCGAACCCCAGGACAAGGCCCAGAAGTGTCGCGAGCCCGAGCCTTAAGAGGGTGACAGGGAGATCATCCTCAAGCATTTTCGGCACTCGGCTTAAAGGTGATGACGCGGTAGAGGTAATATAGCAGCACTGCCGCCATGATCACCAGGCCAGCAGGCCCGAGATAACGATCGACGGCCGAAAATTGTTGGCCGAGAAAGTATCCCGCGGCTGCAAGGATACTGTTCCACACGGCCGATCCCAACGTGGTCAAGATGAGAAACTGTGGAAAAGAGGTGCCGAACAGGCCTGCCGGAATCGAGATCAGCGTGCGCAGACCAGGAATGATGTGAGCGACGGGAATGGCCCATGAACCGTGCCGATCGAACCCATCGTCGATGTGATCGATATCGCTGGCCGACAATGTGAGCCAGCGCCCGTGGCGGTCAGCCAGCTCTTTCAATCGCCGCTCGCCACATTTGCTTGCCAACCACCAGGCGGCGCCAGTGACCGTCCCTATCGTGCCGGATATGATGACAAGCATGATGTTGAGGCCGCCGTCAGCCGCAGTGTAGCCCGCCAGGGGCATGATGACTTCGGAGGGTATGGGAGGAAAAACATTCTCAAGCAGCATGAGCAGCGCGATGGCCCAGTACCCCATCTGCTCGACAATGGTTGTGATCCATTCCGTCATACGCCGCTATCCCGAAGATCGTGGAGATTTGCAGTGCGTCGCCAGGCCGCACCCGGCGTCGCGCACCCCAAACATAGCCATGTGCAGCGCTATCCTCTTGTGGATCGACATCAGGCATTTCCTTTACGTCGGCGGGTTTCCCAGCCCTTCTTCGCGGCCACAGAGCGCTTTTCCGCGCTCGGGCTTGATCCGCCCTTGCGGCCGCCTTCGCGCGAACTCTCGTGGTTTTCTTTCTTGCCGCGGCCAGAGCCAGATTTGTTTCCGCCCCCGGACTCCTTGTTGACTGTCGCCCAGGCGCGCCTTTCTGCCTCCTCTTTGCCTACGCCGCGATCCCCATAGCCCTCTTCGATATGCTCGGCTTTGCGCTTCTGTTTGTCGGTGTAGCTAGATTTGTCTCCGCGAGGCATGATCCGTCTCCTTGTCGGTTGCCCCCGCTAATCCTTTGAACGCAACAACGGCCAATTCGTCCCGATCGGTGTCGATCGGCTCGCCGCAATATCTTGATAGTTAGAAATCGCGCTTTGCCCCGTTCTAAACGGATTCAAGCGGACCCCGGTCGCATGACGAAATCAAGCTTCTATCGGCTGGAGTTGGCATGAAGCCCTGCAGTCTTCGGGCTTTTGAGCGGACTGGCCGCCCAGTAGAGATGACAGGGCGGAATGTTGCACCATTCGAAGCCTTGCCGCACCTGGGCAAAATTGCGGTCGATGAGACGGCGGATGGCAGTGCGCATCTGATATGCCGCGAGAACACCAGTAGGCTTCAGCGCCAGGGCGGTCTCGTGCATGATAATATCCGCCTCGGCATCGCCGAGCGTCGAGAACGGCAGGCCGGTGAGAATGCAGTCTGCTCTGCCCGAGGATTCCGCGCCGATATGGCGGCGGACATCCCTCGCTGATCCTTCGACCACCACCAGGCGCGGATCGTCGCACTGCTGACGCAGCTTGGCAGCGAATGCTTGACTTGTTTCGATTGCGATCAGCTGCGCATCAGGACGCATGCGCTTGAGCATCTCGAAGGTGAACCTGCCGCTGCCCGGCCCATATTCGACGAGAAGCTTGATGTTAGGCCAGTCCAACGGGGCCAGCATGCGGCGCACCATTCGGGCGCTTGCCGGAAAGGCCGATCCGACCATTGACGGATGCCGGACGAACTCCGTTGCGGCAATCCATCCTGTATCTCTCACGAAGCTTCTCCCTGCATGCTGAACGGAGCGAGAATATCGGCTTAGCCGGAATAGGGGTTTTTCTGCAGCAAACCGGCCAGATGCGCAGCGTTGCCAGCCACCATCTTTGCGGTTTCCGTCACCTTGTCCGGCGTCGTCGCCAAATCCTTGAAATCCGTGGAGCCCATCGCCTCTCCGACCCAGTAGCATGCTGCGACCGCCGGAATGGTCCAGCCTACGTCGTTCAGGGCCTGGAAAAGCTGGGCGGAGAAAAAATGCGCGCCGTCCTCATTGCCGACGATCGCCGCCACCGCGACCTTCCCATAGCTGGGCATACGGCCCTGATCGTCTGTCTCCGAGAGAAAAGCGTCCATCCGTTCGAGCACGCGCTTGGCTACACTGGATATCTGCCCCATCCAGATCGGGCCGCCGAAGACGAGGATGTCGTGCGCCAGTATTTTCTCGCGCAGCGCAGGCCAGGCATCGCCGTCCCCTTCGTCCGATGTCACCCCGACTTTGATATCGAGCGCTGCCACCCGCACTGTTTCGGTAATCATGACCTGACGGTCGGAAAATGCGTGTTTCAGCACTGCGATCATCGCGTCGGTTGAGCTTGCCTCGTTCGCGTCACTCTTGAGCGTACAGTTGAGTGCCAGGGCCTTGAGTGGCATCGATCGTCTCCTTTGGCGTCGGCTGACGCATGCGTGCGATCACCCGTTCACGGACAGGAGAACTCCTCGGCGGGAAAAGGGTTCTGTCTTCAAAGGAGATGCCGCCATGACCGAATCCGCCCAGATGATCCACGAAGATGCGCTTCCTGGGCATGAGAGCAAACTCGAGCCAAAGCCCCACTGGCAGCCTCGCTACAAGGGTTCGGAGCGTCTCAAGGACAAGGTTGCGATCATCACCGGCGCCGACAGCGGTATCGGACGCGCCGTAGCCGCGCTTTATGCCCGTGAAGGCGCTGACATCGCGATCGTCTACCTGCTTGAGGATGATGATGCCGCTGAGACGAAGCGGATCGTCGAGGCCGAAGGCCGCAACGCGATCACCATCCGCGGTGATATCGGCGAGGAGGATTTCAGCGATGAGATCGTACGAAAGACGCTCGACGCATTCGGCAGGATCGACATTCTCGTCAACAATGCCGGCGAGCAGCATCCCGATGAGGACATCAGGGACATAACCGAGGAACAGCTGCGTCGGACCTTCCAGACCAATATCTTTGGCATGTTCTTCCTGACGCAGGCCGCGCGTCCGCACCTCAAGGCGGGCGCGGCGATTGTCAACTGTACCAGCGTAACCATGTACCAGGGCAGCAAGGATTTGCTCGACTATAGCTCGACCAAGGGGGCGATCACGGCCTTTACCCGGTCATTGTCGGAAAATCTGGTCGGCGATGGCATTCGCGTGAATGCGGTCGCACCGGGACCGATCTGGACCCCGCTTAATCCATGCGGCGGCGCGAAGCCTGAGAAGCTGGCGCATTTTGGCGAAAGTACGCCCATGGGTCGGCCGGGCCAGCCCAATGAAGTTGCGCCAGCCTTCCTGTTCCTCGCCTGCGAGGATTCCAGCCACATGTCCGGGCAGGTGCTTCATCCAAATGGCGGGATCATTGTGAACGGCTAGAACGCTTCTTCCGATGCTAGCGGGACGTCGCAACAAATGTCTGGCGACGGAAAATCGAGCCCGGGGCCGGAAATGAACGCAGAAAATTTCACCCGATGAAAGGAACTGAGATGACGGACCTGAGCCAAATCAAAGAGCATATGGAAATCATCGGCGGAGATGGCGTCCATATCGGCACTGTCGACAAGGTGGAGGGTGATCGGATCAAGATGACGAAAGCGGACAGTGGTTCGCACGCCGATCACCATCATTATTTCTCTGGAGGTCTGGTGGCCGCTGTCGAAGGCAATCAGGTTCGTCTGTCTGCAGCCGGTTCGGCAGCCGTGCTGCTGGAAGAGGAGGAAGGCGGCGAGGCGCTCAGCGACAAGGCGTCATAAGAGGCTGTGTCAGAACGCTGACGTAACGGTGGACGGCCGAGTTTCGATATGATTCCGAGGGGTTGCGACACCAACCTTGGAAGCCATCATGTGGAACCCGACCGCCCGCGCACATCATAGCCGCGCACAGCTTCGCTATGGAAGCGATCTTACCGATGCAGAATGGCATTTGATTGAGCCGTATTTGCCCGCGCCGTGCCAATGCGGACGGCGACGGCGTTGGCCGATGCGGGAGATCATCGAGGCCATTTTCTATTTGCTGCGGGCAGGTTGTCCTTGGCGGCTTTTGCCTGACAGCTTTCCGCCATGGCGCACGGTCTACCGCTGGTTCTGCACTCTGCGTGACGATGGGACATTCGAAAGTCTCAACCACCATCTTGTCCAGATCGACCGTGTCCGAACGGGGCGAGAACCGATGCCGTCAGCGGCGGCCATCGACAGCCAGAGCGTCAAGACCACTGAAGCGGGTGGTCCGCGCGGCTATGACGCAGGGAAAAAGATCATGGGCCGCAAGCGCCACGCCATGGTCGATACCGATGGTCGTGCGCTCGAACTGCTGGTTCATGGCGCTGACGTGCAGGACCGAGACGGCGCAGTGCCTTTGCTCCGGCAGTCACGCCAGCGGCACCCCTTGGTCGAGCATGCCTATGCCGACAGCGCCTACAACAGCGATCGCGTCCGGGAAGCCACATCCGTCACGATAGAGATCGTTCGGAAATTCGCCGACCAGACCGGGTTCGTCGTCCATCCCAGACGATGGGTGGTCGAACGAACCTTCGCATGGCTCAATCGAAATCGACGCTTGGCAAAGGACTTCGAGCGAACCATCAAATCCGCAACTGCACTCCTATATGCCGCTGCTGCCGTCGTCCTCATCAGGCGCATCGCTCGTTACGCATGAGATTCAAGACAGGCTCTAAGCGAAAGAAATGGCCGGCCCCTGTGGGCCGGCCAACTCTCTCTGATCAGTATGGGTAGTTGACCCCGTAGTAGCCATATACTTCTCGCCCATAGGTGCGATCGAATGCCGGCTCGCTGTCGCTTGCGTAACGGGGGGCCTTTTCCAACACGCTCTTGTCGAGGTTGACGACATAGCCGCCCTGGTCGGTATCATAAGTCAGTACGTCCCAGGGTAGAGGGTAATAATCGCTCCCCAGCCCGAAGAGCCCGCCGAACTGAAGTACGGCATATTCCACCTTGCCCGAGCGCTTTTCAACCATGAAATTGTAGATTGAGCCGAGCTTTTCGCTCTGGGCATTGTAGACGGTGGTGCCCTCGACCTTGTTCGAGGCAATGAGGCGATTGGTCTCGTCAGTGGCGATATCGTTCTGTGCCATGACATCTCTCCTTCCATGTTATGGGTTCAAGGCGAACGCAACAGATGGAAGCCTTATCCGGTTGCATGGTGCCTGATCGTCGGACTGCCCGTAAAAGCTGCTCAACCGCTTCTCAAGCTTCGCTGAAAATTGGATCACGTCCTGGAAGCTTGGCCATGGTCGGTATGAATGCCAGCACAGCGATCACATCAATGTGGCCTGATCCTAACCGCCGTCAGGCGACGGCACGTCCGCCTCCGGCGGCGGTTATTTCGCAGAAATGAACCTGCGCCTTTCCCTTGACCTTTGATCGATACAGTGCGCCGTCAGCACATTGCATCAACCCGTCCAGATCCAGACCATGCACCGGCGCAAGCGCGATCCCAATACTGACGGAAATACGCATTTCCGTGCCATTGATCTCATACATGTCGGAGAGCTGACGAATGATGCGTCTGGCGAGGAGCTCCGCCTGGTTTTGATGTTGGATGCCCGGCTGAAGCACGACGAATTCGTCTCCGCCGATTCTGCCGACCACATCGTCGCCGCGCACCGTGGCAACAAGGCGCTGTGCGACCTGAACCAGCATCGCATCACCGACTGGGTGCCCGAATTGATCATTGATGGCCTTGAACCCGTCCAGATCGAGATAATGGACGGCGATTTGCTGATCGGCGCGGCACGATGCAGCCTTTGTCAAAAATGATTCGCGTACGAGAAGTCTGTTCGCGAGACCCGTGAGTGGGTCATAGCGTGCCAGCTTTCCCAAGTCATGTTTGGTGGTGAGGTGCTCAACGGCCGATCGATAGAGATGTCGGACGGACTCGATACTCATCGCAGCAACGACGAAGAGTAAGATCGCTTCCAAGACGAAAAATTGCGCGTGCAAAACGCCCGGTCCTCCAAGCACCGCGTGTATCAGCATTGCCAGCGAAACCGGGACTACGCAGATCGTCTGGCTCATCAGGCATAGCCTTGGTCTGCCCGCGTTTCGAGAGACTATGCCGGCTCCGAAGGTGAAGATAAGGCTGACGGTTGCGAGATGGATGAGGGGGTCATGCGCCGAAAGCACCGCCACATTCAGGGCTGCGATCAACGCTGCGGAGCCATAGGTTAGCCAAGCGTAGCGCTGCTCCCATATTCTGAGCGTGCCCATGTCCTGAGTTATCCCACCAGCACGATGATAGCCGCGGATGATCATGAGGCGAGAAGCCGTTACAACGCTTGCGCCGCATATCAGTGCCAAGATGAAGCCATCGCGCGAGCTGAGGAAGACCAGAGTTCCCACCAAAGCGTAAAGAATGCCAAAACCTAGGATCGGTGCGCTCATTGAAAAGAGCGTTGCAACCAGATCGCGATAGACCGTGTCCGGCAACAACAGGTTGGCTCGCCTGCTAAAGATAGCTGGCGCCGACCGCGGGTCGGTCGCGGATGCACGTCTCTCCATAATTGCATAGTGCCATAACAGGGTTAACGATCTGATACTTTTCTTCGCTTTGCGGCGGATTGAAATTTAGGCTCACATCGGCCGCTTCAGCATTCTCCATTTGGCGGCCGCTTCCTGAAGCAGCGATCGTTAACACCTCCATCCGCTCTTTTGTTCAGGCGTGAAGTAAATCCAGATCAAGAATTCAGCAAAAGCTTTAGTCATCAATTTCATCACGCCTGTCAACTTCAACTAGATCACATCCGTTACCCCAGATATAGATGCCCAGGCCAATTTCTGTTCGATTGGGATAGGGCGCTGGAATATCGCTCCGAGAAGACCTAGGGTGGCGAGAGGAACCGCGATGATGGCCCAGCCGATGATCTTAGCTCTCAACGGGACGTCTGCAAAAAGCGAAGCTGCCATTTAGGCGATATGCCAAGCCCTGTGGCTAGGGTCACGAGAGAACGTCAGTTAAAGCTCATTCGCCATCAAAACCGGGCCGTCTAAAAACCACCCGTCACCGCCATTCTGGCTTCGGATCTGGCAAGGGCAAAAGCGGACCCGCGTCACTAGCGCTGCTCGCAGCGCCTTTCATCCGACCAACTTGCCTGGATGGGTGGATTCGAGACAGGCAGGTTTCGCGCGATGCGCGTGGGCAAGCCGCCGTCCCTGAAACCATGGTGAAATAGGAAGGCAGATGGCTCAGGGCAGAATGTCTCGCGGCGCAGCTTTATCGAGCAACAAACTGCTGTTACGACTACGCAATGAGAATTGAACGACGCACCTTCCTTGCTGGCACAGCCGCGATCATCGCTGCCGGGCCGGTAGCAGCTGAGAGAAAAGGACAATCCATGTACGGCCTGATCGGCAAAATGACGGCACAACCGGGCAAACGATCCGCCCTTACTGAAATACTTGTGAAAGGGATTGTCGGTATGCCTGGCTGCGTAAGTTATGTGGTCGCCGACGATCCGACTGACGCCGACGTCATCTGGATCACTGAGGTTTGGGAATCCAAAGAGGCGCATGCCGCGTCGCTCCAACTACCATCCGTTCGCGATGCGATCACGAAAGGTCGGCCTCTGATCGCAGGAATGGAGCGAGTAGCTGAAACGGCGCCAGTTGGTGGATCGGGCATCACCCCCGAGAAGTAGCTTGTTCAATTGCTACTACTGCCTTCCCGAAAAAGGAAAACGATCAAGACAGTCCGCGCTTTCCCGATGGGAGACTGTTTTGGGAATCATCTCAAGCTCACCGCCATCATTGCTCTGTTGCCGCGCTCACCACGAGAGGATCGGGCCACTCCCCGCGCGGATCGTCACAAACCACGCTCATCCCTATGCCTTCCGTCGCGCGAACCGGCAGGGAGGTTATGTTGGAGCCATCAAGGCAGAAGATGTAGGCAGGCGAATGACCGCTAGCGGCTAATTCCGCCGTTCTTGGGGCGAGCGAAGAACAACCGGGCCTGGTCGACAGGCGACGGGCCGGTCACGTTGCCAGATCTCGCCTTTCCGGTTTTGGCGAAATGAGCGATTTCGGACCGGCCGGAACTGCGACAGTTGGGTGGTTAGCTGCTCGGCGACTTTGGGTGGGTTTCGCCTCGAAGCAGCCGTTGTGATCCGTCTTCAAGCCAGCTTACATTGTCGTTCCTAATCGGGAGCTTGAGATGCGTGCCCTATCCGTTACCACGCTGTTGTTCTGCATCGCTATCAGTTCGTCCGGCGTGTTGGCTGCGCCCCAAGAGGTGCCTGTCGACGGGCGCTTCGATATCGGGGGGCGCTTTATCCGCCTTTCCTGCAAGGGCGCAGGAGGGCCGACCGTAGTGATCGACGCGGGAATGGGAACAGCACCGGTCGAGGATACGGGATGGCGGGCCATAGCGGCGCAAGTGGAGCCAGTAGTCCGCGTCTACCTGTATGATCGGGCTGGCCTCGGGCAGAGCGATCCAGCGGCGCCTGGTCCGCGCTCCAGCCTGGATGCCGCCCACGACCTGCATGCCGGATTGTCAGCGGCAGGGGTTAAGGGACCTTACCTTCTCGTCGGCCATTCAGTAGGCGGGTTGCATGCCCAGGTGTTCGCGGCGCAGTACCCGGCTGACACAGCCGGGTTGGTGCTGGTGTCCACAACGCATCCCGATCAGTTTTCGAACTGGCTGGCGCTTCTCCCCGCATCGGCGCCGGACGAAGAACCGGCCGTGACTGAAGCCCGGTCGTTCCTTACCAGCATGCAAACGGATCCGAGTAAGAACGAAGAGCGGCTGGATATGCATGCGAGCGCCGTGGAAGCGCATAGGCTCACCTCACTCGGCAAGAAGCCGGTGATCGTGCTGACGCATAGCCCGCGCTTTCGTATGGTGCCCGGACTGTCCGAGCCGATCGCTGTCCGATTGGAAGACGCGACCCAGCGAATGCAGCGACAGTTCCTTTCGCTCTCGACCAACGCGCGTCAGAATGTCGCAGAGCGGGCGGGGCACGGTCTGCCGCATGAAGCCCCGGCGTTTGTCGTTGACGGCATCCTGCAGGGCGTGGCTGCAGTTCGGGGGCATTCACCCCGCCGATGAGCTAGGGCGGGCGCCCTGCGATATTCTTAGGCGAACAGCTTTGTGTTTGCTTTGGGTTTTGGCATTCCCGGCCAGCCACTTTCAGCGTGCGCTTAATCGATCGCGAACAGCTGAAAGTGGGACGCTTGCTGTCCGGCAGCTTCCGTTCGATCCAGACGTTCGCGCTACATCTGGTGACGGCAATACCTGGTCGCATGCCGTCGAAAGGGGAAGCAACGGCATGCTCCCTCTCGCGAACCTATGGCTTTGCGGCGACTGGAGGCGGAATGGCGCGCCGAGGCGATTGAACGCGTTCATCGCCGCGATCACGAGCGTGAGATCGACCAAGTCCAGCAAAGGCGGCAGCGGCGGCATAGGCTTCGTCCGAAGCACAGGTCGTGCTGACATTGGCTACTTCCTCCGCCCAAGACAACGCTGCTCGATACTGATCAGAAAACAGGTGCGGCACCTCCGCCCAGACAGGCACGAGGGTAACCTTGTCGATCGCCATGGTCTTGAGCAAATCACGCGTGTGCATATCGGTGCATTGGGCACAGCCGTTGATTTGCTACACTCGTAGAAAGACCAGATGGATCAGCTTTTCAGGAAGGGCCGTCTTCCTGGTCACATAATGATGGATGTCGAACAGAGCCTTGGCGCCCTCGGGCGCGATTTCCAACCAATTCAGACGCTTCAACTCGGTCATGCTGCTTCCTCGTAATCGGCGCCAGGTGCCGACGCTTGGCGGGACTAGTCGCATTGGAGATAAACCCGACCTACATGCCTAGCCGTGCTATATTGCGGAATGACTCATCCCCACATCGAAGAGGCCAGCCATGCCCTCGTCGCCGAGGTGCAACGGCAGACCACCAGTCATCAGGCGTTTTATGACCCTGAGGGCGATTTTCATCTCAGCGCAACGGCGATGGTCCGCGCTGTTTTAGTTTCTATCCGGGAGCCAGATCTGGCGATGATTGACGCGGGCGTATTTGAGAGCGCAATCGATTCCAAAACTGCTGTCCATCGGATTTGGCAAGCGATGATTGACACGATGCTTGAGGATCGTTGATCGAGCAGAAAAAAGCCCCGCAGCGAATAACGAGCGGGGCTAGTTTGGGGAGAGTGACGAGCAAGGGGGCTTCGTCACCGGCCGCTAGAGCAGAGGTATGTTAAGAGGATGTGGCAGATCGACACCTAAGCCATTTCAAGATCCTTGCCCTGTTCAGCATCCGCCTCCATTGAGCGAACGTGCTTAAGATAGTTGGCCGCCAGAGCGAGATGAACCCGCTTGGCTGACGGGTCGCTGGTCATGTTGGCTTTCCGGATCTCAGTCCTCGCGCGGCGCTCATAATAGGCTTTGTCCGAAATTCTGCGCATTTTTGCTCCTCCTTGAGTTGAACAAAAGCGACCTCTTTGAGAGGGCGCCATCCCAGGCGGCGCGCCTCGGGACTGAGTAAAATTACCAAACCGGAGGATGATTCTTCAAGGGGGGGATTGCACGAAAAAGCCCCGCAGCGAATGAACGCGCGGGGCAAGTCCGGGGAGGGCGACGGGGCAAGGGCCACGTCACCACCGCTACAGGATGTTTCGGTTACAAGCGGGCAGCAAGCACGAAAAAAACGCCGATAGCTGGTCCTGACCGGCCCGCGTCACCCATTACTGCGCCGGCAAGGGGCGGCAAGGTGGAGGCTGCCTATAACCGAGCGGCCTACATGCCTCGACGGCGCGAGTTGGCGCAGCAATGGGCTAACATGTTTATGGATGGCATGCGACCGGCCGGCATCCTGCTGGATGCCTTCCGCCGGTAATGGTATGGTCCCTGCGGATATGCAGGGACCATCCATGCGGATGCATGATCGAGATGCTGGGGTGGCCGCAGGCGAACTGCGGGCTGGCACTTTGCGTTGATGATAGGTTTCCCCTGAAGGCTGATGGAGAATCGTCCATGGATACCAACGAGCAGGGCGAGGCTTTCGGAGCTTGGCTACTAAAGCAGACCGGCCGCGACGACTGGATCGGCACACTGGCGAAGCAGGCCAAGGGCGATCCGAAGTTTCAGAAATCCCTCAAGCCGGACGATCTAAGGAAGCGGCTTCATGACGCGGGCGCCGAGGGTGACACATTCGAAGCACTTGATGACGCCGAAAACGAATGGCTGAATGCGTGAACGGGATCGCAAATGCTGTGTGCGTCGATGATACTCCACAGGCTGTGAAACAGCGGTGCCGAGAGGAAGGTATTCATTACACACTGCTTTCCGAAGGCATGCGATTTGGCACAATATTGGTTTGTCGGACGGCGGAAGATGCTGCCCGCGTTTTGCAGGTATATGGTGATCTCGCTCATAAGCGATTGAAGGGTGACCACTGTTAGATGACTGGGATCTCTGGGCCGCCGCGCAGCAGGTCATCGAACAGCACCGGGGGAAAGCTTCGGTGTACGTCACCCAGCGCATTGGCGAGCTAGCTGCGGAAGGCGATCTCGATGGCGTGCAGGCTTGGCAGGGTATTGCCGAGCGGGTCGACCAGTTGATGGATTACAGGACCGGCCGGCCGCTCACCCGACAGTGAGGCGGCGGGCTGGATTGGATTGGATTGGGCGAAGTCGTAGCAAGGGAAGCATGATATCCGTTTCACTCATACCATGGCAGGCAATGGACCTTCTGCCTGAAGATAGGAAGGACGGTCGGCAACTTCTGCTTTGGAACCAACTGGGCACCTCTGTCGCAGCTTGGGACAATACAGAAGGCGCCCAAGGTTGGTGCCTGGCTTTCGGCGGCCTGCCCGCCGGAAAATTCCCGGTGGTTGCTCCGTCATACTGGTCGGACATCAATCCGCCGGTTTGACTGCTCCAAAGGTAGAAATATAAGGGGCCGTCCCTGGCGCGATTCCAAGGCATCGCGGCCCGATGCGCGTCAGGGGCACCCACGCGAGCATAAAGGCAGTATCGACTTCGCGCCCCGACCTGTTCTACCACAAAGCATCCCGCGCTTCGGTTTGAGACTGCCCGCCCTGTTGGATACCCCGTCTGCAGCCAGTCGGTAGCGACCCGCCCGAGGCAGGCGGGGTTATCCTTGAAAGTCTTCTTTATCGCGATTATCCTGCCGCCGTTCCTAGCGAGGTTCAACGTCATCGCGGCGCGCGCCAGGAATACCTTCTCGTGATGGGTCTGGCGTCACTCATGCGGCGCTGCTACCTGAGACTGGAGCCCGGCGCGCACCCCTTATTTCCCCCAGAAATATAGCCGCGTCGGGTTCACCTTTCCCACCGCCCACTCCACTTCTGCGGCGCCGCGTCAATGATTTCCTCTGGAATCTCAGGTATCTCGCCGAAGGCCTATGTCGCCTTGCCCAACATCTCCTCCAGAAAGCCAAAAGTGCCAACAGCGCGGTCGAGCGCTGCCAAAACTCAGAACAGATACCCGCTGCGGCCAATCGCCTGAAGCCTTCCAACAGCTTGACGCATTGCATAGCGCCGAGCCCAGCTAAGCACAGATCGGCCGGCTTTTTAGAATTCGTTAGCGGGAGGTCGTACTGTTGGCTACTTGAATGGGGGGGCGAGGTGAGCAGACCTTCGCGTTGCGACCTCTAAACGACTGGGCTTGGTCGAGAACGGCTTTGTCGGAACAGTTAGAGCTCTTCGCAAGCGGTGTGCTTTGAACAGGAACGGCTTTGTGTGCGGAGATCAGCAAGCCAACGCTTTGATCGTTGGCTTCACGATATTGTCATAATGACATCAATTCTATTTGACCTCCATATGTTATGCACACATGTTCGCACCTGCAGAAGATGCCTTGGCGGGTTCTCTCACTAAGGAGGTGCGGATATGTCGCGGAACATCGCGGCTTCCGAAGCCGATGAGCCATTGCTCTCCTACGTCAAGGAGCTCTCAGGCAAACGCATCGAGCTGGCACGGAAGCGGGACGGACTTACGCAGCGTGATCTTGCTCGAAACCTAGGCATGGGGGTCCGATGGCTGCGAGAAATAGAATCCGGTAATCCGAAGTCGAAACTGGATGATCATCTGCGATGCACATACCATCTCAGCCTGTCGACCGGCCACATCCTTATCCCTTTGCTCTACTTTGGCCAGAATATGTCATACCCGTTCCAACTGGCCGCAGGTGACCTCCAGGAACTAGAACGCCTTTGCGTTGAGGTTATCTCGGAGCGAAGCCTGACGAAGCTCACCCGTCAACTCACGCCAAAATGGCGGACGGCCCCTATCGGCGCCGGGGGCTGATCGATGGCGCCCGAGGCCACGAACCATGAGCGGATCTACCGAGGGATCAAGGCCGATTATCTAGACGGTCGATTTGTCGTCGGCCAGCGCATCGACATGACGATGATCGCGGACAGGCACCGCGTCAGCCTTACGCCGGTGCGGGATGCTATGCATCGTCTTGCTGGCGAAGAGCTGATGGAGGCTCATATGGATGGAGGTTTTCGGATCCTCATCCCCGATCGCGAACGCCTTTTCCATCTGTACGCTTGGAATGCCCATCACATTCAGTCAGCAGTCAATGCCTCCACTGAAGACGCACTCGTTCGAAAAATGGCTGAATTTGCCGCAAATCCGCTTCCCCCCAGCGACCTCCTGCGTGTGCACCATGTAGCTGCATTCTTCCATGCGCTCGTCACGGCGACCGGCAATCTGGAATATGCTGCCGCCGTCGAGCGCAGCAATGAGCGCCTGGCCTATGTGAGGCTCGCAGAAATGTCCTACTTTCGGCGGCCCGATCGCGAACTCGCCCAACTGGTCAACCCTGTAACAAATAACGTCCATTTGAACCTGCGAAGGCGGCTATGGAGTTATCATCGACGTCGAATTGAACATGTCACCGCAATCTCGAACCGCGTGACCGCAGATTCAACCGACGGAAACGGCGCGGTTTTCTGAACTGTGCCGCACTGAGCGATAGTAGCCGTAAATTTGTTGGGTCAGGGCGCGCTTATATCTCGGTCGGTATGGGGCCTGCTGCAGGTACGATCCTTGGTGTCGCAAGGTTGCGACGCAAATTGAGGAGCATATCATGCAGAATGAAATCGAACAGAATGTCGATGTCATCGACCTCGGCACCGCGTCGATCGAGACCCAGGGCGGGTCACCTGAACCCGGCAGCGATCTGCCGGCATTCCAGCGCCAGATCGGCATCGAAGACTGAACCTCTGGCTCGGCGAGCCCATGCTCGCCGGGCTTCTTTCGGGGGGCATATGTACTTTCAACTCACAAGCTTTCTGAGTTGCAGTCTGGTCGAAGATCACTGGATTTTCCTCGACTGCCGCGACGACCGATATTTCGCCGTTCCAGCCGAACGCATGCCATCAGGCATTCCCGACCTTGGCCACCCGGCGATCAGGTCACGTGCTGCGAGCGATCTCAGAAAGGACGCGCTGGAGCCTGTGACTGTGCATCTGCCAAAGGCCAAATTGGATACGGGGGAGGGGCAGCGAGACCTCAAAGTTCGTCTGATCGCATTTTGCTTTCTGCTGCGGGCTTTTGCCAGGCGCTCGGGCCATTTTGCTAAGCTCGCAGCGGTTTCGGCCAAGGGGAAGCTTCGCGCTCACGATTCCAGACCGAAAAAATCCCTTGAGCTGTGTGTCAGGTCATTTGATCTCAAATGACCTGACAC
>Ga0209813_10000199_pt1 | contig 18582 bp, 15 predicted proteins | sample EndMethybrTD3033_FD_187596 | JGI IMG/M metagenome (GOLD analysis project Ga0209813, IMG submission 187596) | Populus endosphere microbial communities from Tennessee, USA - Endosphere MetaG P. TD hybrid TD303-3 (SPAdes) (version 2) | ecosystem: Host-associated > Plants > Roots > Endosphere... | reverse complement strand
ATCTTGAGCAGCGGATTGTTTTCCGGCTTGCTCGGGCCGTTGACCGAACCGGTGACGCTGCCGAGGCTGTCGAAGATCTTGCGGAACGCCTTGTGGTCTTCTTCCGGCACGCCGAGGAGATCGGCGATCACCAGCGTGGCGAACGGCAGCGCGAACTGCGAGACGATCTCGAAGGAACCCTTGTCGATGAACTCGTCGATCAGGCCATCGGCGAGCTTCCACATGAATTTCTCGTTCTCCTTCAGCCGCTTGGGAGAGAACAAGCCTTTCAGGAGATGCCGGAGCCGGGTGTGATTCGGCGGATCGAAGGTAGAGATCATGCGGAAGATCAGATTGCCGTCGCGATGGCTCTCGATCTGATCGGTGATATCGTCGCCTTCGGGCGTGAAGGGCAGCGGCTGGGGGCCATAGGCGGCATTGTACGACGAGAACCGCTCTTCGTTGCGGAAGATGGCGCTGCCCTCGTCATAGCTGGTGATGGCGACGACCCCGCGCTGCGGCAGGCGGGCAGCCGGTCCCTGGGCGCGAAGATACTCGAAATAAGGCTGCGGATCGTCGGGCAGCGCCTTGTCGCTGAAATAGTCGACGTCCTCGAATCTCTTCATTTTCGGCTCCCGGTTCATAGCCTGCTCTTTGTGCCAGTCATGTCTTGTCGCGGTGGCCCGCCCATCTCGCAAAGCGAGATGTCAGGCGAGCCGCGCGGTCCAGCCGCCGTCGACGGGAACCACGATTCCGGTCACGTAAGACGCGCGGTCGGACGCCAGGAAAGCCGCGACTTCGGCCACTTCGTCGGGCCGTCCGGCACGCTTCAGCGTCGCCTTCATCGAACCGAGTTCGCCGGCCATGGCGCCCATCCCTTCGGTGACGATCGCACCGGGGGCGATCGCGTTCACGCGGATATTGTCGGCGCCATATTCGATCGCCGCGGTCTTGGTCGCGCCGATGACGCCATGCTTGGCCGCCACATAGGCGCCGGTCCGCTGGAAGCCGTTCATACCGCCGGTCGAAGACCAGTTGATGATCGATCCGCCGCCCGTTTTGCGCATGGCGCGAGCACCGTGCTTGATGCCGAACAGCACGCCGCGAAGGCAGACGTCTAGCGTCAGATCGTAGGTTTCCTCGTCCATCTCGTCGAGCAGCTGCGGACGGCTGATGCCGGCCACGTTGAGCATGATGTCGAGCTGGCCATAAGCGTCGATCGTCGCGGCCACCGCCGCCTCGATGTCGGCCTCTTTCGTCACGTCGCAATGGATCGCCAGCACGTCGCCGCCGATTTCGGCCGCCGTATCGTTCTGCGCTCCGCTGACGTCGGCAACCACGACCTTTGCGCCTTCACGCGCAAAAATCCGGGCCGATGCCTTGGCCATTCCCGAACCGGCGCCGGTTATCAGCGCGACTTTGCCTTCCAACAGTCCCATTTCTCTCCCTTCTTGGTCTTTCGCCAATCGGTTAATCTCGTAGAATTATGACAATGTATTTCAGGTGCCTGACGCCGGCAAGCGAATCGCCATCCGATATCCACCGGAAAACTTGGCCGAAGCCCGAAAATCCGCCTTTCAGAGCCGTTCGATCACCAGCGACAGCGCTCTACGTTAAAACTATTATTATAGAATAATCAGGCAATGGCAATGGCCATGTTCAGGCCGCCGCCGGCCTGGGCGCCATCTCCAGGGGCTCGTTCCCCTCGACGGCGAAACGATGCAGCTGGCGACCGGATTCCGGATCGAACGGGCGAACGCGGTGCATGGTGCCGGTGTTGTCCCATATGACCACATCGCCCATCTTCCACTGGTGGCGATAGACGTATTTGTCCTGCGTCGTGTGCATGAGCAGACGCTGCAAAAGATCGTGGCTATCGGCGAAATGCATGCCGACGATGTGCGATGCGGTCGCGCCGATGACGAGCGAGCGGCGGCCGGACTTGTGCTGCCAGACCAGCGGCCGCGTGCCGCGATGCCCTTGCCAGGTCTGGAAGTGCTCCACGGTCGGCTCGGGCACCGCGTAATTGTGCGCCGCCTTCATCGTGTGCACGACCTCCAGCGTCGACAGATACTCCTGCTCGTCGGCGGGAAGATCGTCGAAGGCGGCATAGGTATTGGCGAACTCGGTATTCCCGCCTTCGGGCGCGATGACCCGCGGCGCCAGGACCGTGGCGAAGGGCGGCATGGCGGTATAGGTTCCGTCGACATGCCAGAAGAAGCTGCCGGGAATATGGACAACCTTGAGCATGCCCTTGTTCTCATGAAGCGCGCCCTGGCGCATCGTCCCGATGGAGCCGGTGAACTGGCGCAGCTGGTCATCGTCGAGCTTCAGGTCCCGCATCACCAGAACGCCCCGCCGGACCAGCAATTCCCGGATTTCTCCGGCATGGTCGCCGGATACCAGCGCGTCGACGCCGATGGCGACTTCGGACCCGATCGCGGGCGTCAAATCTGTAGTCTTGAGCACGACAACTCCCATTTCGGTCACGCCGTCAAAGGCAAGGCGCGCCGAATTCAACCTAACTGTTAGCATAGTTTTCCACCGGATCGCCTCGATGTCAATCGCGATCACGCATTTTCGTCCCGCCTCCGACTCTGGCCGGCGGCACGAGGCAAGCGCCGGTTGACAATCGGCGGCGCGCGCGGATACAAAATTGTACCAACTATAGTACTAGATAGCCGCACACGGCTGATCGAATCGGGTTTTCCCTTGCCGCAACTGGCTGGGGAACCGTTCCGCCTCGACATCCGTGCCAAGGTAGGGAGAGCCAAGTGAAGATATCGTTTGAAGGTCAGGTTGCCGTGGTTACCGGCGGTGGCGGCGGCATCGGCCGAGTGCAGGCGCTTGAACTGGCCCGCCGCGGCGCGTCGGTCGTGGTCAACGACGTCGGCGGTCTCGATCGCCCCGAAGGTCCTTCTGCGGACGACGTCGTCGCCGAGATCCGCGCGGCGGGCGGCAAGGCCGTGACATCGTACGATTCGGTCGCGACCCCCGAAGGCGGCCGCGCGATCGTCCAGTGCGCGCTCGACAATTTCGGCACCATCGATGCGATCCTCCACTACGCCGGAACCTGGCGCAGCGTGCTCTATGAAGAGATGACCGCGGAACAGATCGATCCGGTGATCGACGTCCACCTGCGCGGCGCCTTCTTCGTGACCCAGCCCGCCTGGGAAATCATGAAGGCCAAGGGCTATGGCCGGATCGTGCTCTGCAGTTCGAGCACCGGGGTGTTCGGACGCCGCTTCGGCAGCAACTATTCGGCGGCCAAGGCGGGGCTTATCGGGCTGGGACGGACGCTCTCGCTCGAAGGACGCGAACACGGGATCCTCACCAACTGCCTGATGCCGATCGCACGGTCGCCCGTGCAGAAGTATCCCTATATGCCGCCGAAGGAAATGCTCGCGGACTACAAGGTCACCGGCTTGCCGCGGCCCATCCCCGAGGAAGCCACGACCGAACGGCTCGTGCCGCTGCCGACCTACCTGGCAAGCAAGGCCTGCACCGTTTCGGGCGAGGCATTCTCCGGCGGCGGCGGTCGCTATTCGCGGGTTTTCGTGGGCGTCACCGACGGCTGGCTCAGCCCGAAGGACTCCTATCCGACCGCGGAAGACATCGCCGAGCATCTCGACGAGATCGAAGACCGTTCGGCCTTCATCGTGCCGAACTCGATCTATGACGAACTGCGGGCCATCGCCGACCAAATCGCCAAGCGCGACGGCACGGTGCTTCCGCCCGTTCTGGAAGACTAATAATCCTGGGCAGGCCGGAGCTCGGTTCGGGGATACCCAACCGGCTCCGGCCATGCCGATCCATGCGAGGGCTCGCAACGCGCGCCCTCGCCGCCCGGCAGGCTAGAGCTTGCCCGGCATCCCGTCGAGCAGCACCAGCTTGGCTTCGAGGAACGGCAGCAAGCCCTCGAGCCCGCCTTCGCGGCCGATGCCCGACTGCTTGAATCCGCCGAAAACGATGTTCTGGTCCCAGCGCAGCGCATTGTGACCGACGTTGCCCGTGCGCAGCTCGCGCGCCGCGGCATAGGCGCGATCGTTGTCGTTCGTGAATACCGAGGCATTGAGGCCGTAGATCGTGTCGTTGGCGAGTTCGATCGCCTGCGCCTCGCTGTCGGCGGGGATCACGCTCAGGACAGGGCCGAAAATTTCCTCGCGCGCGATGGTCGCCTGGTTGTCGACGTTCCCGAACACGGTCGGTTCGACATAATAGCCGCGATTCATGTGCTTGGGCCGGCCACCGCCCGTGGCGAGCGTGGCCCCTTCGGCCTTGCCCCGGGCGATGTAGTGCTCGATCCGGTCGCGCTGACGCGCCATGGCCAGCGGGCCCATCTGGCTCTCCGCGTCGAACGGATCGCCCACCCTGGTCGCGCCGAACGCTGCGGCCAGCGCTTCGACCAGCCTGTCGTGGCGGTCGCGCGTCACGATGACCCGGGTCAGCGAGGAACAGACCTGCCCCGCCATCACCGGCGCCAGCCGCGCGATGGTCTGCGCCGCCACTTCGACGTCATAGTCGTCGAGGATCACCGCCGCCGACTTGCCGCCCAGCTCCAGCGTGCAGCGCGCGATGCGCTCGCCGCAAGCCACGGCGATGCGCTTGCCGGCCGCGGTCGATCCGGTGAAAGTCACCTTGTCCACGCCCGGATGGCGGACGAGCATTTCGGACACTTCGCGCTCGGCCGTGATGAAGTTCACCACGCCGGGCGGCAAGCCGATCTCCGCGCAGGCCTCCGCAAGGATATAGGCCGCAGAAGGCGCTTCGGGCGCGGGCTTCACGATCACCGTGCATCCCGCCAGCAGCGCCGGGGCAATCTTGTAGGCGATCGTCGAGGGCGGGCCGTTCCACGGGATGATGGCTGCCACCACGCCCACAGGCTCCCGCACCAGCAGGCCGACTTCGGCCGCCTTGGTCGGCTTCTGCTCGATGAACGGATAAGTCTCGGCAAGGTCCGCGTACCAGCGATAGGTCATGCCGCCATAGCGCCCCGCCATCGTCGCATGGCTGTGGAGGAAGCCCGATTCGACCGTCCAGGTCAGCGCCGTCGCCTCCGCGCGCGCCTCGATCGCGTCGGCAAGCTTGCGCAGATAGTCCGCGCGCTCGGCATGGCTGAGGCGCGGCCAGGGTCCACGGTCGAAAGCCTGGCGCGCGGCGCCGACAGCCCGGTCCACGTCGGCTTCCTGGGCCTCGGCGACCGTCAGGAAAAGCTCCTCGGTGCCGCTGTTGATGACATCGATCGTGCTGGTGGTGGAAGGGGCGATCCATTCGCCGCCAACGAAGAACTTGTCGGGATGCGCAATCGGCATTGTCGTGGTGGCCACGATACTCTCCTGTCTGCGCCAGCGCCTGCTCGCGAGCGCCTGGCATAATCTAGTAGTATGGTTCTCCTAGATCATGTGGCTGACGAGAAGTGCTGTCAACGGCCAAGCGCCTTACCCGGCGCCAATCCCTCGGCCCGGCGGCAATTCGCGTGGTCCATGGACAGCCCGGCTAGAACAGGCCGCCGTTGACGCCGACGATCTGGCCATTGACGTAGCCGGCCTCTTCCGAAGTGAGGAAGGCGCAGGTCGCTGCGATCTCCTCGGCCGAGCCCAGCCGCCGGGCGGGAACCATCGCCGCGACGCGCTCGGCGTCGACGACTTCGCCCTCGGTCGGTTCCGAACGGAACATCGGCGTATCGATCGTGCCCGGCGAAATCGAATTGACCGTGATGCCCGAAGCCGCCAGTTCCTTGGCCAGCGCCCGCGTGAGCGCGATCACCCCGCCCTTCGCGGCCGAGTAGTCGGCCATTTTCGGTGCCCCGGCCTGCCCGGCGAACGAGGCCACGGTGACGATGCGGCCCCATTTTCCCGCCACCATGTCGGCGAAAGAGGACTGGATGCAGTTGAACGTGCCGGTAAGGTTCACGTCGATCACCTGCCGCCAGTGGTCCAGCGTGATCTCGGACAGGAAACGGTGCGGCGCGATGCCGGCGGCGGTCACGACGATTTCGATCGGTCCGAATGCGTCGCGCGTCCGCGCCACCGCGGCGTCTACCGATCCGCGATCGGCCACATCGGCCGGCACCGCGACGACGCGGCCGCCCCTGCTCCGCAATTCGCTCGCCACCCGTTCCACACCGTCCGCGTTGCGATCGAGAAGCGCGACCCTGTCTCCGCGCGCGACGAACCCATGCGCGATCGCCAACCCCATTCCGGAAGCCGCGCCAGTAACCAAAGCCGTCCTGCCCACTTGATTTCCCCTTACCCGTCTCGTTATCCTCCCGAGGTCTAGCATCGCGTCTTCACGAACGACAACAGGTGCGGGCCCCACCTGAAAAACAGGGGGAGCAAAGCGGTGAGAAGCGGTGCCACGACCATACTTCGACCAGGCCGAACGCTTGGGGCGCTTGCGCCTCGCGGATCGCCGCGCTCCCGATCCCCGTAAAGCACCGCAGGAGCAAGCATGGCCCAGAACCCGATGAGCACGAATGGCCCCGGCGGCTGCCGGCTTGAGGAATATGCGGAGAAATACCGCGACACGTTCATGTTCGAACGCCGCGACGGCATCCTGCAGATGCGGTTCCATACGCGGGGCGGCCCGGCCGGGCAGGACGGGATGCACGGCGCCGCCGGGACGTCCTACGACGCGTGGAACCATGCCTGGCGCGACGTGGGCAGCGATCCCGAGAACAAGGTGCTGATCCTGGTGGGCACGGGCGAGGACTGGATGCGCCCGCCGCCGATGGCGGAGGCAGTGGCGCGGACGGCGCCGCGTGCCGGCCCGCGCGGCGCCAATGTCGCCCGCACTTATCTGGATGCGGTGAAGAACACGGAAAATTTCCTGTTCGGCTTCAATATCCCGACCATCGGGGTGATAAACGGACCCGCGCCGTTTCACTTCGCCACCGCATTGCTGTGCGACATCACAATCTGCTCGGACGATACGGTCCTGCACGAATCGCACTGCGCGCTGGGCACCGCGCCCGGCGATGGCGCCGCCTTCGTGCTGCAGGAGCTGTTGAACCTGAAGCAGGCCGCCTATTACCTGCTGCTGAGCGAACCGATCACCGCCGATACGGCGCTGCGCCTGGGCCTGGTGAACGAAGTCCTGCCGCGCGATCGCTTGCTGGACCGGGCCTGGCAGATGGCCGAACGGATCGCGCAACTGCCGCCGCTGGGGCGCCTGATGTCGAAACAGGTAATCCGCAAGCGCTGGATGGAGGTCCACGCGAAAGATGCCGCGTTCCAGATGGCGCACGAAATGCTCGGCGCGGTGATCGATGCCGCCGACGGGGTGGCGATGACCCCGCCCCACTGGGAGGGAGCCGAGGCGGTGTTCGAACAGGCCCGCACGGACGCCAGGGCCAGGGCGGGCTATTGACCGCGCGCGTCGCAAGGAGAGACGAAACGATGACCGACGCCCCGATCGACGCCCCGCTCCGCCGCGACACCCGCGCGACGATGGAGCGGTTCTTGGAACTGATGCCCGTCGACGTATTGGCCGCCGTGCGCGAAACGACCGCCGACGATCTGGTCTGGTGGTTCCCGGAATCGATGTCGCGCGGGATGATCTGGCGTTCGAAAACCGAAGCGCTCGACCAGCTCGCGCTGACCCACAAGACGAACTTCGAACATGGCACGATGGCCATCTCCCGGCGCCGGGTGACGCTGGTGTCCGATCGCCACGGCGTGGCCGAGCTGGACCTGGTGGCGCGCACGACTTCGGGCAAGGATTACGACAACACGTATGTCTTCGTCTTCGGGTTCGACGAGAGCGGCCTGATCGACTCGATCCGCGAGCACATGGATTCCAAGCGCACCGTCGACATCATGACGTCGTAGGGGGTTACCGGCTGACGTAAGCGCGCCAGCCGCCCAGCGCGGTTATGTCCTCGGCGCCCTCCAATGCGCGCGGCTCCGCGACGAAGCCCTTCACGCTCGATCCGTCGGCCAGCGTCACGGTGCCGATGGCAAGCGGTGCGGGCACTTCGGCGGTGAAGCTGCCGAAAGCGGCGGCGTCGAGTTCATAGATCTCGACCTTGATCGCCGCGCCGCCCGTATCGTGGACCAGCGCTGGCTTGGGCGGAATGCTGCCTGCCATGGCATAGAGCTTATAGGTCGGCGCGGTCTCGGTCGCCTCCACGAACACGGCGTCGCGCGTGGTGAGCTGCCAGTGCAGCGGCATGTCCTTCAAATGCGCGCCGACGACCGCCAGCCTGATGCGTTCCATGCGTCCCTCCAGATCGAATTCGGGTGTGTGGTAAGGGTTGCCCCAGTCCTGCGCCATGGCCAGCAGCGCCCGGTCGGCGCCGGCGGGAGCGAAGAAGCTGATGCCGAAGCCGGTGCCGTTGCGGCGCCAGCCGGCAGGCACGGCGATGGCCGCCATGTCCAGCAGGTTCACGAAATTGGTGTAAGTGCCGAAGTGGCTGTTGAGCGCGATGGGATTGGCCAGCATCTCCACCACCCGGTAGATCGTCGGCGAGGTCGGCACGGCGAGCGCGTCGACCCTTTCCCACAGCGCTTCGGCGGCGCGGGCATATTCGGCAAGCCTGTACTGCCCCCTGAACGCCTCCACCGCGCTCATCGCCACTCCGCCTTCGGCGATCTGTCGCACGGCGGGATCGATGGCGTCGGGATTGTCGGCAAGAATGCCTTCCATCGCCGCCGTCCGCTCGGCCACCCAGGGGCCATCGTAGAGCAGCTTCGCCGCGTCGAGCAGCGGGGCGATATCCACGTCGACCAGTTCGTAACCCAGCGATTCCAGGCGTTCGAGCGCCTTTTCGTAGAGATGCTCCGCCTGCGCATCGCCGAACCAGGGGCGGTTGGCGAGGATCGGCACGCCCAGCCGCTTGCCGACAGACACCTCGGGCACGCGGCGCGAATAGATGTCGGCCACGTCGAAACCCGCCGCCACGTCGTCGACCAGCGCGCAGTCCTCGGCATCGGCGGCGAAGACGGTGATGCAATCGAGCGAGCGGCAGGCGGGCAGCAGTCCGCTGGCGCTCCACCGCCCCTTGGTGGGCTTGTGCCCGACCAGTCCGTTGAACGACGCGGGCACGCGGCCCGATCCCGCCGTGTCGGTGCCCAGCGCGAAAGGCACCAGCCCCGCCGCCACCGCCACCGCCGATCCCGAGCTGGACCCGCCGCTGACATAGGCGAGGTTGAACACGCAGCGCGGGGCGCCGTATGGGCTGCGCGTGCCGTTGAGCCCGGTGGCGAACTGATCGAGATTGGTCTTGCCCAGGCATATCGCCCCGGCGTCGAGCAGCTTTTGCACGACATGGGCGTTGGCGGCGGGGGCGAAGGCGAACTCGGGACAGGCGGCGGTCGTGTCGAGGCCCAGGACATCGATATTGTCCTTCACCGCGAAAGGCACGCCCGCCAGCGGCAGGTCCTCGCCCAGCGCGATACGGGTATCCACCGCCCGCGCCGCGGCCAGCACGGCTTCGCGCGGGAAGCGCGATATCCACGCCTGCGGCTGGACCCTGTCGTAAGCCTCGACCCGGTCGAGCGCATCGGATGCGGCCTGCTGCGCGCTCAGCGTGCCCGCGCGGACGGCGGCGGCGATTTCGCGCGCCTTCATGCCGCGACCTCGATGGCGAAGAGCGGCGCGCCGGGCGTCACCGCCTGGCGTTCGCCCACGTAGATCTTCCTTATCCTGCCGCCGAAAGGTGCCTGCACCGGAGACTCCATCTTCATCGCCTCGATAATCGCGACGGTGTCGCCAGGGGCAATCACGGCCCCCTCCTCCACCGCCCATGACCACAGCACGCCGCCGAACGGCGCGTCGACCAGTTCGCAGCCCTCGGGCACGTCGACTTCGGCCGCGACGCCCGCGTCGCCCGCCTCCTCGGTCAGCGCCGCCACCCGGCTGAATTCGCCGCGCGCTTCCCAGTCGGCGCGCTCGGCGGCGAAGGCGGCCTCGCGGGTCTGCTGGAAGTCGGCGATGCTCTCGGCATTGTCGGCCAGGAACCGGCGATAGTCGGACAGGCGGAATGTGCCCTCCTCGATGCGGATGTCGCGGCGGCCCAGCGGAAAGTCGCGCCGCCACTCGGTCAGCTCGTCATGGCTGACCGGGAAGAAGCGGATGCGGTCGAAAAAGCGCAGCAGCCAAGGCTCGCCATCGGTGAAGGCCTGGGTCTGCCGCCAGGAATTCCACACCTGGATCGTCCGGCCGAACAGCTGGTAGCCGCCCGGCCCCTCCATCCCGTAGATGCACATATAGGCCCCGCCGATGCCGACGACGTTGGGCGGGGTCCAGGTGCGCGCCGGGTTGTATTTGGTGGTGACCAGGCGGTGACGCGGGTCGACCGGGGTCGCCACCGGTGCGCCGAGGTAGACGTCGCCCAGCCCCATCACCAGATATTCGGCGTCGAACACCACCCGCTGCACGTCGTCGCGGCTGGCGAGGCCGTTGACCCGGCGGATGAATTCGATGTTGTCCGGGCACCAGGGCGCATCGTCGCGAACCGAAGCGATATATTTGTCGATCGTCTCGCGGATCGCCGGATCGTCCCACGACAGCGGCAGATATACCGTGCGCGAGGGGATCTCGAAGTCATCGAGCCCACCCAGCCGTTCCTCGGCGGCGATCAGCGCCTCGACCAGCCTGTCCTGCGGCAGGACGCGGCTGTTGTAGTGGATCTGCACCGAGCGGATGCCGGGCGTGACGTCGACGATGCCCGGCAGCGCCGCCGCGTCGATCTCCAGCATAAGCGCATGGATGCGCAGGCGCAGTTCAAGGTCGAGCACGATGGGGCCGAATTCGACCAAGAGGTTGCGGTCGCCCTGGCGGCGGATGCGGAATTCGGGACGATCGGCGCGGGCCGGGTCCTCATGGAGGATCGGACTGCCCAGGTCCTCGATCGCCGACGCGGAAGAAACCGCCTCGCCCGCGACCAGCCGACCCTCGTCCGCCAGCGCCGCTGCCGCGGCGGCGTCGCTTACCGGCACGAAGCGGACCCCGTCGCCCGGCGCCAGCTGTCCCACTTTCCACAAGTCGGCGGCGATCACCACGAAAGGGCAGACGAAGCCGCCGAGCGAAGGCCCGTCGGGCCCGAGGATGATCGGCATGTCGCCGGTGAAATCGACCGCGCCCACGGCATAGGCGTTGTCGTGGATGTTCGACGGATGAAGCCCCGCCTCGCCCCCGTCGCCGCGCGCCCAGCGCGGCTTGGGGCCGGTCAGCCGCACGCCGGTGCGGTTGGAGTTGTAATGCACCCGCCACACCGTCTCGCGGATCATCGCGATATCTTCGGCCGTGAAGAAATCGGGCGCGCCGTGCGGGCCATAGAGCACGCGGATCTGCCATTCGGCGGCAATGGCGGGAAACGCAAGCCCCTCCCCTTCAGGGGACGGGCCTGAAGGGAATGGGGCTTTCAGATGCAGCGTATCGCCCGTCAGCACCGCGCGCCCGGCATGGCCGCCGAACTCGCCCATGGTGAAGGCCGCGCGGCTGCCGAGGAACAGCGGCGCATCGATCCCGCCGGCGACCAGCACATAGCCGCGCATGCCGCCGCCGCTCACGCGCCCCATCTGGAGCGTCTGCCCGGCGGTGACGTCAAGCGGCCGGAACCGAGGGACCGCCACACCATCGAGCTTCGCGCCGAAGTCCGCGCCCGTCAGGCAGATGCGCGCGGGCGCGTTGAACATCAGCGTCGGCCCGGCGGCGGTCACTTCCAGCCCGGCCGCGCCTTCATCGTTGCCGAGCAGGCGATTGCCCAGTCGGAACGAGAGCGCATCCATCGGCCCCGAAGGCGGCACGCCGACATCCCAGTAACCGGTGCGCCCCGGATAGTCCTGCACGGTGGTGGACGCCCCGCCCGCCAGAACCCGGATCGTGTCGGGACGATAGGCGATCCCCGACAGCGCCCTCGTCGAAACCTCGCCGCTGGTGAAGGCGTCCGAACGCACGACAGTGCGCAGCCAGTCGAGATTGGTCTCGATCCCGGTCAGTCGCGTCTCGTCCAGCGCCGCCTGCATCGCGGCGATGGCCGCGTCGCGGGTCGGCGCGGTGACGATCAGCTTGGCCAGCATCGGATCGTAGAAGGCGGAAACCTGCGATCCCGCCGCCACCCATCCGTCGACGCGCGCGTTCTCGGGAAACGCCGCCTCGATCAGCAGGCCCGAACTGGGGCGGAAGTCCTGCGCCGGGTCTTCGGCATAGAGCCGCACCTGGATCGACGCGCCTTCCGGCTTCGCCTCGAAATGATCGAGAAAGGCGAAATCGCCCGCCGCGCCGCGCACCATCCATTCGACCAGATCGACGCCGGTCACCTGCTCGGTAACGCCGTGCTCAACCTGCAGGCGGGTATTTACTTCCAGGAAATAGAAGTCGTTACGCACGGGATCGTAGAGAAATTCCACGGTTCCCGCGGAACGATAGTTCGCCCCTGCTGTCAGGCGCACCGCCGCCGCGATCATCGCCTCGCGCGTTGCGGGCGGCAACAGCGGCGCGGGGGTTTCCTCGACGACCTTCTGGTTGCGCCGCTGGAGCGAGCAGTCGCGCTCGCCCAGCGCGACCACGCGGCCCTGCCCGTCACCGAATACCTGCACCTCGATATGGCGCGCCGTTTCGACGTAGCGTTCCAGGAATACGCCGCCGTTGCCGAAATTGCCCGTGCCCAGCCGGACCACGCTGTCGAAGGCATCGGCAAGCTGCCCTGCGTCGGCGCAGACGCGCATGCCGATGCCGCCGCCGCCCGCCGTGGCCTTCAGGATCACCGGATAGCCGATCGCCTGCGCCGCCGCGACGGCCGCCGCGGGATCGGTGAGCAGGTCGGTGCCGGGCGCCAATGCCACGCCATGCGCCTCGGCCAGCGCGCGGGCGCTGTGCTTTAGGCCGAATTCGTCGATATTGGCCGGCGTCGGCCCGACGAAGGCGATCCCCGCCGCCGCGCAGGCCTTGGCGAACTCGGTGCTTTCCGACAGGAAGCCATAGCCCGGATGGATGGCCTGCGCGCCGGTGCGCTTCGCCGCGTCGAGGATCGCGGCGATGTTGAGATAGCTTTCGGCGGCCGGCGAAGGGCCGATATGCACCGCCTCGTCCGCCTGCGCGACGTGGAGCGACCCCGCGTCGGCGTCGCTGAATACCGCCACCGATCCCACGCCCATGCGCCGCAGCGTGCGGATGATCCGGCAGGCGATGGCGCCGCGATTGGCGATAAGGACTTTAGCGAACATCCCGCCGTCAGCCTTCCACCACGATCATGCGCACCGGCGTCGGATCGAAGCCGTTGCACGGGTTGTTGATCTGCGGGCAGTTCGACACGACCACGTCGACATCCATCTCCGCGCGCACGTCAACCGTCAGGCCCGGCGCGGAGATGCCGTCGACGATGCCCAGCGCGCCGTCCGCTTCGACCGGCACGTTCATGAAGAAGTTGATGTTCGACACCATGTCGCGCTTGCCGCGCCCGACGCGGACATTGGCATCCAGGAAATTGTCGACGCAGGCATGCTGCGCCTTGGTGTGATATCCGTAGCGCAAAGTATTGCTTTCACAGGAACAGGCTCCGCCGATCGTGTCGTGATAGGCGACCGAAGTGCCGGTGATCGTCATCATCGGCCGGCCTTCGTTCGACAACAGCACCGCGCCTTCGCGCAGGAATATGTTACCCTGCGCGGCAATGGTGTCCTGGGCGCTGTATCGCTCGGCATCGTCGCCGGCGGCGTAGATCAGGAAATCGACCGCCTGGTTCCCCTCCAGATCGACGATGCGCAGCGTCTGGCCCTTCAGCACGCGGTGCAGCCAGGGCGCGAGCGCGGGCACGATCTCATCGTGGACGATCCGGCCGGGCAGGTCGTGGGTGGATTGATTCATGCTGCAACTCCTGCCGACGGCAAAGTCCATCTCCCCTCGTCATCCCCGCAGAAAGGGGCTTTTAGAGCGGGTCGACACTCCCCTCACCGAAGGTAATAATCTTCGGTGTTGAGGAACGCGCGCAGCCCCTCGGGCGTGGCGTTGCGCAAGGCGTCGTCCTCAGGCGTCACGTCACCCCGCCAGGCCGTCGCGCGCAGCGGCGTGACAGTAAAATCACTGCGCTGATCAAGCACATGCGGGCAATTGGCGATAACGACTATCAGCTCCATCTCGGCCCGCAGCAGCAGTTCACGCCCCGCTGCGAAAGGACCGATCCGGGGTGTCGTGCTCCCGTCATCCTCCACCTTCACCCCCTTGAACCAGTTGATGCAGGGGTGAACGTCCTTGCGCCCCAGGCCATGCTTGGCGACGCCCAGCATGAAGCGATCGCGGGCATTGGGATGGGCGCCGTAATTCTTGCCGTCGCCATAGCTACGCGCGTTCGACGCCTCGTTCGATGCGCCGCAGAAGGCGTCGTGGGTGCGCGCGCCATCTTCCAGGATCGACATCATGACCCGGCCCATGTCGGACAGAAGCAGCTTGCCCGCCCCCAGATAGCCGTTCCACTGCACCTTCAGCGTATCGGCCACGTTCAGGCGTTCCAGCGGGTTCTCGGCATTGAACAGCAACATGGAGGCGCAGGCGTCGCCGTGCAGGTCGATCAGCCGCAGCCGGGTCCCGCGCGCGATCCGGCGAGAGGCGTAACCGCCGGCGGCCACCGTCTCTTCCCAGACCACCGGCCCCGGGGCGTCATCGGCGGCGGCGGGAACGACGGGCATCGCCTCCACGCGTGTCCCGGCCATAGCCCGGGCGTGGGCCTGCGCGCCGAAGGGATCTGCGGTGTTCGTCGTCATCAGCGCGTATCCTTGGACGATAGCGGCGGCAGCAGGGCGGTCGTGGTCACCAGCCGCGTCTGCTGCACGCCGCGAATTTTCCGCAGTGCATCACAAAGATGCTGCAAACGCAAAGCGCTGCCTTGCACCAGCAGGACTTCCAGCGACTGATCGTCTTCCAGGAAGGTGTGCTGCGAAGATATGATCTCCGGGATCCAGTCCGACTGGACCTGCGCCATCGCCTGCCGGACCTTGCCCGCATCCGCGCGATAGATCAGCGTGATCGTGCCTGCGAGCAACGTTTCCGGCCGTTCCCGGGCGCTATGTTCGGCCAGGGCATTGCGGATCAGCTCGGCGATCATCTGCGAACGATTGGCCACGCCACGCTCCGCGACCATCGCGTCGAGCTCGGCGAAAAGCTCCGCCGGAAGGCTGACGCTGAGGCGGACGAGCGATGGCGACATCAGGGTAGTCATGGCGAATCCCTCTATGGAATATTACGAAAATTGTAAATCGTAATATTCATGACGCAGTGCAGCGAGAATGGCGCGCGAAATTTGAGCAGCTTTCCCGCATGTGCCTGTTTTTTGGGCAATGTTGCCCGTGTGTTTCCCGTCCATAACGTAAGATTTCCGCCGGATAGAGAATGGCACGCTGCTTGCTTCACAGAGTGGCGGGCCAAAAAGGCCTGTGTCTCTAGAAGGGGGGACCCCATGTTCAAGACTCTCGCAGCAGCCGTTGCACTTTCCGCCGCTCTCGCCGCTCCGGCCTATGCCCAGGACGAGCCGGCCAGCGACTTCACCATCACCGGCAGCGTGGCGCTGACTTCGCAGTATCGCCTGCGCGGCATTTCGCAGACCGAAGAAGATCCCGCGATCCAGGGCAGCATCACCGTCGCCCACTCGTCGGGCGTCTACGCCGGCGCCTGGGCCTCGAATCTGTCGGGCTTCGGCTCTTTCGGCGGCAACAACATGGAGCTCGACCTGATCGCCGGCTACACGAAGTCGATCGGCGACGTCACGCTCGACGGCGGCATCATCTATTACGTCTATCCGGGCACCGGCGGCGACTTCGACTTCTTCGACCTGTCGGCGAACGTCAGCGCGCCGATCGGGCCGGTCAAGGCGAAGGTCGCCGTGCTGTACGCACCGGACGACAAGGCGCTGGGCGGCAACGACAACCTCTGGGTCTACACCGACCTCGCCTATCCGATCGAGAACACGCCGGTCACGCTGAAGGCGCACCTCGGCTACACCGACGGCGCGCTCGGCGGACCGTCGGGCAAGTATCTCGACTATTCCGTGGGTGTCGATTTCACTGTCGACAAGCTGACCTTCAACCTGTCGTACATCGATACCGACATCAGCAAGTCGAAGGTCGTCAAGTACGGCTGGGGCGGCACGCATGACATCGTCGACGGCGCGGTCGTCGCGACGCTCAGCGCAAGCTTCTGATATCGATATGGCCCCGTCCCGCGTGGACGGGGCCAATTTCAACCCGGGTCCGTAACCGCATGCGCGTCGTCAACATAAAGCCGCGCCGCGGTGTCTCCACGCTGATCGGCGCGATCCCGATCCTCGCCATCCTGATCCTCTACGCGATCTATGCCTCGGCCCGCGCGGAAGCCAATCCCAACGACAAGGTGCTGCCCACCTTCACCGCGATGGCGCAGGCAGTGCAGCAGTTCGCCACGCAGGAAGATCCCCGCACCGGGCAGATCACCGCGCTGTCGGACACCATGGCCAGCCTGTGGCGGCTCGGCATCGGCGTCGCCATCGCCACGTTCTCCACCCTGGTCATCGGCCTAGCCCTTGGCGTCGTGCCGCTGATCCGGTCCGCATTCGGCCCGGTCGTCGCGATCATCGCGGTGATCCCGCCGATCGCCGTCCTGCCCATCCTGTTCATCGCCATGGGCCTGGGCGAAGCGTCCAAGATCGCGCTGATCGCCGTGGGCATCGCCCCGTTCATGATCCGCGACCTGGCCGCGCATGTCGCCGGCCTGCCGGTCGAACAGTTCATCAAGGCGCAGACGCTGGGGGCCAATTCCTGGCAGCTCACCTTGCGCGTCGCCCTGCCCCAGGCGCTGCCGCGCCTGATCGATTCGCTGCGCCTCTCGATGGGGCCGGCCTGGGTGTTCCTGATCTCGGCGGAGGCGATCGCCGCCGATGTCGGGCTGGGCTATCGCATCTTCCTGGTCCGCCGCTATCTGGCGATGGACATCATCCTGCCTTACGTCGCCTGGATATCGCTCCTCGCCATCGCCACGGACGCGTTGCTGCTGCTGGTCAGCCGCAAGGCCTTTCCCTGGGCGCACGGAGCCGGGCATTGAGTTCCGCCCAGGAAAGCGGCGGAGCGCTTCTCTCGTTCGAGGACGTCTGGGTCGAGTATGGCGACAAGGTCGTGCTCGAACGCGTCAATCTCGACATCGCCGAAGGGTCGTTCGTCTCGGTCGTCGGCCCTTCGGGTTCGGGCAAGAGCACGTTCCTGCGCCTGATCCTGGGGCAGGAAGGCCCGACCAAGGGCCGCATCCTGCTCGACGGAACGCCGCTCACCGCCGAATGCCACCCGGATCGCGGCGTGGTGTTCCAGCGCTATTCGGTGTTCCCCCACCTGACGGCCCTGCGCAACGTCGCCTTCGGGCTGGAATGCGACGCCTCCCCGCTGCTGGGCAAGCTGTTCGGCGGCCGGGGCCGCGCCGCGCGGGACAAGGCGGCGGAAATGCTCGCGGCGGTGGGGCTGGAACATAACCTCGACGTCTATCCCGCGCAGATGTCCGGCGGCATGCAGCAACGCCTCGCCATCGCCCAGGCGCTGATCAAGCATCCGCGCGTCCTGCTGCTGGACGAACCGTTCGGCGCGCTCGATCCCGGCATCCGCAACGACATGCACACGCTCGTCACCCGGCTGTGGCGCGAGCACGGGCTGACCATCGTCATGGTCACGCACGACATCAAGGAAGCGTTCAAGCTCGGCACCCGCGTGCTGGCCTTCGACAAGCGCCGCGTCGATCCGCATGCCCCGCACCGCTACGGCGCCACCGCGGTCTACGACATGCCGGTGACGCGCAAGCCGACCGTTCTCGAAAGCGCCGCCTGACAAGCCAGTCCGGGTGGCCGTGCGGGGGAGCGGGCCGGTGCCGCAACGAAAATCGCTTTTCCGCGATTTTCCAAACAGACTCTACGGCCGGCAATCCCCGTATACCACCAGCTCGTTCTCGCGAAACGCCTGGATCGCCCGGCCGGTGAACCATTCGCGGCAATGGCGCGCCACATAGCTCCGCAGCATGGGCGAGGTACGCGGGTTCTCCTGCGCGGCGGGAAAATCGCGGTACATCACCACCACGGTCGGCCGCCACGCCAGGATGCGACGCATTTCGGCGGCCGTGTCGAACTGGCTGGCGTTGTCCTCATAGGGAAAGAACAGATGCATGGGGTATTGCAGCGGCGACGGCGGGAAGGATTCCAGCCGCCGGTAGAGGTAGACCGGCCCTTCGTAGACCAGCAGGCGCGGGTGCGGATCGCGGCGCTTTATTCCTTCGACCAGTGACGCCATGGCTTCGCGCGATCGCTGCCGGTCGCCGAAGTGGAAAGCCGGCCCCATCGCCAGGATCACCGCGACGAAGGCATAGGCATAGAGCGGCTTGATCCGCTGCCCCAGGAACACGCAGCTGGCGGCGACGCTGGCCGGCAGCATGAACGGCAATGCGTAGTGTTCGAAAAAGTTGGGCACGATCGCCACCCCGCCGGCCGCGGCCAGCAGCCAGCCGCCCAGGAAGGCGCCGGCCCAGGGCGCCCGCCTGTCGCCCGACAGCACGCCGGCCACCCCCAGCAATATCGCCGGGCTGCACAGGAGCGCGAACTGCGCTGCGCGGGCGGCGGTATCGTTCGAGGGATAATAAGTGCGACTGAGGTTCGAACCGACC
>Ga0209813_10000196_pt1 | contig 18794 bp, 14 predicted proteins | sample EndMethybrTD3033_FD_187596 | JGI IMG/M metagenome (GOLD analysis project Ga0209813, IMG submission 187596) | Populus endosphere microbial communities from Tennessee, USA - Endosphere MetaG P. TD hybrid TD303-3 (SPAdes) (version 2) | ecosystem: Host-associated > Plants > Roots > Endosphere... | reverse complement strand
GGGCGGGGCGTCAATCAGGCATGCGCGCGTTCGAGGGGAACGATCAGCGGGGCGGGGCCGCCCGCATCAATCGCCGCCTCGATGCCGTAGACCTGTCTGAGCCTTTGGGCGGTCAGCACTTCGAGCGGGGGGCCATCGGCGATCAGGCGGCCATCGTCGATCAGCAGCAGCCGGTCGCAATAGCGCGCGGCCATAGTCAGGTCGTGCAGCACCGTCACCACCAGCTTGCCCGATCGCGCTTCCTGGCGCAGCAGTTCCATGACGTCGATCTGGTGGCCGGGATCGAGCGAGGCGAGCGGCTCGTCGGCGAGCAGGGCCGGAGCCTCTACCGCCAGCGCGCGGGCCAGGAGGGCGCGGGCGCGCTCCCCGCCGGACAGTTCGGTGGCGGCGCGGCGGCGCAAGGGCAGGACATCGGCGCGCGCCATCGCCCGTTCAATGGCCCGCCGGTCCTCGTCCGACAGGCTGGACATGGGCGCGAGGCCGGGCAGGCGGCCCAGCGCGACGAGCCGCTCCACCGCCAGCGGCCAGTGCAGCGTCTGCCCCTGCGGCAGGTAGGCGAGCTGGCGGGCCACGGCGGCGCGGGGGATGCGGGGCAGCGGCTGCCCGTTCAGCGCGATCGCGCCCGAGGCCGCGGGGATCAGGCCCAGCATGCCGCGCAGCAGCGTCGACTTGCCCGCGCCGTTCGGCCCGACGATGCCGACGAGCGACGGCGCGGCCAGCGACAGGGTCACATCCCGCACCACCGGCCGGCGCCCCAGGCTGAGGCTCACCTGGTCGAGCGTTATCGTCACCATATCCGCCGCTCCCGCAAGAGGTGGGCCAGGAAGACGGGGACGCCCAGGAAGGCGGTGACGACGCCCAGCTTCAGTTCGTTGGTCGACGGCACGATCCGCACGCCGATGTCGGCCATGGTCAGCAGCACCGCGCCGGCCAGCGCCGACGGCAGCAGGATCGCCGACGGGCTGCGGTCGGTCAGCGGGCGCACCAGATGCGGCACGATCAGGCCGACGAAGCCGATCGATCCCGCCACCGCCACCGCGCCGCCCACGCCGATGGCAACGCCCAGCAGCAGGCGCAGGCGAGTGGCGCGCAGATCGACGCCGAGCGCGCTCGCCCCGTCCTCGCCCAGGGTCAGCGCGTCCAGCGCGCGCCCGTCCGCCAGCAGCAGCGCAGCCCCCGCCGCGATGCAAGGCAGGGCGATCCACACGTGCTGGAAGGACCGGTTCTCCATCGATCCCAGCAGCCAGGTCATGATCTCCATCGCCGCGAAGGGATTGGGCGAAAGGTTGAGCGCCAGGCTGATCCCCGCGCTGGCCAGCGTCGCCACCGCGATGCCCGCCAGGATCAGCGTCAGCGGGCTTTCGGAGCGGCCCGCCATGGCGAACAGCAGCGTCAGCGCCAGCAGTCCGGTGGCGATGGCCATCAGCGGCAGGAAGGCGGGGTGGAGTTCCGACAGCCCGAAATAGAGCGCGGCCACCGCCCCCAGCGCCGCCGCGTTCGACGCGCCCAGCACCGAAGGTTCGGCCAGCGGATTGCGCAGATAGCCTTGCAGCGCCGCCCCGGACAGGCCCAGCATCGCCCCCACCGCCAGCGACAGGATCGTGCGCGGCAGGCGCAAGTCGAACAGGATCGCATGGGTGATCCGGTCGCCATGCCCCGCCAGCGCTGCCAGCACCCGGGCGGGGGGGATCGGCACCGGGCCCAGCATCAGCGAGGCCAGCGCCGCGCCGGCCATCGCCAGCACCAGGCCGGCGAGCAGACCCGGTCGCCGGATGTCAGGTGAGAGAGGCAATGTCACGGCAACCTCGCAATGGATCGGTCGCTCCGTCACGCTTGTGTCCCGGAGCCGCTGGGTTAAGGAGCGCGCCATGAAGCCGCGCTTTCGCATCTCTCTGACGGTCACGGCCGCCGCGCTGGCCGCACTGGGCGCCGCCGCCTGGGGCGCGGCCACCCCGCTTTCCGGCCCGTCTTCCGGCCAGCCGCCGCGCCGCATCGTATCGCTGAACCTCTGCGCCGATCAGCTGGTGCTGGAGCTGGCCGACCGCGAACAGATCGCCGGGCTGACCCACAACGCCGCCAATCCCGAGATGTCGGCGGTGGCGGCGCGCACGCGCGGCCTGCGCATCCTCGGCCAGTCGGCGGAAGAAATCGTGGCGATCGAGCCGGACCTGATCGTCGGCCTGCCGGCGCGGCGCAGCGGGGTGCTGGCGGCGCTGTCCGGCCACGATTACCCGATCCTCAACCTCAAGCCGGCGCAAAGCTACGACGCCATCGTCGTGCAGATCCGCGAAGTCGCGGCGGCGCTGGGGCATCCGCGCCGGGGGGAGGCGCTGATCGCGCGGATGAACCGCGATCTCGCTGCCCTGCATCCACAGCCGGGCCATCCGGTCGCCGCCTATTACCAGCGTCGCGGCTTCATGACCGGCACCGGCACGCTGATCGACGATCTGATGGGCCGGGTGGGCCTGCGCAACCTGGCCGGGCAGCTGGACAAGAGCGCGATCTCGCAGCTTTCGCTGGAGGAGCTGGTCGCGGCGCGGCCCGATTACCTGATCGTCGAAAGCGCCACCGACCGCGTCACCGACCAGGGCACGGAGATGCTGCACCATCCGATCCTGGCCGAAATCCCGCGCCTCAGCCTGCCGCAGGCATGGACCGTCTGCGGCGGCCCCGCCTATGTCGAGGCGGCGCGCAGCCTGACGCGGCAGATCGCGGTGGCGGGCGGCGCGAGGGCCGGCGTCCGCTGACGTTGCGCGGCGGGAGTCAGCGCTCGCCGACATGAACCCGCCAGTTCTGCCGCGCCTGCCAGCCGCGACGTTCCAGTTCCGGCACGTCGGATTCCGCCTGCGGATAGCCGAGGCACAGCAAGGCCATGAAATGCCAGTGCGGCGGCGTATCCAGCATCGCCGCGACGCCCTCCGGCTCCAGGATCGACACCCAGCCAAGGCCTATCCCCCGGCTGCGCGCCGCCAGCCACATGGTGTGGATCGCCAGCACGGTGGAATAGCGCCGCGTCTCGGGCATCGTCGCGGCTCCCAGCCCATGCCCGGCGGCGGGCGCTTCGTCGGAGAACACCGCCAGCACTTCGGGTGCGTCGCGCAGCCCGTGCAGCTTGAGCGAGGCATGAAGCGCGCTCCTTGCGGGATCGTCGTATGCTGCGCCTGCCTTGCGCACCGCGGCGTCGACATGATCGGCCAGCGCCGCGCGCAAGGCGGGCGTGCGGATGCGCAGGAAGCGCCAGGGCTGCGCATTGCCGACCGACGGGGCAAGCTGGGTGAGGGCGAACAGCCGCTCCATCTCGTCTTCCGGGATCGCCTGCGCGCGGAAATGGCGCACGTCGCGCCGCCAGGTCAGCAGCGTTTCGAGCGCTTCGGCCGATCCGGTTTCCACGGGCAGCGTCAAAACTCGACGCCCGCCTGCGCCTTCACGCCCTGTTCGCGGAAGGGGTGCTTCACCAGCGTCATCTCGGTGACCAGATCGGCGGCTTCCACCAATGCCTCGGGTGCGTTGCGGCCGGTGACGACCACGTGGGTCATGTCGGGCCTGGCGCGCAGCACCGCCAGGACTTCGTCCAGCGGCAGATAGTCGTAGCGCAGGACGATGTTCAGCTCGTCCGCCAGCACCATGGCATAGGCGGGATCGGCGATCATCCGCTTCACTTCCTCCCACGCTTCGCGCGCCGCCGCGATGTCGCGGGCGCGGTTCTGCGTGTCCCAGGTGAAGCCTTCGCCCATCGGCTTGAACTCGACCTGCTCGGGAAAGGCGTCGAACACCGCCTTTTCGCCGGTGGTCATGGCGCCCTTGACGAACTGGACGACGCCGACCTTGCGGCCATGCCCGATCATGCGCACGACCATGCCCAGCGCGGCGGTGGTCTTGCCCTTGCCCTTGCCGGTGTGGACGATCAGCAGGCCTTTCTCGATCGTCTTGCCGGCCATGATCTTGTCGTGCGCGGCCTGCTTTTTCCGCATTTTCTCGGTATGCCGCTCCTCGGTACGCTCGACCATGCTCATGCTCCGGTGGGGGGTGCTGAAAGTTCCGCGAGCAGCAGGCCCGCGCTGTTCGATCGGGGCCGCCACATGCCGCGCTCCAGCGCTTCGGCCAGGCGCGCGGCGGTTTCGCGCAAGGCGGCGGGATTGGCCTGCGCCATGAAGGCGCGCACGGCCTCGTCCTCGATGAAGGCGGTGTGGACGGCGTCGAAATGATGGTCGCGCACGGCATGTGTGGTCGCGGCGAAGGCGAAGAGATAGTCGACGCTGGCGGCGATCTCGAACGCGCCTTTATAGCCGTGGCGCATCACCCCGGCGATCCATTTGGGATTGGTCACGCGGGCGCGCACCACCCGGCCGATCTCGTCCTCCAGCGTGCGCACCACCGGGCGTTCGGGCCGGCTGTGATCGTTGTGATAGGCGCGCGGCCGCTTGCCCGAAAGGTGCTCCACGGCAGAGGCGATGCCGCCTTCGAACTGGTAATAGTCGTCGCTGTCCAGCAGGTCGTGTTCGCGGTTGTCCTGGTTCTGCACCACCGCGTCGGCCTGGGTCAGGCGCGCGGCGAACAGTCCGCGTTCGGCATCGCCCTCCACGCCGGAGCCATAGGCATAGCTGCCCCAGTCCAGATAGACGTTCGCCAGGTCGGCGCGGTCGTGCCACAGCTTTTCGTCGATCATCGCCTGCAGCCCCGCGCCGTATGCGCCGGGCTTCGATCCGAACACGCGGTATCCGGCGCGCAGCGACGCCGCGTTCGCGTCGTTGCCCTGCTCCACCAGCCGCGCGGTCTCCTCGCGGTGGCGGGCGGCGGCGGGATTGTCCTCCGCCGGTTCGTCGAGCGCCATCACCGCGCGCGCGGCGGAATCCAGCAGGTCGATCTGTTCGGGAAAGGCGTCGCGGAAAAAGCCCGAGACGCGGAAGGTCACGTCCACGCGCGGGCGGCGCAGTTCGGGCACTTTCATCACCTCGAAGCCGATCACCCGGCCCGAAGTCCAGTCCCAGCGCGGCCGCACGCCCATCAGCGCCAGCGCCTGGGCGATGTCGTCCCCGCCGGTGCGCATGTTGGCGGTGCCCCAGGCGGACAGCGCCATGGCGCGCGGATATTCGCCCTCGCGCTGGAGGTAATCTTCGACCATGAGCTGCGCCGATCGCCGGCCCAGTTCCCAGGCGGCGGCGGTGGGCACCGATCGGGTGTCGACCGAATAGAAGTTGCGTCCGGTCGGCAGCACATCCGGCCGCCCGCGCGTCGGCGCGCCGGAGGGGCCGGGCAGGATGAAGCGGCCGTCAAGACCGGCGAGCAGCGCCGCCTTTTCCGCCGCTCCGCAGGCGTCGACGCGCTGGGCGAGGTCACCGCGCACCGCTTCGATCACATCGGCTGACGCCGGGCCGGGGGCTGGGCCGCCGTCCACCAGCTCGACCGCCAGCAGTTCCAGCCTCTCAACCGTGTCGCCGTGCGTGCGCCAGGGATCGGGCGAGAGACCGGCCAGCGCCGCCGGTCTCGGTCCCTCCCACTCGTCGCCCATCCGGCAATCGAGCGGATCGAAGCCAAGCCCCAGATCGTCCGCCATCGCCCGCAGCAGCGATGCCTGCCCCGGCGCGTCGTGCCCGCGCGGGCTGCGCGACAGCGCGATCAGGAGGTCGGTGCGCAGCCGGCCTTCGGGCGAGCGGGTGAACACGTGCAGCCCGTCGCGGATCTGCATTTCCTTCAGCTCGCACAGATAGTTGTCGAGCGCGGCCAGGGCGTCGTCGCCGTCGCCGACCGCCCCGGCATCGGTATCGAGGCCCTGCGCGCGGGCAAGGTCGAGGATTTCCTTTTTCAGATGGTCGATCCGGCGCGGGTCCATCCCGGCGGCCAGGTAATATTCGTCGACCAGCGCCTCCAGCGCCTTGAGCGGGCCATAGCTTTCGGCGCGGGTCAGCGGCGGGGTCAGGTGATCGACGATGGCCGCCGCGATCCGCCGCTTGGCCTGGGTGCCTTCGCCGGGATCGTTGACGATGAAGGGATAGAGCTGCGGCACCGGTCCGGCGCAGACTTCGGGAAAGCAGGTGTCCGACAGGGCCAGGGCCTTGCCCGGCAGCCATTCCAGATTGCCGTGCTTGCCGACGTGGATCACCGCCTGGGCGGCGAAATGGCGGTTCAGCCAGATATGGAACGCCAGATAGCCGTGCGGCGGCGGAAGGGCGGGATCGTGATAAGTCGCCTTGGGATCGATGTTGTAGCCGCGCGCCGGCTGCACCGCGACCGCCAGGTTGCCGAAGCGGTGCACGGGCAGGCGGAAGGCATGGTCCCGGACGAAGGGATCGCTCACGGCCGCGCCCCAGCGGTCGGCCACGGCGTCGCGGATCGCGGCGGGCATAGCGGCGAAGGCGGCATGGTAATCGGCCAGCGACAGCGCCGCCTCGCCGGCGCGTTCCGCGGAGCCGGACGCGTTGGTCACGCCAGCCAGCATCGTCGCCATCAGCGCCGCGCCGTTTTGCGGGGCATCGCCGGTGGCATAGCCGGCATCGGCAAGCGCGGAGAGGATCGCGGCGGCGCTGGCCGGCGTGTCCAGGCCGACGCCGTTGCCGATCCGCCCGTCGCGATTGGGGTAGTTCGCCAGCACCAGGGCGATGCGGCGGTCGGCGGGCGCGGTGCGGCGCAGTCTGGCCCAGTTCGCGGCAAGCTCGGCGACGAAGGCCACGCGGTCCGGCGCCACGCGCGGGACGACGATCCCGCATTCGGTGTGCGCGTCGAACCGTTCGGCCGCCTTGAATGCGACGGCGCGGCTGAACAGGCGGCCGTCCACCTCCGGCAGCGCGACGTTCATCGCCAGATCGCGCGGGCCAAGGCCGCGCGGGCTGTCGCGCCAGGCGCTTTCCTCGACCCCGGCGAACACCGTCTGCAGGATCGGGCAATCGGCCTGCTCCAGCACGCTCGCCCCGCGCTGCTCGCCCGGAGAGGAGGCGGCGAAGGACGTGGCGTTCAGGATCACGTCGGGCGCGGTCTCGGCGATGACCCCGCGCAGCCAGTCGATGGCGAAAGGTTCGCGCAAGGCCCGCACATGGACGGCGACGACGTTGAGGCCCTGCGCCTCCAGCGCGGCGATCGTCGCGTCGACCGCGTCGAGCGTTCCGGCGATCATCAGCGCGCGGTAGAAGCACACCAGCGCCACCGGCCGGCCGTCCTGCCAGCGGGCGCGGAGGTCGGCGATGGCGGGGCGGTCGAAGCCGGGCAGGTAGAGTCCGGCGTCGGCGACGGGCACCGGATCGTCGGGCGGGCCGATGTCCGGTCCGATCAGCCGCGCGGCGTGGCGCAGGAAGGCGGCGGCGTTGGCGACCCCGCCCTGGCGCAGATAGTCGCGCAGCCGCTCGCGGATGTCCTGCGGCACGGTCGATGCGGCGTCGAGCGCCGGGTCCGCCTCGCGCCCGTCGGCGATGGCGGCGAAGGCGATGCCCTTTTCGCGCGCGGCGCGGGCGATCTCGTCGATGCCATAGGGCCAGTAGGCCTTGCCCCCCAGCAGCACGACGCAGACGAAGCGCGCCCGCGCGATAACCTTCTCGACATAGAGATCGACCGAATAGGGATGCTTGAGCTGGAGCAGGTTGGCCAGGCGGATAGTGGGCGCGCCGTCGCCCAATGTCGCCGCCGCCTTGGCGAAGCAGGCCAGCTCGCTGTCCGCCACCGTCAGGAACACGATGTCCCCCGGCGACTGGGCGAGGTCGATCGCCTCGTCGCCGTTGGAGACCGTGCCCGGCGTGGCGGCCAGCAGGTGCATCAGGGTATGGCCGGGGCCGGGGTCGGGCTCGAGGTCGGGTTCAGGACTGCCCTGAACGCGCTTTCGATGGCCTCGCGGTGCAGTCCCTTCTGGCCGATCACCACCAGCTGCGAAACGCGCGCTTCGTCCGCCGTCCAGGCCCGGTCGTAATAGTGCTGGATGCGCGGGCCGACCGCCTGCACCACCAGTCGCGCCGGACGCCCGTCGATGGCAACCATTCCCTTGATCCGCAGGATGTCGTGGCGGGCGATCAGCGCGCTCATCGTGTCGATAAGCGGTTCGAAAGCGGCAAGTTCGCCTAGTGTCAGGACGAAGCTGTCGAAGTCGTCGTGGTCGTGGTCCGGGTCGGCGTCATGGTGCGACGGGCGCGTGTCCAGATCGTCCTCCGCACCGGCTAACAGGCCGAGAAGTATGGAGGAATCGACCGCTCCTTGCGCCGCGCGCACGATCTTCACGCCCTCGCGGGTTTCGCCGGAAATGTCCGCCTCGATCCGGCTCAGAACATCCCCCGCGACCAGATCGGCCTTGTTCAGAATCACCAGATCGGCGCAGGCGAGCTGGTCCTCGTAAAGCTCCTCCAGCGGGCTGTCGTGGTCGAGCGAGGGATCGGCCGCCCGCGCCAGGGCCAGCGCCGCCTCGTCGGTGGCGAACCGCCCCGCCGCCACCGCATCGGCGTCGATCAGCGCCACCACCCCGTCCACCGTGGCGCGGGTGCGGATGTCGGGCCATTGGAACGCCTTGACCAGCGGCTTGGGCAACGCCAGCCCCGAAGTCTCGATAATGATGTGCTCGGGCGGATTGGGCCGGTCGAGCAGCTTCATCATGGTCGGCAGGAAATCGTCGGCGACCGTGCAACAGATGCAGCCGTTGGCCAGTTCGACGATGTCGTCTTCGGGGCAGGCGTCGTCGTTGCATCCCCGCAGCAGCTCGCCGTCGACGCCGACATCGCCGAATTCGTTGACGATCAGCGCCAGGCGGCGCCCTTTGGCGTTTTGCAGAAGATGGCGGATCAACGTGGTCTTGCCGGCGCCTAGAAATCCGGTGACGACGGTGGTGGGGATCTTGGTCATGTCTTCTCCGATGCCGGAAAACCGGGAACTTGCAGGCTTAGCCGCGCCTCAGCCGCGTCTCAGGCGCGCTTCGGCCAGCGCGCCGAACAGGGTGCCGATCGCGGCCCACAGCACGGCCTGCGTGGCCAGCGAGGCGACGCGGAAATCCCACAAGGGCACGGCGGGGAAATCGCGCGGCACTTCGTCGATGGCGGGCAGGAAAAGCTGAAGAGCGGCGATGGCCGCGATGAAAACACCGGCTGCGGCAAGCGCGGCGTTGAACGCGCCGATCCGGCCGGCGAGCATCCCCCGCACCCTGAGCGCAAGCAGCAGGGACATCAGCGAAAATCCCGTCATCGTGAAATAGGCGACGGTGCGCAGGCCCACGGTTTCGTGCTGGCCCACGGCCGGCGGCGTGGGCGGATACTTGATCGACGGCACCAGCGCGACGACCAGGAACGCCGCGATGGCGAGCAGCAGCGCCAGCGTGCGCGGCCCCAGCGGCGTCGTCCGGCCATAAGTCGCGGCGAAGACCAGCGAGAACAGCCCGCCGACCGCCGCGCCGTAAAGCGAAAGCGCGGTCAGCAGGCCGATGCCCTTCTGCGTCGCGCGGCTGACCAGCTCGACTTCGGGAGCGTGCGCCATCTGGTGATGCGCCGCTTCGAAGGCGATGGCGATGTCGACTTGCGGTTCGGCGAAGGCGCGAGCGAACAGCGTGGCCAGCACGGCCGCGATCACGCCGGCCAGCATGCCGCGCAGCAGCAGGTTTCCTACCATTTTTGCGGTTCCCCGGCCAGTTTAGTGGCAGGGAAAGCCCAGCAAGTGGCGGCCGTCGTGAACGAATTCGTGGACGTAAGCGCCGTCGAACAGGGCCATCGCGCCTTGTTCGGTGCTCACGAAATAGAGGAAGATCAGCGCGATCAGCGTGCCGAAGATGGCCCATGGCGCGATCTCGCGCAGGGGGATCGGGGCGGCGCCGGGAAGCGGGATGAAGATATCGTCGGCAAACAGACTGGCGGAGGCCATCGTCACATCCTTTCGGGATTTCGCGTCCCATGGGTTCATGATGAACGAAGGAAGGTCTGGCTCTCGACAGCGACTGGCGCTGGGCGATAACAGTGGCGCGACCGCGCCGGAATTGCACCGGCTTCTTCCTCAGCTCGCTGACCCCGCTTTGGCCGGGATTCGGCGCAGCGTCAACGATCGCACGACATCGCCTTGACCGCACGCCTCACATTGCTCTGCCACGCAGCCACCCGGCCCATGCGCGAGGGCGGGTTTCCCGCCGCCGGTGACGGACTCGACGAAGGCGGGCGGCGCAAGGCGGTCGATACACGCGGCAAGCTTGAACGATACGACGTGACCGTTTCCAGCCCGGCCGTCGCTGCGCGGGAAACGGCGGAGGCGCTGGGCGTCGCGGTTACGGTGGACGACCGCTTGCGCGATATCTGCTTCGGCGAATGGGCGGGGATGTCATTCGAACAGGCGCATGCCCGCGACGCAGCGGTGTTCGGCCACTGGCTCGAAAGCCCGCAAGACGCCGTGCCGGGCGGCGAGAACATGGCAGATGTCCGCGAGCGGGTTGGCGAATGGCTTTCTGCGCAAGCCAGCGATCCCCAAAGGATTCTCGCGATCACGCACCCGATGATCGTTCGTGCCGCGCTCTCGGTCTGCCTGGAACTGCCGATAGCCGCCGCGATGCGCTGCGATATCGCTCCGCTGTCGATGACGATCCTTTCGCGCCATCGCGAATGGCGGCTCCAGGCGCTCGGTCGTTAGGAGTCTGTTTGGAAAATCGCGGAAGGGCGATTTTCGAGGCCGCAACGCGCCGTCAGGCGCATCTTGAAAACCTTTAAACGCCGGGCAGGGCCGGTCCGCCATTGACCGCGATGGTCTGGCCCGAGACGAAAGAGGCCGCGTCGCTCGCCAGGAATACGATCATGTTGGCGACCTCGTCCGGCAGGCCGGTCCGTCCAAGCGGCACGTTCGCGCTCAGGATATCGGCGTCCAGTCCGGCGGCCCGCCAGGCCTCGGCCGCCCGGGGCGAGGCAGTGGCCCCCGGCGCGACGCAATTGACGCGAATGCCGTGCTTGCCCCACTCCGCCGCCGTGACCCGCGTGAACATCTGCAACGCGGATTTGGCGGCGGAATAATGCGCGCCGCCCTTAACGCCGGTCACTCCCGCGCCCGAGGATATGTTGACGATCGCCCCCGATCGCCGCGCGATCATGTGCCGCCCTGCTTCCCTGGTGCAAAGATAGGCCGCTCTGATGTTCAGGTCGAAGGTCGAATCCCAGCCGGTCGTCGGGATATCCGCCAGCGGCCCCATGCGCGTGCCGCCGGCGTTGTTGATCAGGATGTCGATTTGCCCGAACGCGTCCATCGCGCGCGCCACCATGTTCACGATGGCGTCTTCGTCCTTCACGTCGGTGGGCACCGCGATGCATGCCGAACCGCTCAGATCGTGGATGCGGGCTGCTGCCGCCTGAAGCTCGTCCGCCGTACGCGCCGCTATGGCTACTGCGGCCCCCATGCGGGCCAGTTGCAATGCCGTTGCATACCCGATTCCGGTGCCGCCGCCGGTGACGATGGCGCAGCGGCCGCTCAGGTCGAAATGGTCGGTTATCATGGCGTCCTCGAACCGTCCGGCGTTTCGCACCGGTTACAGGTAGTTGGAACCCGGGTTTCATAAAGGCAATGGGCCATCGGTGGCTTGACGTCAGAACGCCGATTTTTCGCACCCCGGTCAAAACCGGGATTTAGCGTTAAAATCTTCTTTACCCCTGAGGTTTAGTTTTCCTTACAGACAGTTCTGCGAGGTTCCTCATGCGTGCCGATGCCGCGACACTCCTGACCCGGCTGGGTCGGAACGACTTCCGCTATCGAGAATTTACCGACACCTTCGCCGACGCCGAACTGTGGCCGATCTTCGAGGCGCTGCTCACCGACGAGCGGATGATGGGCAAGCCGCAATCGATGCTCGCCGCGAAGGAGGACGGCCCGCCGACCGCCGGAGCCAGTGCCGACGCGCGTACCGTCGAGCCGCTGGGACCCGATCCCGTCAGCAACCTATTTGCCGGCTATGCGCGGCCGGAACCCAAGCCGGAGCCGCAGCCCGATCCCGCCAAGGGCGATCTCAGGGACTTCCTGAACCGGCTGTCGCAGCAGCCGCGCGGGGAGAACCGCTGATGGCCATGATCCTTTGCCATTCGCCCAAGGGCGGCGTCGGGACCAGCTTCATCGCGGCGCAGCTGGCCATCCACATGGCGCAGCGCGGTCATGAGGTAGTGGCGCTCGACTTCACCTATCAGGATGCGCTGAAGCTCTATTTCGGCGTCCTGCCTTCGCAGCAGGTGCCGCACATCGTCGAAGGAACGGGTGAGGCCACCGTGGTCTCGGGCGTGGAGATCATGTCGGCGCAGCGGCTGAACCGCGACCAGGGCTTTCGCAATCTCCTGACCCGTCCGGGCGCCAGCTCGCCGTTCGATTCGAACAAGCTCTATATCGCCGACGTTTCCGCAGGGGACCGCGACACCAAGGAACTGCTGCTGCCGCACGCGCTGCTGCACTTGTGCCCGCTGAACCCGCGCCCCGGTTCACTGGCGGTGCTGCCGCTGATCGAGCCGGGCACGCCCACCATCGATTTGCCCAAGACCGCGTTCCTGCTGAACATGCTGGACGACACGCACCGGTTGTCACGCCATTCGCACGTCTTCCTGCGCGAACTGTTTCGCGACAAGCTGATCGGCACCGTGCGCCGCGACGAGGCGGTGAACGAGGCGGCGGCCATGTTCGAACCGCTCAGCCGTTTCGCGCCGACCAGCGTCGCGCTCGCTGACTTGCGCAAGCTCGCCCTGGCGGTGGAAACCCGCTGCGGTCTGCAGGCGCGCGCCGAACTGGTGAAGTCATGACCGGCAAGGCCGCCGGCCTGGTCAAGTGGGGCCTGCTCGCGCTGGCCACCCTGCTGACCGTCATCGTCATCTGCGTTCCGCTGGAGCTGGAGGAGCAGTGGAGCTTCGCCGCCATGACGATCATCGGCGCGATGATCTTCGGCCGCCGGCGCGATCGCAAATCGCTGCTGGTCCTCGCGATCCTCTCGCTCATCGTGTCGACCCGCTACATGTACTGGCGCACGACCTCGACGCTTGAGTTCGGTTCGCTGCCCGAATTCTTCTTCGGCACCGGCCTCTATCTCGCCGAAGTCTACGCCTGGATCATCCTGCTGCTGGGCTTCCTGCAGACGAGCTGGCCGCTGGAGCGTCCCGTGGTGGAGATCGAGGGCGAGCCCGAGACCTGGCCCTTCGTCGACGTCTATATCCCGACCTATAACGAGAGCCTGGCCGTCGTTCGCAACACCGTGTTCGCGGCGATGGACATGGACTATCCGGCCGATCGCTTCCGCGTGTTCATCCTCGATGACGGCCGCCGCACCGAATTCCAGGCTTTCGCGCGTCAGGCGGGTTGCGGCTACCTGACCCGCGCCGACAATCTCCATGCCAAGGCCGGTAATCTCAACGCCGCGATGAAGAAGACCCATGGCGAACTCATCGCCATCTTCGATTGCGATCACGTGCCGACCCGCGCGTTCCTGCAGATGAGCGTCGGCTGGTTCCAGCAGGACCCCAAGCTGGCGCTGATGCAGACGCCGCACTATTTCTATTCGCGCGATCCGGCGCAGCGCAACCTTGGCACGGTGAAGGATCTGCCGGGCGAGGGCGACCTGTTCTACGGCGCGGTGCAGACCGGCAACGACCTTTGGAACGCCACGTTCTTCTGCGGTTCCTGCGCGGTCATCCGGCGCGAGGCGCTGGCCCAGACCAACGGATTCGCCGGCGAAACCGTGACCGAGGATGCGCATACCGCGCTCAAGCTGCAGCGCATGGGCTGGAACACCGCCTATATCGCCGCGCGCCTGTCCGCCGGCCTCGCCACCGAACGCCTTGTCATCCACATCGGCCAGCGCATCCGCTGGGCGCGCGGCATGACGCAGATCCTGCGTATCGACAATCCGCTGCTCGGCCGCGGCCTGACCTGGCAGCAGCGGCTTTGCTACCTGAACGCGATGCTGCACTTCCAGTTTCCGCTGCCCAGGATCGTGTTCCTGACCAGCCCGCTGGCTTATCTGATCTTCGGGCAGAACATCATCCATGCTTCGGCGTCGCTGATCCTCGCTTACGCCGCGCCGCATCTTTACTGTTCGATGGCGTCATCGGCGCGGACGCAAGGCGGTGACCGCCGGCCGTTCTGGGGCGAGATTTACGAGACGGTGCTGGCCTTCCACCTCGTTCCCGCGACGGTGTTCACGCTGTTCCAGCCGCGCAAGGGCAAGTTCAACGTCACCGACAAGGGCAGCCTGCTCGATCGCACTTATTTCGACATGACGACCGTGCGCCCGCACCTGATCTGCATCGGCCTGATCGTGTTCGGCATCGTGCTCGCGGTCGCCAAGCGGTTGTTCTTTCCGCACTTGTTCAACATCCAGACCGACACGCTGCTGCTCAACATCACTTGGGCGCTGTTCAGTCTCGTCATCCTGCTGGCTGCCGTATCGGTCGGACGCGAGACGCGGCAGACGCGTGAACATATCCGCATCGACGCGCGGGTGCCGGTGACCATCTACATGGAAGACGGCTACGTGATCGACGCAGAGACCATCGATATCTCGATGGGCGGTCTCGCCATCTCGCTGCCGCCCGATTTTCCGCTGCGCGACCGCCGCGTCAGTCATGTCTCGCTCGCGATGGGCGACGAGACGCTCACCATTCCGGTGGAGACGATCAAGCTGGAGCGCGGCTTTGCCAACGTGCGCTTCCAGCCGCTCGACATGATCCAGTCCCGCCATCTCGTTCGCGCCGTCATGGGCCGCGCCGACGCGTGGCAGGCCGAGGGCCCGCGCGAGACCGTCTCCGGCTTCCGTTCGATCTGGGATATCATCGTGGTTGATCTGGTTACTTTAAAGCGCCTGTTCCGCCTCAATCGCCGCGAGCAGAAGAAAGCCAAGGAACTGCGCGCCAAGCTGCGAGCAGAGGAACTTGCGGCAAAGGCGGCGGCGAAGGCGGCGGCGAAGGCGGAGCGGAAGGCGCCGCCATCGCTGGCCAAGGCCGCCATGCTGGCCGCGGCGCTGACCCTGCCCGCCGCCATCGCCATGCCCGACCGGGCATCGGCACAGGCTCCGGCACAGGCATTGGCACCGGCCGCGACCCCGGCGGCGCCTGCCGCTGCACCGGCTGGCGGTTCGCGCATTCAGCGTCTGACCTTCCGCGATCTTCAGCTCAAGACGCCGATACGCCTTGCCGGCACGCGCGGGGAAATCGGCGTTCCGTTCGGCATGCGCCGCGACGATATCGTCACCAAGGCCAACCTGACGCTCAACTTCGCCTGGTCGCCGGCCATGCTCGGCGATCTCAGCCAGCTGGTCGTGCTGCTGAACGGCGAAGTCGTGCAGACCATCCCGCTGCGGCCCGATGGCGCCGGCGGCCAGACGCTGGTCATCCCGGTCAATCCGGCGCTGTTCCTGCCGGGCGACAACCAGCTCAACTTGCGGCTGGTCGGACACTATGCCCGCGATTGCGAGGACCCGTTCCACAGCGCCCTATGGGCCAACATCAGCAACCTGCGTTCGTGGTTCGATCTGGAAGTACAGTCGCTGCCCTACCGGCCCGACCTGTCGCGCCTGCCGGGGCCGTTCTTCGACAAGCACGACAACCTGCCGCTGCGCCTGCCTTTCGTCTTCGCGGGCAGCCCCAATCCCGGCGAGCTCGAAGCCAGCGCGAGCCTGGCTTCGTGGTTCGGCAGCATGGCCAGCTACCGCGGCTTTTCGTTCAAGCCGGTGTACAACCAGCTGCCGAGCGGCAACGCCATCGTCTTCATAACGCCTGACCGCCCGGTGGCGGGCATCGCCCTGCAGCCCCGCGGGCCGAGCGTGGCGGTGATCCCCAATCCGGTCGATCCGTTCGGCCAGGTTCTCGTCGTCATGGGCCGCAACGCGCAGGAGCTGAAGCTCGCCGCCGCGGCGATCGCCACCGGTCGAGGCGTGCTGGGCGGCGCGCAGATGAATTTCGATGGCGCCCGCATTCCCACTTATGCGCGTTATGCCGCGCCCCGCTGGCTCAGGACCGATCGTCCGGTGCGACTGGGCGAGCTCATGGATGTCCGCGCCCTGCAGGGCATGGGCCTGCCGCCGGGGCCGTTGTCGGCACGGTTCCGCGCTTCGCCGGACCTGTTCTTCTGGCCGCGCGAGGGCGGCGATCTCGACCTCCAGTACCGCTATCCGGCGGCGAGCTGGCTCGACAAGCGCGCCTCGCGCCTCGATGTCTCGATCAATAACCAGTATCTGCGCACCCTGCCGATCTCGGGCGAGGGACTGTGGGGCCAGGTGTTCGGCGGTGGCGGGGCGCGTTCGGAAGACGCCGACGCGTCGATCGTGTTGCCGCGCTATAACCTGTTCGGCCAGAACGAACTGATCTTCGACTACAACCTTATCATCGCCGACAAGAAGAAGTGCGAAGGCACGCTGCCCGACAACGTGCGCACCGGCATCCTGCCCAGCAGCACGATCGACCTCAGCAACGCCTACCACGCGCTGCGGATGCCCGACCTGTCGACTTTCGCTGGCGCCGGTTATCCCTTCACGATCCGTCCCGACCTGTCGGAAACGGTGGTCGTGATGGGCAAGGAGCCTTCGGTCGGCGCGGTCGAGGCTTTCCTTGGGCTGATGGGCCGTTTCGGCGACTCGACGGGCGTCGCCACGACCGGCGTCACGGTGACGAGCCAGGTGGGCGGTAACCTTGCAGGCAAGGAAGTGCTGGTGATCGGCGCGACGAGTGTAGGCGATGCCGGCACCCTGCTCGACGGATCGCCGCTGCGTTATGAGAACGGCCAGCTGAAGGTAACGGAAGCCTCGCCGCTGGAGCGCATCTTCGGCTATTCCGCATCGAACGACCGCGCCAGCGAAGAGGAAGTGACGACCTTCTTGGCCTCGACCAACGGGTTCTCGGGCATCGTCGGCTATCAGTCGCCTTACGAAAAGGGCCGCAGCGTTGTCGCGCTTCTCGCCGACGATCCCTCCACCCTGCCGGCGCTGGTCGAAGGCATGGCCGACAACAAGATCAACGCGCAGATTCAGGGCGATCTCGCGGTGACCTCGGGCGACGGGATGACCAGCTTCGCGGTCGGCTCGAACTACTGGGTCGGCTACCTGCCGGCCTGGATGAAGGGCGCCTACTGGATCAGCCAGCACCCGGCGCTGATGGCGCTTTCGGGTCTTCTGGCCGCGCTGCTCCTTGGCGGGCCCGCCTATCTCTTCTTCAGCCGGCAGGAACGCCGCCGGCTCGGCAAGGGCGACGAAGCATGAAACGCGCGTCTTATATCCTGGCCCTCCTGGCGACGGTCGGCGCCGCCGCCATGACGACGGTCGCCGCGACCGGCGCGATGGCCGAGGTTCCCGGCGTCGCCGCGCTGATCGCCCAAGGGCGTTACTGGCAGGGCAAGGGGCGGCAGGACCTGGCGACCCAGGCTTTCCGCCGGGCGCTGGCGCTCGATCCATCGAATGCGGAGGCACGCCGGGCAATCTCCAGCCCGGCTCCGCGACCGACGCCGGCTCCGGCAGCGGCACCGGCGGTCGCGCGGCCGCGCGCTACCGCGCCTGCTCCGGCCGCCGCGCTCGCACCCGCTGCGCGCCCGCCGGCCAAGCCTGCACCGACGCCTCCTGCGGCAGCCGCTGCTGCTGCGCCCGGCGGTAACGGCGCGGCCCGTGCCGCCGGTTTCACCGCGCTCGAAGCCGGAAATCTCGCCACCGCCGAACGCCAGTTCACCCGCGCGGTTTCGCAAAACCGCCAGGATGCCGATGCACTGGGCGGGCTAGGTCTCGTCCGGTTGCGGCAGGAGCGTTTCGTCGAAGCGCGCGACCTGCTGGAGCGGGCATCGCGGCTGGGCGATGCTTCCAAATGGTCCAGCGCGCTCGCCAGCGCGCGCTATTTCGGCGGTCTTGCCGAAGCGCGTTCCGCGCTCGGGCAGGGGCGTCTCGCCGAAGCGCAGACCCAGGCCGAAGCATTGGTGCGTTCGGGTTACGAAGACCGCGCGCCGGCGCTCGAACTGCTCGCGCAAGTCTACGAGAAGCAGGGGCGTTTCGCCGATGCGGCCGACATCTATCGCCAGGCGGGAGAGGGCGGCAGCGCCGCCGGCACTCGGCTGCAGAGCCGCGCCGCGCGCGACCGCGCGCTTCAGGCGGTCGCGGCGGGTAATTATGGCGTTGCCGATCAGGAATTCGTCTCGGGCCTCATGCTCGATCCGAACGATCCCTGGATACGCTACGAATATGCCCGCTACCTCATCGCGCGGGGCCGGGTGGCCGAAGTCGACACGCTGGTCGGCTCGTTCGCTTCCTCGTCCGATCCCGACTGGCTCTATGCCGGCGCGCTGGTCAATGCCGAGATGGGGCGCAAGGGCACTGCCGACGGGCTGATAAACCGCATTCCGGAAAACCAGCAGACCCAGCAGATGCGCAGTTTCAGCCTGGGCCTCAAGGTCGATTGGGCGATCGAACGGACCAAGGCGCTCGCGGCCGAAGGCCGGCAGGGCGAGGCGCTGGCGGCGCTGCGCCAGCTGGCTTCTTCGCCCGGCATGCCCACCGCGCGCCTCGGCACCATCGCCGACGCGCTTTACGAACTCGGCGACACCAGCGGCGCGGCGATGCTGGCGCAGCAGGCGATGGCGGGGAATATCGACGATCCCGCGGCTTACGAATCGATCGTCCGCGTGCTGGCGAAGAGCGGCAACGATGCGCTGGCCGCCAATGCCGCCCAGCGGGCGGCCCAACTTGCCGGGCCTTCGCCCGAAGGACAGCGCATCATCGGCCGGATGAACGGTGTCCTGGCCGCATCGCAGGCAGACCGGCTGCGGCTGGGCGGTCAGCTGGCCACCGCCTTCGATACCCTGCAAGGCGCCTGGAGCGCCGCGCCGGGCGATACCGAAGTGCTGAGCGCACTGGCGCGCCTTTATCAGTC
>Ga0209813_10000194_pt1 | contig 18868 bp, 20 predicted proteins | sample EndMethybrTD3033_FD_187596 | JGI IMG/M metagenome (GOLD analysis project Ga0209813, IMG submission 187596) | Populus endosphere microbial communities from Tennessee, USA - Endosphere MetaG P. TD hybrid TD303-3 (SPAdes) (version 2) | ecosystem: Host-associated > Plants > Roots > Endosphere... | reverse complement strand
CCGCGCGGGCGGCGGGCCGCCATAAGTGCAGGACAGCGCCAGCCCGTCGATCCGGTCGCGCGGCAGGCCGGAATCGGCCAGCGCCCGTTCGAAGGCGCGCTCCAGCAGGTCTTCCAGCAACGGCGGAGAGTAGCCGGGTTCGCGCGCCCGCTCAGCCATGTAATCGGCGTGGAAATCGGACTGGCCGACCCCGACGATGGCCGCGCGCCGGCTGAGATCGCGCGTGACAGGCGGCATGGGCACCGCGCGGGTATAGGCCGCCACGTCAGTGGTTCTGCCGCTCATGTCACCCTCTCCCGGCATCCAGTTCAAGCAAGGCGTGGATGAGCGCGTCGAAATGGTCAATCGTCGCATCGGCGCCGAGCTCGGCCATCGGGCGGTCGTTATAGCCGAAGCTCACGGCCACGCAGGGCAATCCGGCGGCCTTGGCGGCCAGCGTATCGAACGTCGTATCCCCGACGAAAGCGGCGCGGCCGCCGCCGGCGCGGGCCACCATTTCGTCCAGCAGATCGGGTGCGGGCTTGGCCCGGCCCGGACCGAGCGTATCACCCCCGATGATCGCGAAGAAGCGCGCCGAAAGACCAAGCGCGTCCAGCACTTTCACCGCCAGCGATTCCAGCTTGTTGGTAACGACCGCCAGCTTCACGCCCTTGGCCGCCAAGGCGTCCAGCATGGCCCGCCCGCCGGGATAGAGGCGGGTATGGACGGCGATGTTGGCGACATAGAACGCCAGCAGTTCGTCATAGAGACGGGCGAATTCGGCTTCGGCGACCTGGCCGCCCGTCACCGCCAAAGCGCGCTCCAGCATCTTCTTGGCGCCCCCTCCGACCAGGTGACGCACTTCGCCGGGCGGAACCGGATCGCGTCCGGCCAGGCCGATCGCATGATTGACCGCCGCGCCCAGGTCGCCATGCGTATCGAGGAGCGTGCCGTCGAGATCGAAACCGACGATGTCGAAAGGAAATGCGGACATGATTGTGTCCGATGGCGCGGCCTTCTGGAATCGGCAAGCAATTGCTGGCAAGGAATCGGACATGACTTCCACAGCTGCCTCCCCGCTCGCCATTATTGTCCTCGCCGCCGGCAAGGGCACCCGCATGAAAAGCGACCTGCACAAGGTGCTTCACCCGATCGCCGGCAGGCCGATGCTCGATCACCTGCTCGCCAGCGCGGCCGAGCTGGAACCGCAGCATCGGGTCGTCGTCGCCGGGCACGGGCGCGAACAGCTCGAAGCCGCGCTGGGCGAAAATGCGACGATCGCCGTGCAGGAACCGCAGCTCGGAACCGGACATGCGGTGCAGCAGGCGCAAGGCGCGCTGGCCGGCTTCGTGGGCGACGTTCTGATCCTTTATGGCGACGTGCCTTTCGTGCGCGCGGACACCATGCGCGAGATGCTGGAACGGCTGCATGGCGACGACGCGCCGGCGGTGGTGGTGCTGGGCTTCGAACCGGCCGATACGCTGCAATATGGCCGGATCATCGCCGAAAACGGCCGGATCGCCAAAATGGTCGAGCACAAGGACGCCAGCGAGGCGGAGCGCGCGACGCGTCTGTGCAATTCCGGCCTGATGGCGGTTCGCTCGGAGGAACTGTTCGCCCTGCTCGACCGCGTCGGCAACGATAACTCGCAGGGCGAGTACTATCTCGTCGACATCGTCAACATCGCCAATGCCGATGGCCGGACCTGCGCCGTGGTCGTCACCGCCGACGCCGACGAAGTCGCCGGGATCAACAGCCGCGGCGAGCTAGCCGAAGCCGAAGGGCGCTGGCAGGCGCGGCGGCGCAAGCAGGCGATGGACGACGGCGCCACGCTGATCGCGCCCGAAACGGTATGGTTCGCCTGGGATACACAGCTTGGCCGCGACGTGATCGTCGAACCCAATGTGTTCTTCGGCCCCGGCGTGACGGTGGCGGACAAGGTGACGATCCACGGCTTCTCGCACCTTGAAGGCGCGACGCTCGACAGCGGCGTCCAGATCGGCCCCTTCGCTCGCCTGCGCCCCGGCGCGGTGCTGAAGGAAGGTGCGAAGATCGGCAATTTCGTCGAGATGAAGAAAGCCGTGCTCGGCCCCGGCGCGAAGGCCAACCACCTCACTTACCTCGGCGATGCCGAAGTCGGTGCGGGCGCGAACCTCGGCGCCGGCACGATCACCTGCAACTACGACGGCTATTTCAAGCACAAGACGGTAATCGGCGAGCGCGCCTTCATCGGCTCCAACAGCGCCCTGATCGCCCCCGTGCGCATCGGCGCCGACGCCATCGTGGCGGCGGGCAGCGCCGTCTCGCGCGATGTCGCCGACGGAGAACTGCGGCTGGTGCGCGCTGAACAGCTCGTCAAACCGGGCTGGGCCGACCGTTTCCACGACGCGATGAAGAAGAAAAAGGCCGAGAAAAAGGGCTGACTTGACCCGATATCATGATATGATATCGCGATATCATGCCGCGCATTCTCGCCGACCTTCCCGACGACGACATCAAGTGGCTCGACCATCGTGCGGCCGAACAGGGAAAGTCGCGCGCATCGGTGCTGCGCGAAGCCGTGCAGGCCTATCGCGCCGACGCCCCGCTCGACTGGCTGGACGCGGGGTTCGGGGCCTGGAAGGACCGCGACGACATCGGCGATGCGGTGGATTGGCAACGGCGCGAGCGGGCGTCGTGGACGCGGCCATGGGATGCCAGCTATCCCGAAGTGCGCGCCGAGTTTCCCGACCTGTTCGATGACGCGAACGATCGGGAGTACGAGCTTCACAACGCCTCGCTGACTGGAGCCAAAAAGAGCGAAGGGAAGCCGGCCAAGGCCAAGAAGTCAGCCAAGCCGAAGAAATCGGCCCGCAAATGAGCGGCTATTCCTTCGACAGCAATATCGTGATCGACGCCTTGCGCGGTTTCGGCGAAGCCCGCGCCGAACTTCGCCGCGCGGTCGAGCGTGGCGGACGGATCTGGATCAGCCGCATCGTCTGGATAGAAGTCATGTCCAAGGCTTCCGGCGAAGGCTTGCGCCGCGCGGAACGCTTTCTTACCGGTTTTGGCGTAGACGAGATCGACGAGGAGATCGGCAGTCGAGCCGCCTCCCTGCGCCGGGAACGGCCGGGGCTGAAGGCATCCGACGCACTGATCCTCGCCACCGCGCTCACCCGTGGTCGCGTGCTCGTTACACGGAACGTCAAGGATTTTCCGGAAAACATGCCAGGCATTCGCGTGCCCTATCTCGTCCCAAAGGAATTGTGATCCATGTGTGGAATCATCGGCATCGTCGGCAAGGAAGAAGTCGCGGACCGGCTCGTCGACGGCCTGCGCCGCATGGAATATCGCGGTTATGACAGCGCCGGGGTCTGCACGGTCGAAGGCGGCCAGCTCGTTCGCCGCCGCGCCGAAGGCAAGCTGATGAACCTGGTGCGCGAACTGGCGCGCGATCCCGCGCCCGGCACCATCGGCATCGCCCATACCCGCTGGGCCACCCACGGCGCGCCCACCGCCGCCAACGCCCACCCCCACGCCACCGAAGAGCTGGCGCTGGTCCACAACGGCATCATCGAGAATTTCCGCCAGCTGCGCGAGACGCTGACCGCGCGCGGCCGCAGGTTCGAAAGCGACACCGACACCGAAGTCGTCGCCCACCTCATCTCGGAGCAGGTCGAAGCCGGCGTCTCGCCCGAGGACGCGGTGAAGGCCGCCCTGCCCCAGCTGCGCGGCGCCTTCGCGCTCGCCATCGCCTTCCGCCGCTTTCCCGACATGCTGATCGGCGCGCGGCTCGGCTCGCCGCTGGTCGTGGGCTATGGGGACGGCGAGACCTATCTCGGTTCCGACGCGCTGGCGCTCGCCCCGCTGACCCAGAAGATCACCTATCTCGAAGAGGGCGACTGGGTCATCGTGACGCGCGAGGGCGCGGCGATCTTCGACAAGGACAACCGGCCGGTCACGCGCGATATCGTGTCGTCGGGCGCCTCGGCCGTCGCCATCGAGAAGGGCAATTATCGCCACTTCATGCAGAAGGAGATCTTCGAGCAGCCCACCGTCGTCGCCCAGACGCTGCGCAGCTACATCCGCCAGGTCGACCAGAGCGTGGCGCTGCCGCAGATGGATTTCGACCTGTCGAAGATCAACCGCGTCACCATCGTCGCCTGCGGCACCAGCTATTACGCCGGCATGGTGGCGAAATACTGGTTCGAACAGTTCGCCCGCCTGCCCGTCGACATCGATGTCGCCAGCGAATTCCGCTATCGCGATCCGGTGCTGGAGCCGGGCGGCCTCGCCCTGTTCATCTCGCAATCGGGCGAGACCGCCGACACCCTCGCCGCGCTGCGCCACTGCAAGCAGGCCGGGCAGACCATCGCCGTCGTCGTCAACGTGCCGACGAGCACCATGGCGCGCGAGGCGGACCTGCTGCTGCCCACCCATGCCGGACCGGAGATCGGCGTCGCCTCTACCAAGGCCTTCACCTGCCAGCTCGCCGTGCTGGCGGCGCTGGCGGCGAACCTGGCGGTAAAGCGCGGAAGAATGGATCGCGGCGAGGAAGCGGCGATCGTCAGCCATCTGCTGGAGACACCCGCCTGCCTCAACGCCGCGCTGGACCACGACGAGGAGATCGCCGCCATGGCCCACCTCATCGCCCCGGCGCGCGACGTGCTCTACCTCGGGCGCGGGCCGGACTACCCGCTGGCGCTGGAAGGCGCGCTGAAACTCAAGGAAATCAGCTATATCCATGCCGAGGGCTATGCTTCCGGCGAGATGAAGCACGGCCCCATCGCGCTGATCGACGAGGCCGTACCTGTGATCGTCCTCGCCCCGTCCGGCCCGCTGTTCGAAAAGACCGTCAGCAACATGCAGGAGGTCCGCGCGCGCGGCGGCAAGATCGTGCTGATCTCCGACGCCGAAGGGCTGGCCGAGGCCGGCGAAGGCTGCCTCGCCACTATCGAGATGCCGAAGGTCCACCCGCTGATCGCGCCGCTGGTCTATGCCGTGCCGGTTCAGCTGCTGGCCTATCATGTCGCCTGCGTGAAGGGCACCGATGTCGATCAGCCGCGCAATCTGGCGAAGAGCGTGACCGTGGAATAACCCACAGATAATGCGCGGGACTTAGGTACAGGTTTACAACCCGCTAACCAGTCGCGCCATATACCCCCGGGGTGCTGCAGAACGCGTCCCCCTCCGCGCCCCTACCCACGAATCTGCCCGTGCTGGCGGTTCTGGGTCTCACCGATCCCGGTGAGGGCGACTGGACGCGGCTGCGCGGGATGCAATATTCCAGCCTGGCCAAGGCGACCATCGCTCGCTCGGTGATCCACAGCGCCGCGGGGATCACCGCGGCGCATCTCGTTTTCGGGCAGGTGAACACCCTGGCGATCGCGGCCTGGCTGCTCGCGCTGGCCTTCACGCTGTTCTACAGCGCCCGCATCGACGCGTCGCTGATCGACGCCGACCGGCGACGCATGTCGAGGACCGAGGTCAACCGTCAGAACTTCAGTTCCATCGTCAACGCGCTGGTCTGGGTTGTGCCGCTGGCGATCTTCAGCCTGTTCATCGATAACGAGACGCGGCTGAAGCTGTGGACGGTGCTGGCCATGCTGATGACGGCATCGGCCATCGTCCTGCCCGCCGTGCCGATGGGCACTCTGCTGTTCACCGGCATCGTCGGCGGCGCGTCGATAGCGCATTTCCTGCTCGCCGGGTCATACGACATGGCGATCCTGGCGGTGGCCTTCGTCCTGACCGTCTATTTCGGCGCCATCGACGGGGCGCGCCGCTATCTGCTGACCAAGATCGCCGAGGCGGGCATGGTCGAGAAAGGCGAGGTCGTATCGCTGCTGCTGCGCGAGTTCGAGGAAGGCGAGGCCGACTGGCTGTGGCAGGTCGATCCCGCCCGCCGCGTGCGCGCCGTGTCGCCGCGCTTCGCCTTCGCGCTGGGCAAGGAAATGCGCACGATCGAAGGCCAGCCCTTCGTCCAGCTCATCAGCGGGGCGGCCTGGGAAACCGGCCAGTTCCACACCAGCCTGCACGACCTGGCCGAGCGGCTGAAGCGGCGCGAAAGCTTTTCCAACCTGCTGGTGCGCGTGACGATCAACGGCATCCAGCGCTGGTGGGAACTGTCGGGCACGCCCAAGCTGGACGAGAACGGCATTTTCGACGGCTTCCGCGGCGTTGGCTCCGACGTGACCGAGCAGCGCGAAAGCTCGGACAAGATCGCCTATATGGCCCGTTACGACACGCTGACCGGCCTGCCCAACCGCATGATGCTGACCGAGGCCATGGGCGAGGCGATGGCATATTCGGAACAGTGGCGCACCCGCTGCGCCTTCCTGATGATCGATCTTGACCGGTTCAAGGCGGTGAACGACACCCTCGGCCACCTTGTCGGCGACCAGCTCCTCGCCCGCGTTTCGCAGCGGCTGAAGGAGCAGATGACCGAGAACGAAATGTGCGGCCGGCTGGGCGGAGACGAATTCGCCATCGTCATCCGCGACGCGGCCGATTCCGAACACGTCGACCGCGTCGCCCAGCGCGTCATCGAACGGCTGTCGCAGCCCTACGAGGTGGACCATCACACGCTCTATGTCGGCGCCAGCGTCGGTTCGGCGATGGGACCGCGCGACGGCAACACGGTCGAGACGCTGATGCGCAACGCCGATCTGGCGCTGTACCGCTCGAAGGACGAAGGCGGCGGCGCGCACTACGTCTACGAACCCGCGCTCCACGCCCACGCCGAAGAGCGTCGCAAGCTGGAATTCTCGCTGCGCCGCGCGCTGGAACGCGACGAGCTGAAAGTCCACTACCAGCCGGTGGTCGACGCCGCGACCGAGGAAGTCGTGAGCTTCGAGGCATTGCTTCGCTGGAACAGCAAGGAACACGGCGCGGTAAATCCCGCCAAGTTCATTCCCCTTGCCGAAGACACGCGCCTGATCGTTCCGATCGGCGAATGGGTACTGGCCGAAGCCTGCCGCGAGGCGATGAACTGGCCGCGCGGGATCAAGGTGGCGGTCAACGTCTCGGGCGAACAGCTCCTCGATCCCAACTTCGCCGCCAGCGTCGTCGGCGCGCTGTCCAGCAGCGGGCTACCCGCGCAGCAGCTTGAGATCGAGGTCACCGAGAGCATCTTCGTGCGCGACGGCAGCCAGGCGCGCGCCACGCTGGAACAGATCATGGCGCTGGGCTGCGGGGTGGCGCTCGACGATTTCGGCACCGGCTATTCCTCGCTCGGCTACATCCGCCGCATGCGCTTCTCGTCGATCAAGATCGACCGCAGCTTCGTGCAGGGTGCCGCCACCGGCAGCCCCGAAAGCCTCGCCATCATCCGCGCGGTCGTCGCCATGGCCGAAAGTCTGGAGATGTCGACCACCGCCGAAGGGGTCGAAACCGAAAAGGAACTGGCGGTGATCCGTCAGCTCGGCTGCAGGAGAATCCAGGGCTTCTACTTCGGCCGCCCCCTGCCCGCCGCCGACGCCGTCGCGCTGTTCCCGCCGCAACCGGCGATCAAGAGCGGGACGGCGGCCTGAGTGCCGCGCGGTGATCGTTTCGCCAATCGAGCACGAACACATCCTTACAAGGATTTGCAGTCCTTGCGTCGTTCGCTTCAGCTCAAACCCCGACAAGCCCGCGCAGCGCGCTCTCGAACAACGCGCGGCCATCCGTGCCGCCCTGCGCCTTTTCGATCATCCGCTCGGGATGCGGCATCATGCCCAGCACGTTGCCCGCCTCGTTCAGCACGCCGGCGATGTCGCGCGCCGATCCGTTGACCGGTTCGGCATAGCGGAACGCCACGCGGCCTTCGCCTTCCAGCCGGTCCAGCGTCGCGTCGTCGGCGAAATAGTTGCCGTCGTGATGCGCGACCGGAATCGAGATGCGCTGGCCCGCTTCGTAACCGGCGGTGAACAGCGACTGCGTATTGTCCACCGTCAGCGCCACTTCGCGGCAGACGAAGCGGATGCCGGCGTTGCGCATCAGCGCGCCGGGCAGCAGCCCCGCCTCGGTCAGCACCTGAAAGCCGTTGCACACGCCCAGCACGGGTACGCCGCGCCCCGCCGCCGCGACCACCGCCTGCATGATCGGGCTGCGCGCCGCCATGGCGCCGGAACGCAGATAGTCGCCATAGGAAAAGCCGCCGGGCAGCGCGATCAGGTCCAGCCGATCGGGCAGTTCGGCATCGCCGTGCCACAGCCGCAGCACTTCTCCGCCGGAAACCTTTTCCAGCGCGTCCGCCATGTCCCGGTCGCAGTTCGAGCCGGGAAACGTGATTACCGCGCCGCGAAAGCCGCTCATGCAGCCACCCGTTCGACGCGGTAGTTCTCGATCACCATGTTGGCGAGCAGCTTGCGGCACATATCGTCCAGCGCCTCGTCGGAAACGCTGTCATCGACGTCGAGTTCGATCAGCCGGCCGGCGCGCACATCCTTCACGCCCGAGAAGCCGAGGCCTTCGAGCGAATGCTGGATGGCCCTGCCCTGCGGATCGAGGACGCCGTTCTTGAGACTGACGTGGACGCGGACTTTCATCGCGGGACCTTTCGCGGAAAAAACATGCGGGATTCGGCCGCCAGCCTATGGCCCCCCGCGCGTGGCGGGGCAAGCCGTACCTCCACCGCGACCATGAAACCGTCCCCACCGCATGCCAATCGCGCATATCCATCGCGCGCGAAGCGGCTTATGCTGGCAGCCGGAAGCGAGGAGCCAGCAAGATGACCATTTCGTTCAAGGATCGCGTCGCCATCGTGACCGGCGCGGGCGGCGGCCTGGGCCGCGCCTATGCGCTGGAGCTGGGCCGGCGCGGCGCGAAAGTGGTGGTCAACGATCTGGGCGTATCGCGCGACGGCGGCGGCCATTCCGACGCCGCGCTCGCCGTGGTGGAGGAAATCAAGGCGGCGGGCGGCGAAGCGATGGCCAACGGCGGCGATGTCTCCAACTACGAGCAGATGGCCGAAATGGTGGCGAAAGCGAAGGAAGCCTGGGGCGGCGTCCACGTGCTCATCAACAACGCCGGCATCCTGCGCGACAAGACTTTCGCCAAGATGGATCCGTCGGACTTCGAACTGGTCGTGCGCGTCCACCTGTTCGGCGCCGCCTTCGCCAGCAAGGCGGTGTGGGAAACGATGCGCGAGCAGAACTACGGCCGCATCCTGATGACCACATCGTCCACCGGACTCGGCGGCAATTTCGGCCAGTCGAACTATGGCGCGGCGAAGCTCGGCATGGTCGGCCTCGCCAAGACGCTTTACCTCGAAGGCGCGAAATACAACATTCGCGTCAACTCGCTGGCGCCGACGGCGGGCACCCGGATGACCGAGGACATCTTCCCCGAAGAGGCGTTCAAGGCGTTCAACCCCGACAACGTGGTGCCGGCGGCGCTCTACCTCGTGTCGGAAGACGCACCGACCAACGCCATCGTCGGCGCCGGCGCGGGCGTATTCCAGAGCGCCTGGGTGACGATGAACCAGGGCGTCCTGTTGCCGGAAGGCGCACGCACGGTGGACGACTTCGCCGCCGCCTGGCCCAAGATCAGCGACCGGACGGGCGACAAGCCGGTGCAGAACGGCTTCGAACAATCGCAGCACGCGATGGAGATGCTGGCGGCTGCTGCGGGGAAATAAGGTCGAAGTTACACTGTGACGGGGGGCGGAGGGAATACCCGTTAATCAGCTCCTCAATCCTCCACCACCTTCAGCAAACGCCGTTCCAGCGGGAACAGCACGCCGGCCAGCTCGTGCCCGCGCTTCAGCACCTGGCCTGCCTCACCGAACAGCGCCCACATGCCCTGCTTGCCGCGCAGGGTCGGACGTTTCTCGATCCGCGCCTGCGGGCGTTCGGCGGCGCGGCGGAAGGCGGAGAAGCTTGCCGCGTCCTTAGTGAAATCCATCGCGTAGTCGCGCCATTCGCCGGCGGCGACCATGCGGCCGTAGAGATCGAGGATGCGCTGGAGTTCCAGCCTGTCGAAGCCGACCTGCAACTGCCGGGCAGAGGGAAACACGATGACTGTGGCGCCGGTTCCTGCTCCGCCTGCGGCCATTCAGTTCAGCTCCCGGTCCGGTTCGTAGTGCGTTTGCGGGCGACCGGATCGGCACCGATCTCCGGCAGGGTCCGCCCGGTCAGCAGTTCCTCGACCTGCGCGCGCAGCAGCGCGACTTCGGCCTCGAGTTCTTCCATGCGCTGGCCGCTGGGTTCGCACGGTTCCTTGCAAGGGGTGCCATAGGGCATGAAGTCCTTGGCCCAGGTTTCCACCTTGACCAGCGTCGAGCGCGCCTTGGGGCCGACCATCGTCGCCCCTTCGGGCACGTCGTCCGTCACCACCGCATTCGCACCGATGCGCGCGCGCTGGCCGACGGTGATGGGCCCGAGGATCTGCGCGCCGGCGCCGACGATCACGTTGTCGAGCAGGGTCGGGTGGCGCTTGCCGCCCTGGCCGTTGGTCGGGTTGGTGCCGCCCAGCGTCACGCAGGGGTAGATCGTCACGTTGTCGCCGATCACCGCCGTCTCACCGATGGTGATGAAGCCGTGTTCCAGGAACAGATGCTTGCCGATCTTCGCGCCGGGATGGATTTCGAACCCGGTGAGGAAGCGCGACCAATGATTGATCGTGCGGGCGAGGAAAAACAGCCGCGCATTGAACAGGCGGTGCGCCACCTTGTGCCAGAACACCGCCCAGACGCCCGGATAAGTCAGCACTTCCCAGCGCGAGCGAGGCGCGGGATCGCGAGCGACGATCGAGTCCAGATAGTCCGTCAGTCTTTTGAACATCGCCCCTAACCTGTTTCACCAAACGCCCTTCAAAGCAAGCGCGGTTGGCTGTCCCCCTTTACCGCGTCCAGCGCGTCGCGCCAGATGGCCATGGTCGGCGCCTGCTTGCGTTCAAGGCTCAATCGATCGATCGCCGACACCAGCCGTTCGACGCCGATGTGGCTACGCTCGCAGCGCGGTACAAGATAGGAGGTTGCGGAAGCGTCAAGGATCATCCCGCGCTGCTCGGCATGGACAGCGATGAGATCGGCCAGCATGGCGTCGTCGGGCTCGCCCACCGCCAGCGGCAGCGCCGCGCCCAGGCGCGAGGCGAGATCGGGCAGGGCGATCTTCCATTGGCCCAGGGCTGCACTGCTGACCAGCAGCAGCGCCCGGCCGCTTTCCTGCGCCCGGTTCCAGCGGTGGAACAGCGCCGTATCGTCCAGGGCATCGGCGTCGTCGATCGCCTCACCCGCCCCGCTTTCGGCGAACCAGCGCGCCAGTAGCGATTTGCCCGAGCGGCGCGGGCCGGAAAGGATGGCGGTGCGGAACGGCCAGTCGGCGCTGCGGGCGAAAGCGTCGATCACGCCGGCATTGGCGCTGCCGACGGCGATCCGCGAAGGCCCCGCGCCCGGTCCGGCCGCGAGAGGAAGCGCGATCTGGCTCATTCCGGAAACCTAGGGTCCCTAACGCCGGATGCTCAGCGCGTTGCTGCCGACCGTCACCTGCCACCCGCGCGCGCGCAGGGCAGCGGCCAGCGCGTCGATATCGCCGGCCATGGTCACGCGCATCACCGACGTGCCGCCGATGGCGATGCTGGTGGTCGCGGCGCCGCGCACGCCCGAAACCCCGCGCACCGCCGCCAGCGCGCCGTCGACCGCGCGGGCGTCGGGCGAAACGAACTGCACGGTGTAAATCGCCGTCGCCGCCTGGGTCGGCGCGGCCTGGCTCGCGGTGGCGGTGGGCGTCGGCGCGGTCGTCGTCGTCACCGGCGCGCGCGTGGCGGCCAGTGCGTCCGCCGCCGCCTGAATGCGGCCGAGCGCGGCATAGAACGCATGGCTTTCGGTCACCAGCGTCGGATCGGGCTGCAACAGGCCGCGATTGAGCGCGCCGGCATAGATGCCGTCCAGCCGCACCAGCGCCTGGTTGAGCATCGCTGGCACGCCGCGTTCGTCGCGGGCGGTCAGCGTGAAGCTGTCGATATAAGTGTTGTCGGGGCCGTAGCGCGCGGTGAACGTGCCTTTGACCGGCCCGCCGGGCCATTCGCGCTCCAGCCGGGCCACGGGCATGACGACATCGGCGGCGCCGACCTGATCGAGCACGGTGCGCCACCACAGGCGGCTGCGGCGGCTGGCCTGCCCGGCGTTGAGGAACAGCGATTCGCCGCCCGCGCCCACCGGCCGCACATAGTCGATCGGGCTGGCCGCGGTCTGGAAATTGGCCCAGGCGCGCTGCCATGCCCCGCGCACTTCGAAGACCTGTGCGGTGCCGCCCGAATAGAGAATCGGCAGGACCAGCAACGGCGCCGATCGCGCCACGGCGGGGCCGCCATCGCCGGAACCGATGAATTGGCCAGCCTTGGTCCGGTCGAAGATCACGCCCAGCCGGGCGACATAGCGGTGCGGGCCGATCTGCTCCCGCTCGATGACGACGGCGGAGACCATGGCGTCGATCTGCTCGTCGCTCATCTTCGGGCCCTTGAGCGCTTCCCAGCCCTTGCGCTGCGCTTCCTTCCAGCCGGCTTCGCGCGCTTCTTCGGCATCCTTGCCGGTGACGTTCACTTCGATGCCGCCGATCTGGATATCGGTCGAGCTGGCCATTGGGGCAATGCCGCGCTCCCCCTCGATCTGGGCGATCAGCCGGTCCGGTCCGATGGCGGCGAGCGCCACGGCGAACGCGATTCCCAGGCCCGCCAGAAGCTGGGCGGCGGGGCCGGGACGCCAGGTCCGCGGGCGTGGAAGGGGGATGGATTGCATCATTTGGGGAAACCGCGCGCCTTTTGCCCAAACGGCAATGGAAATCCAAGCCGTAAAGAGATAGGCGCACGACGATGTCTGAAGACAAGTCATATAGCTACGAGCAGGCCGGCGTCTCGATCGCCGCTGGCAATGCATTGGTAAAGGCCATCGCGCCGCTGGCGAAAGCCACCGCGCGACCGGGGGCGGACGCCGAACTGGGCGGTTTCGGCGGGTTTTTCGACCCGCGCGCGGCCGGCTACAAGGATCCGCTGCTGGTCGCCGCCAACGACGGCGTCGGCACCAAGGTCAAATTGGCCATCGATCACGACCGGCACGACGCCATCGGCATCGATCTGGTCGCCATGTGCGTCAACGACCTGATCGTCCAGGGCGCGGAGCCGCTGTTCTTCCTCGATTATTTCGCGACCGGCAAACTGGATAACGGCGTGGCCGAGCGAGTCGTGGCGGGAATCGCCGACGGCTGCCGCCTGGCCGGCTGCGCGCTGATCGGGGGCGAGACGGCGGAAATGCCGGGCATGTACGGGCCGGGCGACTACGATCTTGCCGGTTTCTGCGTCGGCGCGGTGGAGCGCGGCGAACAACTTACCGGAGACAAAGTGGCGGCCGGCGACGTGCTGCTGGGCCTCGCCTCCTCGGGCGTGCATTCGAACGGTTATTCGCTGGTCCGGCGGCTGGCGGCGGACAAAGGCTGGAAGCTGGAGCGCCCCGCCCTGTTCGATTCCGACGTGCTGCTGATCGATGCGCTGATCGAACCGACGCGAATCTACGTGAAGAGCCTGCTGCCGCTGGTCCGCCCGCAAGACGGCAAGCCCGCCCGCATCCACGCCCTCGCCCATATCACCGGCGGCGGACTGCTGGAGAATATCCCGCGCGTGCTGCCCAAGGGGCTGCATGCCGATATCGACGCCGGCGCCTGGGAACAGCCCCGCCTGATGGCTTTCCTTCAGGCGCAGGGCAATATCGAGCCGGGCGAGATGGCCCGCACCTTCAACTGCGGCATCGGCATGGTGCTGGCGGTGAGCGCCGAAGAGGCCGAGGGCGTGACTGCCGATTTGACGGCGGCGGGCGAAACGGTATTCCGCATCGGCCAGATTCGCGAAGGCACGCGCGGCTGCACGGTGCGCGGAGGGGATGAAGTGTGGAGCGCGCGCGGCGCATGGGAAGCCACGCATGAGGCGTGATTTCCTCCCCGGCACGGGGAGGGTTGCCCGATGACCCGCGCCAAAGTCGCGGTCCTCATCTCCGGCGGCGGCACCAACATGGCCGCGCTGCTCTATGCCAGCCGCGCCGAGGATTGCCCTTACGAGATCGTCCTTGTCGCCAGCAACAATCCCGACGCCGGCGGACTGAAGCTGGCCGAAGCGGAAGGCGTCGCCACTTTCGCCCTGCCGCACAAGGGCATGGCGCGCGCCGATCACGATCGGGCGATGGACGCGGCGATTCGCGGCAGCGGCGCGCAATATGTCGCGCTTGCCGGATACATGCGCATCCTGACGGGCGAATTCGTCGCCGGCTGGGACGGCCGGATGCTCAACATCCACCCTTCGCTGCTGCCGAAGTACAAGGGTCTGCACACGCATGAGCAGGCGGTGGCCAACAAGGACAGCCATGGCGGCTGCACCGTCCACCTGGTAACCGCGGAACTGGACGACGGCCCGATCCTGGCTCAGACGCCGGTGGCGCTGCTGCCGGGCGACACCGCCGAAGCTCTGGCCGCGCGCGTGCTCTTCGCCGAACACCAGCTCTATTCGCGCACGCTGGCCAAATGGGTCGCGCGCGAACGCGATCCGGCATTCCTCGTCGGCAAAGTGCGCGAGCGCGCGCTGACGCTGGCAGAGGCGGACGAAGTAACCTCGCACGGCATGCCCTGCTTCGGCATCGCGAAGGGCAAGAAGTTCGCCTATGTCTCCAACGATCACCACGGCGACGGCAAGGTCGCGCTGCTGGTGAAGATCAGCGGCCTCGACGAACAGGCGATGCTGATCGAGCAGGACGAAGCACGCTATTTCCGGCCCGCCTATTTCGGCGACGGCTGGATCGGTATCCGCCTGGACCTTGGCGATACGGACTGGGACGCGGTGACTGGGTGGTTGTCGCGGAGCTGGCGCAGCGTCGCGCCCAGGCGCCTTACCGCGCTGATCGACGCGGCGGAGGAGTTCTAGAGACAAGCCGATACGCGCCGAAAACAGAACAGGGCGCGACAAACCGGGAGGAAACCATGAAGCGCATCGTGCTGGACGACGTCGCGCCGGAATTGCGGGCGCGCCTACGGATGATCCCCCGCCCACGGTTCGAGAACGCCATTTGCCGCCGTTTTATGCGCTGGATGAACCGGCGATCGTTCGCTCCCCTGATCGAAGGGGTGAATATCGAGACGCTGACCGGCGATGGCGTGGAATTGAGGATCTATCGCCCGGCAAGACGGCTGTCGCAGGCGGCGCTGCTGTGGGTCCACGGCGGAGGCTATATCGTCGGCCATCCCGCCCAGAACGACGGCCTTTGCGCCGAGACCGCGAGCGAACTGGGCATCGTGGTGGTGGCGCCGCGCTACCGCCTCGCGCCCGAGCATCCGTTTCCCGCAGGGTTGGACGATTGCCACACGGCGTTGCGCTGGATGCAAAGCACGGCCGCGCGGCTCGATATCGATCCGGCAAGGATCGCGGTGGGCGGCGAGAGCGCCGGCGGGGGCCTTGCCGCCGCGCTGGTGCAGCGCCTCCATGACGAATACGTCCATGACGGGCGGAACCTGCCGGCAGCGGCACAATGGCTGTTCTGCCCGATGATCGACGATCGCACGGCCGCGAACCGCGATCTCGACGCGGGCGAGCATTTCCTTTGGAACAATACCGCGAACGCCTTCGGTTGGCGGTCCTATCTCGCGCAGAGACCGGGAGCGGGATCGACGCCTGCCTATGGTGCTCCATCGCGGCGCGACGATCTGAAAGGCCTGCCTCCGGCCTGGCTCGGCACAAGCACGCTCGACCTGTTCCACGATGAAGACACGCTATACGCCGAACGCCTCCGGGCCGCGGGCGTGCCGGTCGACTTTGTCGATGTCGAAGCAGCCCCGCACGGCTTCCACGTCTTCGCCGCCGATGCGCCGCTTTCCCGCAACTTTGTCACCCAGGCGCGGCAATGGCTGCGCGACTGGCTGATCGACAATCAGATTTCCGAGAATTCCACCAGCGGCCGGTCCTCGCGCGTGCCGCGATAGATCTGGCCGGGGTCCTTCACGTCGCCGGCGATCACCACGTAATCGTCGTGCACTTCCAGCAGCGTGCCGACGAACGGAAAGCCCGTAAGGCTGCCGTTGACCCGGTAGCTGACGGTGTCGCCCACCTTGAACGTGGCGGGATCGAAGTTGAATTCGAAGGGGCAGGCCTCGCCCGCTGCTCCCATGCCTTGCATCGTCGTTCTCCTTTTGAAGTAAAATAGGGAGTGGAGGCTCGCGGAGCAAACGCAAAAAGGCCGCCGGATCGCTCCGACGGCTCTTTTGCTGGTAGTAGCGGCACCGGCCCGTTCGGCTACGCCGAACGGACATGATCAGCCGACGATTTCTTCGGGCTTGAAGAAGAAGGCGATCTCGATCGCCGCGTTCTCTTCGCTGTCCGAACCGTGCACCGAGTTGGCTTCGATGCTCTCGGCGAACGTCTTGCGGATGGTGCCCTCGGCGGCGTCGGCCGGGTTGGTGGCGCCCATGATGTCGCGGTTGCGCTTCACGGCGTCTTCGCCTTCCAGCACCTGGACGACGACCGGGCCCGAGGTCATGAACGAGACCAGCTCGCCGAAGAAGGGGCGCTCCTTATGGACGGCATAGAAGCCCTCGGCCTGGGCCTGGGTCATCGCGATGCGCTTGGAAGCGACGACGCGCAGGCCGGCTTCTTCCAGCTTCTGCGTGACGGCGCCGGTCAGGTTGCGACGCGTGGCGTCGGGCTTGATGATCGAAAAGGTGCGGGTAACCGCCATGGTAGGTTCCTTGCGAAGTTATGCTTTGGGGATCGGCGCGCGCCCTAGCGGGGAATGGGCGGAGGAGCAAGGCTGAGACGACGCCATGCTCAAGGCCCTTCCACCCATTTCGCGCCGTCCTGCTTCCAGAACCGGCGCTCCACGCCGTCGCGCTGGCCCAGCATGCGCCAGCAGTCCCGCGCCGGTTGCAGCTCGGCATCGCCGAAGATGAAGAACGTGCGCTCGAACGGCGCCTCGCCATCGCGCCACACCCCGTCGGCGATGGCCAGGAACTTCGCGCCGTTGGCCGGGGCCACCGCGCCCGACAGCAGGATCGGCTGGCGCGCATCGTGCTGCCCGCCCGAAAAACCGTGCGCCAGGAAGCTGTCCGCCGCCCTGCCCCACAAGGCCTCGCTGACCCGACCGAGCTGTTCGTCGTCGGCGGACACCACCAGCAGCCGCTCGCCCGCCTTCAGGCTGTTGCGCGCGATCAGCGGCAGCACCCCTTCGGCTGGATCGCGGCTGAGCTGGTAGAAATCTACGCGCATCAGCTTTCGAGATTGTCCCGCACATAGCGGTCGATCAGGCGCACGCCATAACCGGTCGCACCCTTGTCCCAGGTGGCGCCGGGCTTGTCGGCCCAGACCATGCCGGCGATATCGAGGTGCGCCCAAGGCGTCGCCTTCCCGCTGCCGTCCTTTTCCACGAAGCGCAGCAGGAACTGCGCGGCGGTGATCGATCCGGCATAGCGCGATCCCATGTTCTTCATGTCGGCGATCGGGCTGTCGATCATCTTGTCGTAGGCGGTGCCCATCGGGAAGCGCCACAGCTTCTCCCCGCAAGCCTTGCCGGCCGCGTCCAGCTTCGCCGCCAGATCGTCGTCGTTCGAGAAGACGCCGGCATATTCGTTGCCCAGCGCGGCGATGATCGCCCCGGTGAGGGTGGCGAGATCGACGATGGCGGTGGGCGAATATTCACGCTGCACCCAGGTCAGCGCGTCGCACAACACCAGGCGTCCCTCGGCGTCGGTATTGATGACCTCGATCGTCTGGCCGGACATGGAGGTGACCACATCGCCCGGCCGCTGCGCCTTGGAATCGGGCATGTTCTCGACCAGCCCGCAGACGCCGATGACATTGGCTTTGGCCTTGCGCCCGGCCAGCGCCAGCATCGCGCCGGCGACCGCGCCCGCGCCGCCCATGTCCCATTTCATGTCTTCCATGCCCGCGCCGGGTTTCAGCGAGATGCCGCCGGTGTCGAACGTCACGCCCTTGCCGACAAAGGCCATGGGCTTTTCCCCGGCCACGCCGCCGTTCCATTCGATGGCCAGCATCCGCGCCGGCCGCTCCGATCCCTGCGCCACGCCCAGAAGCGCGCCCATGCCCAACGCCTTCATCTCCAGATCGTCGAGCACGCGCACGACCAGGCCGCTGCCCGCCATCCGCTCCTGGCAGCGCGCCACGAAAGTCTCGGGATAGATCACGTTCGCCGGCTCGGTGACGAGTTCGCGGGTCAGCGCGATGCCTTCGGCGAGCGCCGCCTCGCGCTCCCACGCGGCCGCCGCGCCATCGGGCGCGCCGATGACGGCGAAATCCGCCAGCGAGACTTTCTGTTCGTCGGTCAGCGTGGTCCGATGGGCGTCGTAGCGCCAGCCGCGCAGGCGCGCGCCCAGCAGCAGGCCGGCGACATCGTCGGCCGACAGGCCGGTGCCGGTCACGTCGAAGGTCAGCGCGGTCTCGCCCGAGGTCAGGAACCGCGCCGCCAGCCCGCCGCCCGCACGCTCGATCGCCGCCGGACGGTCCGCCGCGTCGGGCTTGCCGATGCCCGCCAGAACCACGCGCACCACTTGCCCGCCCCGCTCCACGAAGCCTTCGAAGATCTGCCCCGCCTTGCCCGAAAAACGTGTCGCCCTGGCGCCTTCGGCCAGCACCTGCTCGATACCGGCGGGTATCGCATCCTGGTTCACCGGATAGGCGATCAGGCGCGGCGCCTGGGCCGCAGTGGCGTCAAGGAACTGAACGGCCATGGATTCTCCCTGGGATCGTGCCAAAATTGCGCCAAGTTCGATGGCGACGATGGATTGCAGTTAAGCGCGGGCAATGCGATAGGCAAGCCATGCTCCCAGACCAGCGGTGCCTGCTGCAAGCCTCGATATCGCGCTTGCGCACATGGAACTGGACCGCTCTCGCGGCGGTGCTGACGGCGCTTGCCAGCCCGGCGCAGGCCCTTGCGCAGGACGTTTCC
>Ga0209813_10000193_pt1 | contig 19061 bp, 21 predicted proteins | sample EndMethybrTD3033_FD_187596 | JGI IMG/M metagenome (GOLD analysis project Ga0209813, IMG submission 187596) | Populus endosphere microbial communities from Tennessee, USA - Endosphere MetaG P. TD hybrid TD303-3 (SPAdes) (version 2) | ecosystem: Host-associated > Plants > Roots > Endosphere... | reverse complement strand
GTGTTGCGCGCGCTCTACCTGCCGCTCTATGGGCTGGGCGTGCCGGTGGTCCGCTCGCTCGCCTATCTCGCCAGCATGATCGGCCTGTGCATCGTCTTCAAGGCGTTCGTCGCCGGCTGAACCGGGTGGCGGCGGACATATCCGCCGCCATGCCCGCTTATTCGAGGTCTTCGAGGTAGGAACTGCCCTCGGCCAGGTCCGAGAAGCGGGTGATCTTGGCGTCGAACTTCATGCGGATACGGCCGGTCGAACCGTGACGCTGCTTGGCGACGATCACTTCGGCGAGGCCGTAGATGCGCTCCATCTCCCGCACCCATTCCTGATGCTCGGGGCCTTCCTTGTTGCCCGGTTCCTTGGCGGCGACATAATAATCCTCGCGGAACACAAACCAGACCATGTCCGCGTCCTGCTCGATCGAGCCCGATTCGCGAAGGTCGGACAGCTGCGGACGCTTGTCCTCGCGCTGTTCCACCGCACGGCTGAGCTGCGACAGCGCCAGCACCGGCACATGAAGCTCCTTCGCCAGCGTCTTCAAACCACGGGAAATTTCCGAAATTTCGTTGACGCGATTGTCGCCCTTGCCGGTGCCCTGCAGCAGTTGGAGATAGTCGACCACGATGAAGCCGACATCATGGCGGCGCTTGAGGCGACGGGCACGGGTGCGCAGCGCTGCGATCGTCAGGCCCGGCGTGTCGTCGATGAACAGCGGCAGTTCCTGCAGGTCGCGCGCGGCGCGCGACAGGTTCTGGAAATCCGCCCGGCTGATCTTGCCCATACGCAGCGCTTCGCCGCTGATGCCCGACTGTTCGGCCAGAACGCGGGTGGCGAGCTGGTCGGCGGACATTTCGAGGCTGAAGAAGGCGGTCTTGGCGCCCATATTCTTTTCCGGCGGAATGCCGTCGCTATGGTCGCGCAGCCAGCGCGACGCCGCATTATAGGCGATATTGGTCGCCAGCGACGTCTTGCCCATGCCCGGACGTCCGGCCAGAATCATCAAGTCGGAATTGTGCAGACCACCGATCTTCTCGTTGAGGCTGTTGATGCCGGTGGTGATACCCGACACATGGCCGCCGCTGTTGAGCGCGCGTTCGGCCACCTGCACCGCCATGGTGGAGGCGGAGAGGAAGCTCTTGACCGACCCGGTCTCCCCCTCGCCCTCGGACACTTTGTAGAGCGAGACTTCGGCCTGCTCGATCTGCTCGCGCGGATTGACATCCTCGCTGGTATCCATCGCATTTTCAACCAGTTCGCGGCCGACATTGACCAGTTGCCTGAGCAGGGCGAGGTCATAGATCTGGGCCGCGAAGTCGCGTGCGCCGAGCAGTGCCGCGCCATTGCCTGTCAGCTGCGCCAGATAGGCCGCGCCGCCCAGTTCCTTCAGCGCAGGATCCTGTTCCAGCATCGGCTTGAGCGTCACTGGATTGGCGATCATGTCGCGCTCGACCAGGCGCATCACCGCTTCATAGATGCGACCATGCAGCGGCTCGAAGAAATGCTCCGGCTTCAGCTTGATCTGCACATCTTCGGCGATGCGATTGTCGATCATCAGCGCGCCCAGCAGCGCAGCCTCCGCTTCGACATTGCGGGGGAGTTCCAGCCCGCCCTCTTCGGGGGCTGCGTTGAGTTTCACCAGTTCGACCATGGCGCCCTCATCGCGCCACGACGCGGGTCGCGCAAGGGCGAAGGTTGAAACAACCGCATCTCCCTCGCCACAAGTCCCGCTTGCTTTTCGTGGCCCGTCGCCGCACTGACAGCAGACCCGCCATGGCCGATCCGCGCATCATAGACATCAAGCTCGACGAACGCACCATCTTGTGGCGCAACGCGGATGTCGAGCAGGAACGGCGCATCGCCATTTTCGACCTGCTGGAGGATAATCATTTCGCGCCCGAGCGCGTCCATGCCGACGGCTATGCCGGCCCCTACAAGGTGGTGCTGCGGGTCGAGGAAGGGCGTCTGGTCATCGAGATCAACCGCGCGGATGACAGCCCGCTGGAGGCGATCATCCTGGGCTTGGGCCGTTTCCGCCGGCCGATCCGGGAATATTTCGCGATCTGCGACAGCTATTATCAGGCGATCAGCAATGCCTCGCCAGCGCAGATCGAAACCGTCGACATGGCCCGGCGGGGCATTCACAACGACGCAGCGGACATGCTGAAGGAGCGGCTGGAGGGGAAGATCGCGGTCGATTTCGACACCGCGCGCCGCCTGTTCACACTGATCTGCGTCCTGCACATCAAGGGGTAATATCATCGGGCGTTTGACTTTGGGGGGCTTGCTGATCCGCTTGGGGGCGGTTCTGGCAATCATCATGCTGCTAGGTTCGGCACTGTGGATCTATGCACGCGGATGGGCTCCGAACCGTGACGAATATCCGACCCAGGGCGTGTCGGTGACATCTGACACCGGCTTGGTCGAATGGGGCACGCTGGCGGCGCAGGGGGCGGATTTCGCCTATATTCGCGCGGCCAGGGGCGCCAGCCTGCGCGACCCGCTGTTCGCCGCCAACTGGCGCGGCGCACGCAGCGCGGGCATGCGCTATGGCGCGGCGCTGGACTATAGCCTGTGCGCCAAGGCCGTCGATCAGGCGACCCAGTTCATGACCACTGTGCCGCGCGACAATGCCGCCCTGCCCCCGGTCATCCGGCTGGGGTTTGATCCGTCCTGCGCCACGCGGCCCGGTCGCGACCAGGTGCTGTCGGAACTCAACACGCTGGTCAATCTGGTCGAAAGCCATGCCGGCAAGCCCGCCCTGCTCAACATCAGCGCCGATTTCGACGCTCAATATGACATTGCCAGCGGCATCAACCGGACCTTGTGGGTCGACGGCAATTTCTTCGCGCCCGATTATGCCAAACGGCCCTGGGTGATGTGGACAGCCAGCGACATGCGGCATATCGACGGCGTCGACGGACCGATCAGATGGGATGTGGTGGCACCATGAGTGCAGAAGACAAGAATATCGCCGCGCTGGTCGCGGCAGCGCGCGGCGCGCTGGCCCATGCCCATGCGCCCTATAGCCGCTTTGCCGTGGGCGCAGCGGTGCGCCTGACCGATGGCAGCATCGTTACCGGCAGCAATTTCGAAAATGCGAGCTATGGCCTGTCGCTGTGCGCCGAAACGGTCGCGCTGGCGACCGTCAACGCGCAGGGCCGCCTGCGCGATGTCACGGAAATCGCGGTCGTCGGCGGCGGCATGGCGGCGGACGGCAGCGTCGGCGGCGAAGCGATCGTCAGTCCCTGTGGCCGATGCCGCCAGGTCATCAACGAAGCCGAGCAGATGGCCGGCCGCACCCTGGCCATCTATTGCGTCGCACCCGAAGGCGACGGCCTAGTCGAACACCGCGTCGTTGACCTGCTGCCCCACGCCTTCGGCCCGGCCGACCTTGGCATCACTCCTGCACAGAAGAACTGACAGACCCATGTCCATCCTTTCCGACCGCTGGATCCGCAAGCAGGCCCAGTCGAACCGCATGATCGAGCCGTTCGTCGAGAATCAGCGCCGCGACGGCTGCATCAGCTATGGCCTGTCCTCCTACGGCTATGACGCGCGCGTCGCCGACGAGTTCAAGATCTTCACCAATGTCGACAGCGCCGTGGTCGATCCCAAGGATTTCGCCGCCAACAGCTTCGTCGACCGCAAGACCGACGTCTGCATCATCCCGCCCAACAGCTTCGCCCTTGCCCGCACGGTCGAATATTTCCGCGTGCCGCGCGACGTGCTGGTGATCTGCCTCGGCAAATCGACCTATGCCCGTTGCGGCATCATCGTGAACGTCACGCCGCTGGAACCGGGCTGGGAAGGCCATGTGACGCTGGAATTTTCCAATACCACGCCGCTGCCCGCCAAGATCTACGCCAATGAAGGCGCATGCCAGTTCCTGTTCCTGCAGGGCAACGAGCCCTGTGAGGTCAGCTATGCCGACCGTGCCGGAAAATATATGGGACAGCAGGGCGTGACATTGCCGCGCCTGTGACGCTGTGGCAGCATCGCGGGCCATGAAGCGCACATGGCCCTCCCGATGCTGAAATTCCTGCGCCGATCCGATGACCGGGACGGCACGCCTCCCAGCGTGGGGCAGGACTGGCGCGTCTATGCGATCGGCGACATTCATGGCCGGCTCGACCTGCTCGACCAACTGCTCGGCATGCTGGTGGCCGACAATGCGCTGCGCCCGGACCGACAGCGGCGGCTGATCCTGCTCGGCGACCTGATCGATCGCGGGCCACATTCGGCCCAGGTGATCGACCGGGTCCGGGCGCTGCACGGATCGGGCAGCAATATCGGCCTGATCAAGGGCAATCATGAAGAGATTTTCATCATGGCCGCGCGTGGCGATCAGGGCGCGGTCGGCTTCTTCCGGCGGATCGGCGGCATGGAAACGCTTGCCAGCTACGGCCTGCCGCTTTCGCTGAGTGCCGACATGGATGATGGGGCGATCGCCCACTGGATGCTGAACCACATCCCGCGCACAGACGTCGACTTCCTCGACAGCTTCGTCGATCATCTGACGATCGGCGACTATCTGTTCGTCCATGCCGGCATCCGCCCTAGGGTGCCGATGGCCGAGCAGCGCCCCTCGGACCTGCGCTGGATACGTGGCGATTTCCTCAACCATGGCGGGCGGCATGACAAGATGGTGGTCCATGGCCACAGCATCACGCCCGAGGTCGAAAATCTGGCCAATCGCATCGGCATCGATACGGGCGCATATTATTCCGGTCGGCTGACCGCCATCGGCCTGGAAGGCGCAGACCGCTGGTTCCTTCAGACCGGCGAGACCTGACCCCTTCCTAAGCGACAGCCATGGCCGAGCGCTTTTTGTTGCCGGCCCATGGCGGATCGCCCGCCATATTTCGTTCCCATGGCCAACGGCAAAAAATGCCGATCAGCAGGGGACATATCATGCAGAAACGCCATGTTCTGGCGGGGCTTTCGCTCGCCACATGCCTTGTTGCGCCGACCCAACTGCTTGCCGCCCCCGCGCCGGACACCAGCCTGTCGCAGCGGCACAAATTCTCCATCCCGTCGCAGCCCCTGAGCGGCGCGCTGCGGGCGCTGTCGGCGCAGGCCGGCATACGCATCCTGTTCCCCTATGACGAAGTCGCCAATATCCGCAGCCGCCGGGTCGAAGGATGGCTGAGCACCGACGATGCGCTCAGCCAGTTGCTGGCCGGCACCGAATTGCGCCGATCCCCGGCCGGCGCCGGCGTCATCGCCCTTATCACCCCGCCCAACCGCAGCGCGGTGCGCCGCCGCCCGCTGGCGATCCAGTTCGCGCAGGCGAGCGGCACGGCTACGCTGGACAGCCTCGCCATGGCGCCTGCGCCGGAGCCAGCCGCCGAATCCGCGCCCATCATCGTCACCGGCACTCGCCAGACGACCCGCACCGTTGCCGAAAGCCTGGCGCCGATCGACGTGCTGGGCGAAAAGGATCTGGAAGCGAGCGGCAAGCAGTCGGTGCGCGACCTGCTGGGTACGCTGGTCCCGTCGATCAACGTGTCGAACAATGGCGCGGGCGCGAGCTGGGCGGTGCGCACTTTGTCGCTGCGCGGCCTGGGCGGTGACCAGTTGCTGGTCCTGGTCAACGGCAAGCGGCGGCACAATACCGCCACCCTGTTCATCAATGGGTCGGTCCAGAATGGCCAGTCGCCGCCGGACCTGGACCTGATCCCCGGCAACGCGATCCAGCGGATCGAGGTGCTGCGTGACGGCGCGTCTGCCCAATATGGGTCGGATGCGATCGCCGGCGTGGTCAACATCATCCTGAAGAACGACACCCAGGGCGGCGCGGCGCTGACCATGGGCAGCACCACCGACAATGGCGGCTGGCAGGGCCGCTGGCAGATCGACAAGGGCTTCGCGATCGGGCCGGACGGCGGCTATATCCACCTGTCGGGCGAAGGCGTGCTGCAGGACAATACGGTGGTGAACAGCAGCCCGATCACCAGCAATCCCTTCTACCCCACCGGCGACGCACGCAATGCCGATCCGAATCGCATTCACGCCAGATATGGCCAGCCGCAGGTGATCGGCGGCAATGCCAGCTATGACGCAATGATGCCGGTCGGCGGCGACATGGAGCTGTACAGCTTCGGCACCTATTCCAAGCGACATGCCGCCGGCTGGCTGACCTATCGCAACCCGGCGGCGCTCAACAACATCCTGGAGATTTACCCCGAAGGCTATATCCCGCGCATCCACGTCTATGACGAGGATTTTCAGGTCGCGGGCGGCCTGCGTGGCGAGATCGGCGGCGGCATCCATGTCGACCTGTCGACCAGCTATGCGCAGGACGAGGTCAAATATGCGCAGACGACCTCGCTCAATCCCTCCATGGGACCAGCCAGCCCGACCCATTTCTATCTCGGCAAGATCCGCTTCGACGAATGGACCAGCAATCTCGACTTCAGCAAGGAACTGGACATCGGCTTCGCCGGCCCGCTGTCGGTCGCAGTCGGCGCCGAATATAAGAAGAACAAGTTCCTGATCGGTCCGGGCGACCCGGAATCCTATATCGATGGCGGCTATGTCTCGCCGGCCGGCAGCTGGCTCGCCGGGGCGACGCGGACCGGGGTCGGGTCGCAGGGCGTCACCGGCTTCCTGCCCGAAGGATCGGGTAGCTGGAGCCGCGACAACTGGAGCGCCTATATCAATCTGGAAGGCCAGATCATCGAGGGGCTGGAGTTCGGCCTTGCCGGACGGCACGAGGATTATTCCGACTTCGGCACCACCGATACCGGCAAGGCGTCGCTGCGCATCGAGCCGTTTCGCGGCTTTGCCATTCGCGGCACCGCCAGCACCGGCTTTCGCGCGCCGACGCTGCAGCAGCAACATTATGCCTCCTCCTCCACGATCAACGTCACCGTCAACGGCGTGAACCAGCTGCTGCCGGTGCAGGCGCTGCCGGTCGACGGGGTTGCCGCGCGGGCGCTGGGCGCGCAGCCGCTGAAGCCGGAAAAGTCGACCAACTTTTCCGCCGGCATCGTCCTGACCCCGGCGCCCAATTTCAACGTCACGGTAGACGCCTATCAGATCAAGGTCAGGGACCGCATCCTGCTGTCCGAAACGCTGAGCGGCCCGGTGGTCATGAACGCTCTGGCGGCAGCGGGCATCCAAGGCATTGCCGGCGGCCTCATCTTCTCCAACGCGGCCGACACCCGCACCCGCGGCCTCGACATCGTCAGCACCTATCGGGCGGGGCTGGGCGACCTTGGCACCGCGACGATCAGCCTGTCGGCCAATTTCAACAAGACGATCTTCACCCATATCGACCCGGTCCCGGACGAGATCGCCGCATCCGGGCTGGTGCTGATCGGCCGGGCCAAGCAGGGCGACCTTTCCGAAGGCACGCCACGCGACAAGCTGATCGGCAACATCCTTTGGGAAAAGGGCGATTTCAACCTGAACCTGCGCGCCACCCGCTATGGCAAAATCTATCAGCGGGCGAGCGCCGCCGTCTATCATACCGAGGATTTTGCCGCCTGCACCGCCGGCAGTGCCGGCTGCACCCTGGGCTATGTCGACGAGAAGCTGAGCCCCAAGACGATCCTCGACCTCGAACTGGGCTACCGGCTGACCAAGGACGTCAAGCTGTCGGTCGGCGCCAATAATCTGCTCAACACCTATCCCAACAAATTGAAGCCCGTGAACCGGACGGCCGGGAGCCTCTACAATGCCTATGCCCCCTATGGGATCAGCGGCGGTTTCTATTATGGCCGACTGAACCTGGAATTCTGACGCGATAGTTGAAAATTCACAGTGTCGTGCGACGCCAAATCAGCCGTTTTGGCGGCCTGGCGCGCCCGCCACGCGTCCCTGACGCGCCACCGAAGCGACAACGAAGCGGCAGTTAGCGCCAGCCAGCAGCCTGCGCTGCCCGCTCGCCCTGCGCATCGGCAGGAGCGCCGTCGATCAGGCCGTCAATGGTGGCGAGAAGGCGCGGATCGGCCGAGGCGGCCTGGCGATATTCGCTCGTCTGGCCCTTGCCGGGCACCGCCTGCATCAATTGCCAGCCGGCATCGGTGCGGCAGGCGACGCCGGCCATGGCCGCGCCGTCGAAGCTGCGGCACCAGCCGCCGCCCTTGCGCCGGAAGCTGAGGCCGATACGGACCATGCCATCCTCCCCGGCCGAGGCCAATTGGCTGTCGAGCGCGGTGGCAAGCGATCCCTGTGCCAGTATCGCGCCGTCCTTTACCACAATCGGCCCTGCCGGCCCGCCCGACATATGGCCGATGCCAAGGCCCAGCAGCAGGCTGGCGGCGATCGCGCCGCCCGTCGCCCACGCCCAGCGCCGCGACGGCCGGGCGATCGGCACCACCGTCGGCGGCGCCAGCATGGCCTGCATCGACGCGGGCACATCCTCCTGCGCGATCGGCGCGAAATGGCCGGCCAGCCGTGCGCGCAGCCGGCGATGCTGCTCCAGCCGGGCGGCGAGCGCGGGATCGTCCGCCACGGCGCGGTCGACACGCCGTCGCGTCACCTCGTCCAGTTCGCCATCCACCCAGGCGATCAGCATGGCTTCGTCAATGTCGGTCATGCCGCTTCCCCCAAGAGTTCGATGAGCGCGCCGCGACCGCGCACCAGTCGCGAGGTCAGCGTGCCCATCGGTATGTTCAATATCGCAGCCGCCTCCTTGTAGGACAGCCCCTCCACCAGCACGAGCGCGATCGCCTCGCGCTGTTCGGGCGGCAATGCCTGCATCGCCCGGTCAACGTCGGACAGGGTCATGGCCTGTTCCACCGCCTTGTCCCCCGCATAGCCGACATCGGCCCCCGCCTCTTCCGGCGCGAAGGTTCTGGCGGCCCGCTGGCGCGCGCGGCCCTCATCGATCCAAAGATTGCGCATGATCCGATACATCCAGCTGTCGAGCCGCGTGCCCGGTTGCCACTGGTCGCGGGCGCGTAGCCCCTTTTCCAGTGCCGCCTGGCACAGATCGTCGCCATCGGCGCGATCATGCGACAGGCTGGCGGCAAAACGCCGTAGCCGGGGCAGGATCGCCAGCAGGTCGCGCTCGAACGACATTATGTCTCCAATATATTTTTCGTTTGGAAAATGCGCAGAAGCGCATTTTCGGTACCGCACCAGCCCACTCCCCCACCCGGCCGCCCATAGAATATAGCCGTTGGGTGGCCGGGTGGGGGAGTGGGCCGGAGCGGCAAATCCGGTTTCAATCGGATTTACAAACGAACTCTTCAGGGATGAAACGTCCCTGCCCGGCCGTTTCATCCTTCAGAAAGTCCAGCAACCGGAATTTTTTTTGACGATGGACGATTTCGACGCTGAAAAGGCCGGTGATGACCGGCGGGAAGAGACAGAGATGAGATGGACGCGCCCGTTGCTGATCGCGGGGCTGTGGCTGGCGGCACCGGGTGCGCAGGCGCAATTGCTGCCCGCCCCGGCCGCCGGGACGTTGGGGGGCGGTGCGCTGGGCGGGGTCGGCCAGATAGTGCCCGACACGCTCGACCGGCTGGGCGGTATCGTCGACCAGAGCGGCCTGGAACGGCTGTCGCCCGCGCGGCTGGCCGATCGGCTGGCGGCAGCGCGCACGGCGCGGATCGACGCCCTGCTGCGCCAGCATGGCGACCAGATCGAACTGGATGACCGGCGAGAGCCGGCGCGGCGCGGCATCATCCTGCTGACCGGGGCGGACGCGGCCGCGATCGATAAGCTGCGTGCGGCCGGCTATGGCGTGGAACAGGTCGAGGCGGAGGGGATCGACATGGCGATCACCCGCCTGACCGTGCCGGAAGGACAGAGCCTGGCGCGGGCGCTACGCAGCGTGCGCAAGATCGCCCCGCAGGCGCAGGCGAGCGCCGACAATCTCTATTTCCCTAGCGGCGCGGCCACAGGGGGGCGATCCGCTACATTGGCGAGCCATGGCAGTGTCGGGCGCGGCGCAGCGGGCCTGATCGATGGCGGCGTGGCCGCACATCCGGCGATGGCCGGCGCGATCGAGCAGCGTGGCTTCGTCGCCGGCGCGCCACGGGCCAGCGCCCATGGCACGGCAGTTGCATCCTTGATCGGCGGATATGGCAGCGTGAACGGCGCCGCGCCGGGCACGCCGCTACTGGTCGCCGATGTCTATGGCGACGATCCGGCCGGTGGCAGCAGCTTTGCCATCGTCCGCGCGCTGGGCTGGATGGCGGCGCGCGGCGCGAAGGTGGTGACGATCAGCCTCGTCGGACCCGACAATCCCTTGCTGGCCGGGGCGATCCGGCTGGTGCGCGACAAGGGGGTGATGCTGGTCGCGGCGGTCGGCAATGACGGCCCGGCCGCCCCGCCCGCCTACCCTGCCTCCTACCCGCAGGTGATCGCGGTGACCGGCGTGGACGGGCGGGGCCGGTTGTTGCCCGAAGCCGGGCGCGCGACCCATGTCGATTTCGCCGCGCCCGGCGCGGACATGATGGCCGCCGACATGAACGGCGGTCGGGACAAGGTGCGCGGCACATCATTTGCAGCGCCTTTGGTGGCCGGGCGGCTGATGACTGGCGGAACCGTCGAGGCACTGCGGCGGGAGGCGAAACCGGGTCGCAGCAAAGGATATGGCGCCGGCATATTGTGCGAGACCTGCAGAAATATGGATTTAATTTCCGTGCCTTGTGAGAAAAATTCAGACGTTCGGGATTAAAGCGAAACGCCCCGCCGTTGTCCTGTCATCGGATCAAGATGACCAAGGAGACGGTCCATGAAGACGCAGATTATCATCGCAACCGCCTGCCTCGCGGCGCTCACCACGGCCCCCGCCTCGGCCCAATTGCTGGGCGGCGGCGGCCTGGGTGGTGGGCTTGGCGGTGGCGGCCTGGGCGGCATGACCGGCGGCCTGGGCGGCACGCTGGGCGGTTCGTTCGGCGGATCGGGCAGCCTGGATCGCAGCCTCGACCTCGACAATGGCCGGATTGGCGCCAGCGGCAACGGCAATGGCCGCGCCGAAGGATCGGCAACCCGTCGTGGCAAGAACCGCTCGGCCAGCGGATCGGGATCGGCCAGCGGCAACCTGGCGGTCGATACGCTGGGCACCAACGATGTAACCAGCGCAACCGATACGGCGCGCAGCCGGGCGAGCGACACGGTCGGCGCCACACGGGACCGGGCGCAAAGCGGCGTCGCGACCACGCGTGATCGGGCGAGCAGCACCGTTGCATCGGCCCGTGACCGGGCAGGCAGCACGGTTGCCTCCGCACGGGATCGGGCGGGTTCGACAGCCAGCGGCGCACGGTCGGTGGCGGGCAATGTCGCGGGCAACGCGACCCATGCCGTCGGCAGCGCCGCCTCGATCGACGCCAGCGGGCAGGTTTCGGGCAGTGGCGAGACCCATGGCAGCACAAGCCAGCCGCAGAGCGAGGCCGCCATGCCTTCCTCTTCCGATCAGGCGACCGATTGACCCCATAACCCCGTAGCCGTCGCCTGACGGAAGCGGCCGGCGATCCCCATCGGATCGCCGGCCGCATCATGTCCGCAATCGGGTGGCGACGTCAGCTGGACGCAAGGACCATGGCGCGGGCGCGATCGGTGGCGGCGCGCGTGTCACCCGCCAGTTTCTTGACCTCGGCCGCGACCACCGCAAAGCCGCGTCCCGCCTCGCCGGCGCGTGCAGCCTCGATCGTGGCGTTGAGGGCCAGGAGGTTGGTCTGATTGGCGATGCCGCTGATCGTCTCGACAATATCGACCAGCCCGTCGACCGTGCTCTTGAGTTCGGCGCGCAATATCTTGGACGGGGTGGTGTCGGTCGCGATCTTGAGGATACGCTCGACCCGGCCTTCGGCATCGAAGACCGGGTTATAGGTGGCCTGCAGCCAGACCTCGCCGCCATGCTTGTTCAGACGGCGATATTCGCCGGCATCGAAATCGCCCTGCGCGAGCTTGTCCCACAGGGCCGCATAGGCAGCCGAGTGCGCCTGCCCTTCGTCGCAGAAGATGCGGTGATGGCACCCGACCACCTCCCCGAGCGCATAGCCCATGGTCGTCAGGAACAGATCATTGGCCCAAAGGATCGTGCCGTCCGGCGCAAATTCGATCACCGCCTGCGAACGGCAGATGGCGTCCCAAACGGCATCGCGGCTGTGGGGGTGAATGGCCTGACCCATGAACATAAAACTCCTTCACCTCCGGCCTACGCATCGATGGTAAATGGGGCCTTAATTCTACAGAAATTACATGATTTGTAACAATGTGGCGGAAACGGAAAAGGCCGGCGATCTCATCGGATCGCCGGCCTTTCCACCCCCTGACATAGGATCAGTGGTCGATCAGGCGACCCGCGCTTCGAGCGCTTCGACCTCATCGGGATCGCGCAGCACATAGCCGCGGCCCCAGACGGTCTCGATATAATTGTCGCCGCTGCAGGCCAGTGCCAGCTTCTTGCGCAGCTTGCAGATGAAAACGTCGATGATCTTGAGTTCGGGCTCGTCCATGCCACCATAGAGATGATTGAGGAACATCTCCTTGGTGAGGGTCGTGCCCTTGCGGAGCGAAAGCAGCTCCAGCATCGCATATTCCTTGCCGGTCAGATGGACGCGATTGCCGTCCACTTCCACGGTCTTCGCGTCGAGGTTCACCGCCAGCTTGCCGGTGCGGATCACCGACTGCGAATGGCCCTTCGAGCGGCGAACCACGGCATGGATGCGCGCAATCAGTTCCTCGCGATGGAACGGCTTGGTGACATAATCGTCGGCGCCGAAGCCGAAGGAGCGGACCTTGCTGTCCATTTCGGCGACGCCCGACAGGATCAGCACCGGAGTCTGCACCCGTGCCGCCCGCAGCTTCTTGAGAACGTCATAGCCGTGCATGTCGGGCAGGTTCAGGTCGAGACAGATGATGTCATAGTCATACAGCTTGCCGAGATCGAGGCCCTCTTCCCCGAGATCGGTGGTGTAGACATTGAAGCCCTCGGTCGTGAGCATAAGCTCAATCGCCTTGGCGGTGGTCGGTTCGTCCTCAATCAGCAGCACGCGCATTGGAAGCCCCTTCGTGTCGCAGGTCCGTTCACCCCACCAGAACGGTTTCTGCTCGCAATCATTAACCAAAAAACTTCTGAAGGACAAAGGTTAATTTTCCGCTAACCCGCAGGAATCCGCGAGTCGTATAAAAACGAATCTATTTACAAAGCGTTGACCCCGTAACGATCCTTATGGAGTCAAGCTGGATTCCGGGACGAAACGAGCAAAGTCCTGCCCTGGTTCCGCCTTTCGCAGGGGCGATCCGTGGCTGTCACAAGGCGGAAATTTGCACTTTGTAAACCAGCCTCAGCAACCATGGTGGCGGGTCAGGAAGTCGAGCAGCGCTTCCACCCGTGCCGGGCGCAGGCGCGAGGGCGGCGTCACCAGATGCAGGCCGAAGGGCGGCGGCCGCCAGTCGAGCAAAATCTCCTCCAACTCGCCCGAGCGGATCGCGTCGCCGACGATGAAATCGGGCAGGCGGGCGATGCCGACGCCAAGCCGCAGCGCCGGCATCATCGCCTCGCCGCTGTTGACGGTGATGCGCGGGCGGACCTGCACCGTCACATTCTGCTGCCCCGGCCCGGTGAAGCGCCAGACATCGGGCGCAGTGACGTTGGAATAGCAGAGACAGTCATGGCTGCCGAGGTCGGACGGATGGGTCGGGCGGCCGCGCTCCGCCAGATAGGCGGGCGAGGCGACGACATGCATATGGACGTCCGCCAGCCGGCGCGCACGCAGCGAACTATCAGGCATGTCGGCGATGCGGATGGTGGCGTCGAGGCCGAGTTCGACGATGTCGATCTTGGCATCGGACAGATGCAGGTCGACATCGACCAGCGGATTTTCCTTGGTGAACTGCGCGATCAGCGGCGCGATCCGCAGCAGGCCGAAATTCATCGGCGCGCCCAGGCGCACCGTGCCGGAGAGTTCGGCGGTCTCGTCGCGCGCGGCCTCCTCCGCCGCCTGCCCTTCGGCCAGGATGCGCTGGGCATGGTCGGCGAGGCGCCGGCCGCTCTCGGTCAGTGCCAGACGGCGGCTGGTGCGGCTGAACAGGCTGGTGTCGAGATGCTGCTCCAGACGGGTCACCGCCTTGGACACGGTGGCCTTGGAGACGCTGAGCGCCTTGGCCGCATCGGTAAAGCTGCGATGTTCGACCACGGCGGCGAACATCGCCCAGGCCTCGAAATCAGGTAGGCGCATAGGGAAACAATCCGTTTCAACACTGCTTATTCAAGAAACGAACCTGATCGCTAGATTGTCGGAAAGCAAGCCGGAAGCATCCGGCATCGCAATCGAAAGGCAGACCCCATGAGCACGACAACCGCGAGCCGCATCGAGCGCCGCCCGTTCGCGTCGCTCGGCCATGCCGACCATGGCTGGCTGAACGCACGGCATCATTTTTCCTTCGCCAATTACTATGATCCCGCCCGCATGGGCTGGGGCGCGATCCGGGTATGGAATGACGACGAGATCGGTCCGCGCTCGGGCTTTCCGCCCCACCCGCACAGCGACATGGAGATCATCACCTATGTCCGCACCGGCGCGATCACCCACCAGGACAGCCTGGGCAACAAGGGCCGCACCGAGGCAGGCGACGTCCAGGTGATGTCGGCCGGCACCGGTATCCGCCACGCCGAATATAATCTGGAGGACGAGACCACCACCCTGTTCCAGATCTGGGTCATTCCCCGGTCGGTCGGCGGGTCGCCCAGTTGGGGTGCCAAGCCCTTCCCGAAGGGCGATCGCTCCGGCAAGCTGGTCGTGCTGGCCAGCGGCCATGAAGAGGACAAGGAAGCGCTGCGCATCCGGGCCGACGCCCGGTTGCTGGGCGGCACGATCAAGGCGGGCGACAGCGTGACCTATGAGGCCGGCGAAGGCCGCCATCTCTATCTGGTCCCGGCGACGGGCCGGATCGAGATCGACGGCCAGACCTTCGAGGCACGGGACGGCGCGGCCATCATCGGCGGCGCGCCCATCACCATCACCGCGGTCGAGGACAGCGAAATCGTCCTGGTCGACAGCGAATAGACATGACGCTCACGCACCGGTCTGTCATTCCCCTCCCCTAGACGGACCGGTCCGGGTCGCCCGCATGCTCCCTCCCTTGTGCGGGCGACCACCCTTTCAACCTTTCAGTTTCAGATGAGGAGACGTGACAATGGCTAAGGTTCTGGTTCTCTATTATTCGTCCTACGGGCATATCGAAACGATGGCCAAGGCCATGGCCGAAGGCGCCGCCGCCGCCGGCGCGCAGGTCGACATCAAGCGCGTGCCCGAAACCGCGCCGCTGGAAGTCGCCAAGGCCGCCCATTTCAAGCTGGACCAGGATGCCCCGGTCGCGACCGTCGCCGAACTGGCGGATTATGACGCGATCATCATCGGCACCGGCACCCGCTTTGGCCGCATGTCGAGCCAGATGGCGGCATTCCTGGATCAGGCCGGCGGCCTGTGGGCGCGTGGCGCGCTCAATGGCAAGGTTGGTGGCGCCTTCACCTCGACCGCGTCGCAGCATGGCGGCCAGGAAGTCACCCTCTTCTCGATCATCACCAACCTGCTGCATTTCGGCATGACGATCGTCGGCCTGGACTATGGCTTTGCCGGCCAGATGGGCGTCGACAAGGTGCGCGGCGGTTCGCCTTATGGCGCGACCACCCTGGCCGATGGCGACGGCAGCCGCCAGCCGAGCGAGGAAGAGCTGGACGGCGCCCGCTATCAGGGCCGCCGGATCGCCGAAACCGCGATCAAGCTGCACGGTTAATCGCAACCCGCGCCGTCTGGGGAACGCAGCCTGGCTGCGTTCTTCGGTCGCATGGGTGCGCCATCAGGTTGTAGGGAGCTGGCACGCCGGGACTGCGCGCCAGCTCCTTTTTCGTTTTATTATCCTAGCGTCTTGGGCGTGACCCAGACTTCGACCGGGGTGATGAACTTGCCCGGTGCGGGCTTGCCGACGACAACGCGGTCGGCGGTGACCAGTTCGCCATTTTCAAGGTTCAGCGACACCCAGGGCTTGGGCATGCGCTCGAACTTCATCTTCTGGATGGGCTGGCCGGTGGCCGTGTTCATGATGGTGGCAATGATAGACATAGGCGGCGCCGGCTAGCGCCTGCCCCCGCCCCCTGTCCAGAGCCGGAATCGGCAAAATATTTTCGGCCCTTGCGAAAAAAGTTGCTGCCTATGTCACATCGGGTGCGACCGTCTCGTCATGTCAGCAATAGCAAGCAAAGGAGCTGTATCATGACCGACAAGATCAATCCCTATGCCGCCGCGCCGCAGCTGATGAAGAGCTGGACCGCTTTGTCCACGGCCGTCGCCGACAGCCTGGAGCAGAGCCTGATCGAACTGGTGAAGATCCGTTCGTCGCAGATCAACGGCTGCGCCAATTGCATCAACATGCATACCTATGAAGCGCGCGAGAAGGGCGAGACCGAGCAGCGCATCTACCTGCTGTCGGCCTGGCGCGAGGCGCCTTGCTACACCGACCGCGAGCGCGCCGCGCTGGCCTGGACCGAGGCGCTGACCGAGATTGCCAAGGGCCACACCCACGAGGCCGCCAAGGAGGCGCTGAACTGGGAATTCACCGAGGAGGAGCAGGTCAAGCTGACCCTGATGATCAACATCATCAATGGCTGGAACCGCATCGCCGTCGGCTTCAACCTCTGGTACGACATGCCGATGAAGGCAGCGGCCTGATGGCGCGGGGGACGCAGACGGACGCGGCGGCGCGCTTCGACCCGCTGCGTCCCCGCCTGATCCGGGTCGCCTATCGCATGCTCGGATCGGTCGCCGATGCCGAGGATGTGGTGCAGGATGCCTTCATCCGCTGGATGGGCACCGACCGCAACGCGGTGCGCGAGCCCGAAGCCTTTCTCCGCCGTATCGTCACCCGGCTCTGCCTCGACCAGATGAAGTCGGCGCGGGCGCAGCGCGAAACCTATGTCGGCCCCTGGCTGCCCGAGCCGGTTGTCGAGGAAGCGGACGAGGAAGAGGATGTCACCCTGCCGCTGATGCTGGCATTGGAGCGGCTGTCGCCGCTGGAGCGGGCCGCCTTCCTGCTGCACGATGTGTTCGGCCTCGCCTTTGACGAGGTGGCGAGGACGATCCAGCGCGATGCCGCCGCCTGCCGCCAGCTTGCCGCCCGCGCGCGCGACCATGTGCGCGACGCCCGCCCCCGGTTCCAAGTCGAGAAACAGCGCGGACTGGAGATTGCCGGCGCCTTCTTCGCCGCCTCGCGCAGCGGCGACATGCGCGCCCTGAGCGCGATGCTGGCGCAGGATGTCAGCTTCCACAGCGATGGCGGCGGCAAGCGCCCGGCGGCGATCCGCCCGGCGATCGGCCATGGCCAGGTGATGCAGGTCCACAAGGCGCTGGCGGTGCTGTTCGGCAAATATGGGTCGACCCTGCTGCGCACCTGCATGGTCAACGGCCTGCCTGGCTTCGTCACGCGCGAGGCCGATGGCGAGTTGCAGACCACCGCGCTGGACATAGAGGATGGCCAGGTCACTGCCATCTACATCATGCGCAACCCCGACAAGCTGCGCCATCTGCATTGAATGCTTAATCGCCGGATAAGCCCGTTCCTTGTCAAATTCGCAGCCCCCGCCGCGCCATGGCCGGATCGGGGACCGGGAGCGAAACAGAGATGGTTGGTGCGATCGGCGGCTCAGGCAATGGCTGGGGCCAGTTCAAGAAGGCGATGGAAGAATTTGCCGAAAAGGCGCGGCAGGCAAGCCAGAATAGCGGCAGCACGACAGCGAAGGTGACAGAGGCGAGCACGCCTGCGGCCACCACGCCGGTTGCGGCAAGCGAGCCGGTCGCCAACGCTCAGCCGGTTGCCGAACCGGCCGCAGTGGCCGCACCGACGCCGGCCGTCGTGAGCGAACCGGCCGCGGTCAGCGAGACCGTAACCCTGTCACCTTCGCTGTCGCCCCTGACCTATAGCGCGCCCACGCCAGCACCGCGATCGCAGGCCGTCGCGGCGCCGGAAAACACGCTGGACACGCAATTGTCCGACGCGGGCTATTATGCGTCACCGGCGGCATCGGCCGTCGCCGACCCGGTCGCCCCCGCCCAGCAGGAGAACGCCGCCGCGCTTAGCCAGGCCCAGGTCATCGCCCAGGCCGCCTATACCCTGGTCGCCCGCGCCAGCGAGGATCATCGGCTATCGTTGATCCAGAAGGGGTAAGCCGGGATGTGGGGATAGCAGCTAACGACCAACATCGCTCCGATGCGACGACGGACGCGTCCACTCACGTCGAACCAGCCATCCCCACCGCTGGTAGTTTCCGAACTGCGCCCGTCCCGAACACCGTCGACTGAAGCTTTGAGGCCTGCAATCTCGGCGAGCAGGGGATGCTTCGCCGCGGCAATCGCATCAAGAACATCGTCAGCATTCGATGCATTGACAGTGTGCGCCCGTTCCTGATCCGCCTCCATCACGAAAGCGGGCTGGATGCGCGCCGCCGGCGCCAGGCTTGCCAAGGTGCCTTGGGCGGAGCCGACGCCGTAGCCACCGTGGGTGATGAAGGGACGCAATGTCTTTTCGCGTAGGTCATGCCCTTTCAGAAAAGACAGGATGGGTGGCGGCGCAGCCTGCCCTCAGATCGGGAATCCGAGGAATATCTCATCATAGGATGCGATGTCGGTGACAAGTGCAGCCAACGGCGGTGCATAGCCCTTGGCCCGCTCCTGCGAGGCCTGTGCGACATGCTTTTCATAGTCCGCCGGATAGGCCGTATTTCGAACAGATCGGCATTGAGGGTGAGGTGCAGGGTTTCCGCGATGACACGAGTATTTCCCGAACGGGTCAGATAGGCCACAAGGATCTTGCGGCCCTTAGTGCGGGCGGTGTCGTCATCCTGGGCACAGGCCGCCGTGTTGCTAAATGCCAGCATGGCAGACGCGCCCAGGACCATGCGCCGCGACATATCCGGCATATCCCTCATGATGCCCTCAATGGGGCTTCCACACCCGAAAAGGCCTGTACGGCGGGCGGAAGGCGATCGCCCTTCACGATGATGGCCGAGACGGCAGCGTGTTGATTTCCCCTGAGAAGTGACCCGGGTTTTCCATCGAGAAGTGACCCGTCTGCGGATTATGTTTCGGGTGTCATGGGTGGGTCAACCC
>Ga0209813_10000192_pt1 | contig 19182 bp, 18 predicted proteins | sample EndMethybrTD3033_FD_187596 | JGI IMG/M metagenome (GOLD analysis project Ga0209813, IMG submission 187596) | Populus endosphere microbial communities from Tennessee, USA - Endosphere MetaG P. TD hybrid TD303-3 (SPAdes) (version 2) | ecosystem: Host-associated > Plants > Roots > Endosphere... | reverse complement strand
CGCGAAGTGGCTATTGCCATAAAGGTTGGGCAAGGCGATGACAAACCTATGCCGCCGACAGCCCGCGCAACTGCCGCTGCCCTTTTTGCCTGCTGGGGCCAATGTTGCTGGCGTCAGGAAAGGGCTTAGGCCCCTTGTCCAAGCCCTAGAGTTATGTCCACTGGTGAATGCCGAGGGGGCCTGACCCCGAGCGCCTTTATCCGACACCCAAGCAGGAACTAGACCCATGCCCTGGCCCGAGCCCGTCACATTGCGCAGCGCCCGCGTCACGCTGGAGCCACTCTCCCACGCCCGCCGCGATGAGCTGATCGAGGCCGCGCGCGACGGCGAGCTGTGGCGCCTGTGGTATACGGCGATCCCGGCGCCTGAGAAGATGGTCGCCGAGATCGACCGGCGCCTCGCCCTGCAGGCGGCCGGGTCGATGCTGCCCTTCACGGTGGTCGACAACGCCACGGGCAAGGCCGCCGGCATGACCACCTACATGAACATCGACGCCCCGCAACGCCGCGTGGAGATCGGCTCCACCTGGTACCGCAAGAGCGTGCAGCGCACCGACCTCAACACGCACTGCAAGCTCTTGCTGCTCACCCACGCTTTCGAGGCGCTCGACTGCATCGCGGTGGAGTTCCGCACGCACTTCTTCAACCAGCAGAGCCGGCGCGGCATCGAGCGGCTCGGCGCCAAGCTCGACGGCATCCTGCGCAGTCACCAGATCGCGCCCAACGGCACGCTGCGCGATACCTGCGTCTACAGCATCATCGCCCCCGAGTGGCCGACCGTTAAGGCGCACCTGACCTGGCAGCTGGAAAAGCCGCGGGAGTAGTGGGGGGTGACGCCGTAACAGCGGAGGTGATACATCGGCGCCGAGTAAGCCGGCCTCCGCCGGACTGAACGCATCCTCGGCCGCCGGTCGGGCCTAGGATCGACACCTTTTTCCCTTGCTGGAGCCGCAACTTCGCCCGGGCCTGCCGCTAAGCACCGTGCGCCGGGACTGACCGAGGTTGCCTGATGGATTTGCTCGAGGCGGCGGGGCGCGCATTGCGCAGCCCGGCATTCAAGTTCGTTTTGATCCTGTTCCTGGTCGTTCTGCTGCTCATCCCACTAGCTCTGGTCTACGGGCTCATCTCGGAACGTGAGAACCGGGCGGCGGGTGTGCGCCGCGAGGTCGGTCAGCTGTGGGGCCCCGAGCAGCGCATGCTGGGGCCGTTCCTGGTGATCCCCTATACGGTGCGCATCGAGACGGTGCAGGGCGACAAGCGATTCGAGCAGATCCAGGAGCGTCGCGCCGTATTCAGCCCTGAGCTGCTCGAAGTTGCAGGCCGCGCCGACGCCAAGACGCTGCGGCGCTCCATCTTCGAGGTGCCGGTCTATGCTGCGCGATTGAAACTGTCGGGGCGGTTCGTCGCGCCGCGTATCGCCGATGTTGCGGCCGAGGTGGTGGCGGTACGCTGGCGCGATGCTGCGTTCGTGCTCAGTCTAACCGGCGTTTCCGGCCTCAAGGAGGCCGCAACCCTCAAGATCGCTGGCGCAACCGATGTTCCCTTCGCGCCGAGCATCGGCTTTCCGGGCACCCAGCTTATCGGCATCCACGCCAAGCTCGCCGGAGCAGGCCCTGGCCTGCTGCCCGATCCTGAGCACCCGCCGCAAACGTTCGACTTCACCGTCGACCTGGCGTTCAACGGCTCCGTTTCGCTCATGGTGGCGCCGGTTGCCCGCGAGACGCGTGTGTCGCTCACCTCGGACTGGCCGCATCCGAGCTTTTCCGGTGCGTTCCTGCCCGACGAGCGCCAGGTGACCGCCGCGGGCTTCACGGCCGCCTGGAAGGTCCCGCACCTGGCGCGCAGCGTGCCCGAGGCCTGGAGCCTCACCGAAGGCGGCCTGGAGCGTCTTCAGCCGCACGCGTTCGGCGTGACCATGATCGACCCGGTCGACTTCTACAGCCTCATCAATCGCGCGTCCAAGTACGGCATCATGTTCGTGGCGATCGCCTTCATGGCCGTGTTCTGTCTGGAACTCGTCTCGCAGCGCCGCGTGCATCCTGTGCAGTATCTGTTCACGGGCATCGCCATGGTGTTCTTCTACGTGTTGCTGCTGTCGCTGGCCGAGCACGTGGGCTTCATTAACGCCTACCTGGCCGCTTCGGTCGCCACCGGGGCGATGCTCGCCATCTACGTCGGCGCGGCCTTGAAAAGCGTAGGCCGAGGGCTCGTGATGCTGGTGGTCTTCGCGCTCACCTACGCCATGCTCTACCTGATCCTGCAACTCGAGGACTATGCGCTGCTGGCCGGCGCGATGCTGGGCTTCCTGGCGCTGGCAACCGTCATGTTCGTGACGTTGCGGGTCGATTGGAGCGGCTCGGCCCGGCAGGCCCCAAGCTAGAGTCCGGGTCTGGGGCATGCTTCACCAAGGCCGGCCGAGGGTGTAGGCACTTGGCAACCCTGGGTCATCGGCTCCCTTGCTGGTTGATGCGATTCTTTCCATGCTGGTGGCGAAGCATTGCACAGGCTGACAGCCGTGGCAGGTCTGCACGTACCGACGCTCGACCAGTTTGCCGACGGCGTGCGCGCCGGCGACCGTGCAGTGCTGGGTCGCGCCATCACCCTCATCGAGAGCGCCAAGGATACGCACATGGCGCAGGCGCAAGCTTTGCTGCAGCGCCTGCTGCCCTATGCGGGCAACGCGCATCGCGTCGGCATCACGGGGGTGCCCGGCGTCGGCAAGTCGACAGCCATCGACCAACTCGGCATGAACCTCGTCGAGCAGGGCCATCGCGTGGCGGTACTGGCTGTCGATCCGACCTCGACCCGCTCGGGCGGCTCCATCCTGGGTGACAAGACGCGCATGGTGCGCCTGGCGCAGAGCCAGGCAGCTTTCATCCGTCCCTCGCCGACCTCGGGCACGCTCGGCGGCGTGGCGCGCAAGACGCGCGAGACCATGCTGCTGGTGGAGGCGGCGGGCTTCGACGTCGTCATCGTCGAAACGGTGGGTGTCGGCCAATCGGAGGTGGCGGTGGCCGCCATGGTCGATTTCTTTCTCGTGCTGCTGCTGGCCGGCGGTGGCGACGACCTGCAGGGCATCAAGCGGGGCATCATCGAGATCGCCGACATGATCGCCATCACCAAGGCTGACGGCGACAACGTCGCCCGCGCCAGGAAAGCGGCCGCCATCTACCAGGGCGCGCTCGGCATAATCACACCGTCCTCGACCGCCTGGGTGCCGCCGGTGCTGACGATCTCGGCGCAGGCCAACCAGGGCTTGCACGACGTCTGGGCGAAGATCCTGGAGCATCGCGAGCGCATGACCGCGACCGGCGAGTTCCGGGCACGGCGCGGCGCGCAGGCCGTCGACTGGATGCACGATCTGCTGCAGCAACGGCTGCTCGCCGCACTCGAGGCCGACGCGTCCGTGGCCGCCCGCATGGCGGAGCTGGAGAACGAGGTGCGCGCCGGCCAGCGCACGCCGGCCCTGGCGGTTGCCGAGGTGCTGTCGCTGGTCGGGCTCAGTGATAAGGTGCAGGTTCGAGGTAGGACATGAGCCCGTCACGCGATATTCGGCGCCCCAACGGCGCTTCCCAAGACCGGCGCACGACGGTGCTGCTCACCGCGTTCGGGCCATTCCCGGGCGTGCCAGTCAACGCCACGATGCGGCTGGTGCCGGACTTGATCGAGCGGGCGGCGCTGGCTTTTCCTGACGTGCGCTTCGTGGTCGAGACGCTGGCCACCGAATGGCAGGGTGCGCCGCGCCGTCTGGCCGCCGTCGTCGCCGAGGTGAAGCCCGACCTCATCCTGCATTTCGGCGTATCCTCGCGCGCCCGCGGTTTCGAGATCGAGCAGCGCGCCCACAACGCCTGCCGGTCCATGCCGGATGCGGCCGGCTTCCTGCCGCGGGCCGCGACGCTGAGTGACGGCGGCGCCGACGTGCTGCGCGCCAGTCTGCCCGTGCCGCATCTTGTGCTCGCCCTCAAGCGCCGAGGCATTCCGGCCTATGCCTCGCGCGATGCGGGCGCCTACTTGTGCAATGCGGTGCTGTACCACTCGCTGCAGATGGCGGCGGAGACGCTGCGCGATTGCCGGGTCGGCTTTGTGCATGTGCCGGCTTCCCTGGCCCGGCCGGGCGGTCCCAATCGGGGCCGGGTCGGCGCCTGTCCGCTCACCTGGCCGCAGGCCGTCGAAGGGGGGCTTGAGATCATCGCCGGCTGCCTCGGTCGGCCCCTGCCCAAGGGCAGGGCGCAAGCCAGGGCCGGCGCGCGTATGCAGATAGCGGGCAATGCGCGCTCGCGCCTGCCGCATGCGCAGCCCTGACTCCCCCTACACGCAGGTTGCGGATTGGACCCCGGGGCACTATCGGTGTCCGGTTTGCCGAGGGGAGCGCTGAGCGATGTCGTGGCTATGGGCTGTTTTCACCGTGATCGCCGCGGGCGGTCAGGTGCTGCGCAATGCGGCCCAGAAAGAGCTGACCCAGACGCTCGGCACGGTCGGGGCCACGCACGTCCGCTTCCTGTTCGGCCTGCCGTTCGGCCTGCTGTTTCTGATGCTGGTCCTGATCGGCACCGGCGTGCCGTTCCCCGCGCTCAATAAGGCCATGCTCACCTGGACGGTGGTCGCGGCGCTGGCGCAGATCGGCGCTACTGCGCTCCTCCTGGCGGCCATGCGCGAGCGCTCGTTCGTGGTGACCACCGCGTACGCCAAGACCGAGCCGGTCCAGGTGGCCCTGTTCGGCCTGGTCTTCCTCGGCGATCACGTCACGCTCGGACTGGGGCTGGCCATCCTGATCGCCACCGCGGGCGTGCTGGTGGTGTCTTGGCCTCGCAGCAACGCCGACGAGATCTTCACATGGCAGCCGGCGCTGCTGGGGATCGCCTCGGGCGCCATGTTCGCCATCGCAGCGATCGGCTTTCGCGGGGGCATCCGCGCGCTCGATACCCCGAGCTTTGTGGTGGCCGCCACGGTGACGTTGGCGCTCGGACTGCTGATTCAGACCGTGGCGTTGACCACCTACCTCGCGATCCGGGATCGAAAGGTGCTGGCCGAGATCTTTCGCGCCTGGCGACCGTCGCTGTTTGCCGGCTTCATCGGCGCCTTCGCCTCGCAGATGTGGTACCTGGCCTTTGCCCTGGAGACGGCCGCCAAAGTGCGCACGCTGGCGCTGGTCGAGATCCTGTTTGCGCAGATATTGTCGCGCAACCTGTTCAAGCAGAAATTGGCCTCGCGCGAGGCGCTCGGCATCGGCTTGATCGTGCTGGGCGTTATCATTCTGCTCAACCAGTAGCTGGATCGGTGCGCTTTCCTGTCGCGGACGGAACCCTGGCGCTAGCGCTACGTTCAGCCGCCATGACACACACAGACCAAGCATTCGGCGGGGCAATCGCCGCCGATCCCAAAGTTCCAGTCCTCACCGAAGGGGAGCGGCGCGAGAGAGCGATCAGGCGCGTCGCGGCGATCAAGGGCTTCTACACGCACCTCGCAATCTACTTGGTCGTGAACATCGGGCTGATCGTCGTGGACGCACTCGCCGGCCCGAGTTGGTGGGTGCAATGGGTGCTGTTCGGCTGGGGCATCGGCGTTGCCGCGCACGCGCTTGCCGTGTTCGGCCGCGCGTCGAAGTTCGTGACGGAATGGGAAGACCGCAAGATCAAGCAGCTGATGGCCGAGCAGCGGTAGCATCGCTGCCTATCGTCTTGTCGCGGAAAGGCCGGTCTTTAGCGACCGGCCTTTCATTTTTGGCAGGGGCAAGTTGGACGCTACTTCAGCCCTTCGGCCGTCAGCGCCGCCTGTACGGCTGGGCGCGCCCCGACCCGTTTCCGGTAGGGCAGCACATTGGGAAACGGCGACAGGTCGACATCCAGCCGCGCCGCCCAGTTCGACACCGTGAAGAGGTACGCGTCCGCCACCGAGAAGTCCTTGCCCATCAGGAATTCGTTGTCGGCAAGATGGTTGTTCAGGTGAGCGAAGCGGCCGGCAAGCCGCTCGCGGAAGATCTTCTTGGCCTCCTCAGGCATCGACGGGTTGAACAGGGGCGAGAAGCCCTTGTGCAGCTCGCTCGACACGAAGTTCAGCCAGGACTGCAGGCGGGTCCGCTCCATGGTGCCGGCCGGTGGCGCCAACTTTTTCCCCGGCACCTTGTCGGCGATGTACTGGACGATCGCTGGTCCCTCGGTCAACTTGGTGCCGTCGTCCAACTCCAGGACGGGCACGTACCCGAGAGGGTTCACTTGCTTGAAATCGCTCCCGCTCTCCGTGATCTTGGTCTTGGTGTCGGTCCTGACCCTGTCAAAGGGAAGGCCGGCCTCGTGCAGAACGATGTGCGGGGAAAGGGAGCAGGCACCGGGTGAGAAATAGAGTTTCATGTCGGCGTCTCCTGTCAGCGACAACGTTTCGTAAGACGACATTGATTGCAACTGCATAGAACTCCAAACATGCAACTGCAAGTGATTTCGCCTAGAGTGCACAGATGAGCGCAACGCCTGCACCTGCCGTCATCGAAGCCTGGGCCAGCCTGGTTCGCACGGAGAAGGCGTTGGTCGACAAGGTCGAGGAGCGCCTGAAGCGCGAGGGCTTCCCGCCGCTCGACTGGTATCATGTCCTGTACGAGGTCGATCGCAGCCCGCAAGGCATGCTGCGGCAGGCCGGCGTGCAGGATCGTACGCAACTGGCCCAGTACAACGTTTGCCGGCTGGTCGACCGCCTGGAACGGGAGGGATTGGTCGAGCGGCGCCAATGCACGGAGGACGGCCGCAGCAATGTGCTCGTCATCACTGCCAAGGGCCGCGACTTGCGGCGCAAGATGTGGCCGGTCTACGCAGCGGGTATCGAGGAGCATTTCGGTGCCCGGCTGACGGCCGAGGAGGCGCAGCAACTCGCCGGCCTGCTTGCCAAGCTCGTCGCAACGTGAGCGGATGAGGACTAGTGTGATGATTGAGAAGTCCGCTATGTCGCGATCGGCTAGGTGGGGGCGTTCCGACCCCGCCGCACAGTGAGACGAATTTCGCGATCAGGACACTAGGCGGCGTCGGCTGGACCCCAAGAGGTGTTCGTGTAGGATGCCGCCGCCATCGAATGCCGGGTGGAAAGACCGCGATTAGAAAGGGTTAGAGCATATGACGGGACCTGGCGCCGAGGCCGCCGTGCCCAGCGGCACGCTGATGCAGGGCAAGCGCGGGCTGATCATGGGGGTGGCCAACAATCGCTCGATCGCCTGGGGTATCGCCAAGGCTGCGGCCGCCCAGGGGGCCTCGCTGGCCTTCACCTACCAGGGCGATGCCCTGAAGAAGCGCGTCGAGCCGCTGGCCGCAGAGGTCAATTCCAAGCTGGTGCTGCCCTGCGACGTGACGGACAGCGCCTCCGTCGATGCGGTATTCGCGGAACTCGGCAAGCAGTGGGGCTCGCTCGACTTCCTGGTACATGCCATCGCCTTCTCGGACAAGGCCGAACTCGATGGCCGCTACGTCGATACCACCGAGAAAAACTTTACCCAGACCATGCTGATCTCCTGCTACTCGTTCACCGCGCTGGCGCAACGGGCTGAGAAGCTGATGAAGCCGGGCGGGTCGCTGCTCACCCTGACCTACTACGGGGCCGAGAAGGTCATGCCGCACTACAACGTGATGGGCGTGGCGAAGGCCGCGCTCGAGGCCAGCGTGCGCTACCTGGCGTCCGACCTCGGTCGCAACGGTGTCCGCGTCAACGCCATCTCGGCCGGCCCTATCAAGACGCTGGCGGCCTCCGGGATCGCCGACTTCCGCTACATCCTGCGCTGGAACGAGTATAACTCGGCCCTGCGCCGCACCGTGACCATCGAGGAGGTGGGTGCGTCAGCGCTGTATCTCCTGTCCGACCTCTCCCGCGGGGTGACCGGCGAGGTGCACCACGTCGATGCCGGCTACCACGTGCAGGGCATGAAGAACGAGGACGCGCCCGACATCTCGGTCGTCAAGGACTCGGGCTAAGACCGGCGTTGCGCGGCTCCGTTGGGCTCTTTTTGAGACCACCGAAGGTTGCGGCTTTAGGCGCCTACGCCACAAATCCGCCATGCACGGTTCTTCATCTGGCCCGACGGCGGGCCAAGTCGCGCGTTTGGGGGACTATCATGCGTGCCGTTACGGCTGTGATGTTGGCACTTATGCTGCTTGCGGCGCCGTCAGTTTTTGCGGCAGTGCCAAAGCGGGGTATCGAGTTCAACTCGCCGGAAAACCTGCTGCGCTGGATCAACGGCTACCGCACCCACGGCAACGTCGAGAAAGTGCCCGAGTTGGTGCAGGCCATGAGCCGGCTCGGCGTGTTCCGCGACCTGGAGACGGCCGGCGTCTACATCGGCTTCATGGCCGGCGTGCTGCAGACCAATCCGGATAAGGCGGAGAAGCTGGTGGCGCGCATGTTCCCGATGCCGCCGGAGGATCAGATCGCCATCATACGGGCCATCGCCTACTCGGACCTGCCCGACTGGAAGGATCTGATGCTGAAGTTCTCCGAGCGCATGCCGGCGCGCAAGGCGCTCATCGATCGATTTGTCTACGGCAAGATGCCGACGCTCAGGCAGCTCGAGCTGGACTCGGGGTCCACCCCCCTCGACATGCTCTGGGGCCTCTATTTCGCGACTGGCAGCTATGAGCCGATCCTGCGCATGGTGTCGATCCTGGCCTGGGCCAAGGATGTCAACAATGTCGAGCGTCTGACCATCGGCAGCATGACCAAGCTGTCGCTTGCCACCAATGCGTCGCGCGACAAGGAGCTGCTCGACATGCTGAAGGTCTCGATGGCCGTCGAGACGAAAGACACGCGCGTCGTGCTGCAGGAGGTGATCGACGCCGCCGAGACGTTCGAGTTCGGCAAAGTTCGCAAGGACGCGATGTCTTCCATCGATCAGCTCAAGGTCAAAGGTCCAGCGAACGTCCGCAATGTGCAGTGGTGGGGACAGGCCGGCCAAACCGCACTGGCGCTCGGCTGCATTGTGGCCGGCGCGCTCGGCCAGTTCCAGGTGGGCATCCCGTGCGTGATCGGCGGCGCGGTCTCGGGTGCGGCCATCAAATACATGACGCCGCAGTAGCGTCTGTCATCCCGGCCTGAGCGCAGCTCAGGGCCGGTACCAGGATTTGTCGAAAAGGTTGGCAACGGGCTCTGGTCCGGGATATTCGCTGCGCGAGTTCCGGGATGACAGGGTGCGCGCGGGCGGAGCATGGCAATGAAGAAGGCGGTGGTGGTTGGCGCGCTGGGCGTGATCGGACGCTACATCGTCGAGCGGCTGCTGGCAGCGGGCGATTGGGACGTCGTCGGCCTGTCGCGGCGCGCAGCCCCATCCGGCCCACGCTACCGGCACATCGCCGTTGACCTGGTCGATGCGCGCGATGCGGCAGCCAGGCTCGCCGAGCTGAAGGACGCGACGCATATCTTCTACGCGGCGTTCCAGGCAGCGACGGGCGCAGCCGCCAGCTACGCCTCCAACATAGCCCCCAACCGCGACATGCTGATCAATTCGGTGAGCGCCATCAGCGCGGCCTCGCGCTCGCTCTCGCGCGTCGTGCTGATCACCGGCACCAAGTATTACGGCTCACATCTCGGCCCCTTCAAGACGCCGGCCCGCGAGAGCGACCCGCGACACATGCCGCCCGACTACTACTTCGACCAGATCGATTGGCTGGCGTCCTACCAGAAGGGCAAAACCTGGAACTGGGTGGAGCTGCGGCCGCATTCCCTGTGCGGGTTTGCGCCCGGCACACCGATGAGCATCCTGCCGGTTGTCGCCGTGTAGGCTTCGATCAGCAGGGAGCTGGGGCTGCCGCTGCGCTTCCCTGGCAAGCCCGGCGCATTCGCCTCGATCTACCAGGTGACCGAGTCCACACACATGGCCAACGCGGCGTTATGGGCCGCCACGGAGCCGCGCTGTGCGCTTGAGGCCTTCAACATCACCAATGGCGACTATTTCCGCTGGAAGAACCTGTGGCCGAAGATCGCCGCCGTGTTCGACATGCCGGTCGGCGATACGCAGACCATCAGCCTCGCGCAGCACATGCCCGACAAAGCTGAGTTGTGGCGCGGCATGACGGAGAAATATGGCCTCAAGCCGATCCCGTACGCCGATCTGGTCGGCTGGCCGTTCGCCGACTACGTGTTCGGCTGCGACTGGGATGTCATGACGGACGTCACCAAGGTGCACCGCTTCGGTTTCCACGACGTGGTCGACACCGAGGAGATGTTCGTGCGCCTGCTCACCCGCTTCCGCGAGGAGCGCATAGTACCGTAGTCGGCATCCGCCAAAGGGTCGGGCGCAGCAACCCGTTCAGCTCCGTTTGATGCCGCTGCCCCCGCACCTTTGACAGCGAACGACTTTGTCGCCCTTTTTGAGCGTGCCCTTGCCTTCGCAGTTCTTGCACTTCTGTTTCTTTTGGTCGGTGCTCTTTTGCATGGTGTGATCCCGTGCTCACGACACCGGCGTTGGCTTCTCGCCGGTGCTTACCTTCTCCTCGCCGTTCTCCTCCGCCTCCTTGGCGAGCTTGGCCTGCTCGGCGGCGTCCTTCTCGAACAGCTCTTCCAGCTCCTGCGCGTAGCTCTTGGCGCGGTCCTGCAGCTTCTCGATGTCGGTATAGTGCTTGTAGTCCTCGTACAGGCGGCGCCGGTCCTGCTCCTTGAAGGTCTCGACCGCGAAGCGCACGTCGCGCTCGGTGAAGCCGAGCCCGCGCAGCACCTCGCGTGTCAGGTCGAGCGAGGACAGGAACGTCTCGCGGCGGATCACCTGTACGCCGACATCCATCAGCCGATGCGTGTGCTGGCGATGCCGTGAACGCGCGAAGATCGGCACGTGCGGGTAGTTCTGGCGAACCAGCTGGGCCGTGCGGATCGAGGCGTCGACGTTGTCGATGGCGAGCACGAGCGCACGCGCCTTGCCGGTTCGCGCGGCCTCCAGGATCTCGGGGCGGCTGGCATCACCGTAGTAGATCTCGGCACCGAACTTGCGCACGAAATCGACCTGCTCGGCATTCACGTCGAGCGCCGTGAAGGGGATATGCTTGGCCCTCAGCACGCGTGCCACGATCTGGCCGACGCGTCCGAAGCCGGCGATCACGACATGGCCGTCACCCTCCGGCATTGCGTCGAAGGCTCGCATCTCGACGGCCTTGGGCGTGAGCATCTCGTCCAGCAGCAGCAGCAGCGGCGTCGCGGCCATCGACAGCGTGACGGCGACCGTGAGCAGTTCGGCAAGCGGCGGCTCCAGCACGTTGGCCGAGACGCCGGCGGTGAACAGAACGAAGGCGAACTCGCCGCCCTGGGCGATCGCCAGCGCAAAGCGCCGTGCGGGACTAGGGTCCAGGCCGGCCCGGCGGCCCAGCACGTACAGCACCGCAATCTTGACGGCGAGCAGTCCGCCTACCACCGCCAGCACCAGCATCGGCTTCTGGGCGATCAGGCCCAGATTGAGCGACATGCCGACGGCGGTGAAGAACAGCCCGAGCAGCAGTCCCTCGAAGGGTGCGATATCGGCGCTGATCTCGTGCCGGTACTCGGAGTCGGCCAGCAGCACGCCGGCGATGAACGCGCCGAGCGCCGCCGACAGACCTGCCCAATTCATCACCAGCGTCACGCCGACGACAGTCAGCAGGGCGCTGGCCGTCATCGCCTCCTTGACGCGCGTGCGGGCGATCAGACTGTAGACCGGACCGAGCAGGAAGCGTCCAGCCACGATCACCGCCAAGATGATGCCGATCGACTGCAGGGCTGCCAAAGCGTTCATGCGCGGGGTGGTGTCCGCGGCATCGACCGAGAATAGTGGCGGCAGTGCGAGCAGCGGGATTGCCACCAGATCCTGGAACAGCAGCACGGCGAAGGCCATGCGACCGTGGCGCAGGGCGAGTTCCTCGTTCTCCTCCAGCACCTGCAGGGCGAACGCCGTCGACGACAGCGACAGCGCCAGGCCGGCGTAGAGTGCTGTCTGCCAAGCCAACCCGAAATAGGTACCAATGGCGGCCAGTGCCAGACCGGTGATCGCCACCTGGGCGCCGCCGACGCCGAACAGATTGGCGCGCAGCGTCCACAGACGCTTGGGACGCAGCTCGAGGCCGATCAGAAACAGCAGCAGCACGACGCCGAACTCGGCGAAGTGCAGGACAGAATCGACCTCGTACACGGTGTAGACGAAGCCGAGGCCGAACGGCCCGATCAGCACGCCGACCAGTAGATAGCCCAGCACCGTGCCGATGCGGAGCAGCTTGGCCAGCGGAGCAGCCACCACAGCAGCAGCCAGGAACAGGGCGATCTGGGTCAGGGTCACGTCGTGCAGCATCGGTCATTCCGGAAGATGGCGGGGTCTATTGTCCTGATCGAGAAATCCGCCCACGAACCCAGCCCAGTGCGACGCAGCGGATTTCTCGATCAGAACACTAGGGCCTTGTAGGGACCTTTGCCCGGCCTCGGCAACGGCAAAAGCCGTGCGTCTGGGTGCGCACATGGGGATCGCGCGCCGGCGCGGCAACGGAAAAGCGCGCCGCGGGGCCTCTGCGAAATGAAATGACCACACCTTGCGGGTGTGGCCACGCGAAAGCCGAGTGGCGCAGGCGGCAGCGGCCGCCTGCGCCTCGAGTTCCTACGACTGATACTTCACCGTGCAGCCGTACGGTCTGGAGGTGGTGGTCGACACCGGCTTGCCCTGCGCGATCTCGTCAAGCGCGGTGTCGACAAAATTCTTGGCCGTCTTCAGGTCGTCGAGCCGCGTGGTGGCCTTGTCGTCGATGCCACCCATGTAGGCCAACACGCCGTCGCCCTTGATGACATACATGTGCGGAGTGACGGTCGCGCCGTAGGTCCGGCCGATGTCGCCCTTGGTGTCGAACAGCACGGCGGTCGGATGGGCGCCGCGGTCGGTGGTCAGCTTGTTGGCCTGCTCGGGCGTCACGAAGCCCTGCTCGCCGGGAGCCGATGAGATGACCGAGAGCCACACGACGCCCTTGTCGGTCCACTTCTTCTGCAGGCCCTGCATGGCCTGGCCGTTGTAGTGCTTGCGCACGTACGGGCAGTCATGATTGGTCCATTCGAGCACAACGGTCTTGCCTTTGAAGTCGGCGAGCGAAACCTGCTTGCCGCTCGTGTCGGTCAGTGTGAAGCCAGGAGCCGCGCCGCCGATGCGGGCCTGCGCGCCGGGATTGGCTGTGGTTGGCGTACAGACCAGACCGACGGAGAGGGCAGCTGCCCCCCCTAGCAGGGCCACGCCGAGCAACGTGCGTCGCGGTATCATCATGAATTCACTCCTTGGCTGAGGTCGTCAAATCGGCTCTGCGCTGCAAACTGCGATCGATCTCCTGCAGCACTGTGGCGGCAGTGAGGATTTGCGGCAAGACCACGGGCTCATCCGCGCCGGCATAGAGCAGATACAGCGGAACGCCGCTTCTGCCATGCCGTTCCAGGATGCGCGTGATCTCGGGATTGCGGTTGGTCCAGTCGCCCTTCAAATAGGCAATCTTGCCGGCGGCGAAGGCTGACTTCACGGCGTCCGTCGACAGCGCAACGCGCTCATTGACAAGACAGGTGATGCACCAGGCGGCCGTCATGTTGACGAACACCGGCCGGTTCTCGGCGCGCAACTCGTCGAGGCGGCGCTGGGTGAAGGGCTCGATGCCGGCGGCGGCCGCGGCCTGCGTGGTTGGCGACGCATCGACACGGTCGCGCTGCAGGCCGGCGAGTGCGACAGCCGTCGTTGCGACGGAGGCTATTGCTACAGCCGCGGCCACGCGGCGACCCCAGATGCCGGACGTCTGCCAAATGCTGAACGACCAGGCGGCGAGAGCGACCAGCACCAGGCCCATCAGTGCGGCGAACAGACCGGAAGGGCCGACCTGCTGGCCCAGCACCCACATCAGCCAGGCGACGGTGGCGTAGATCGGGAAAGCCAGTGCCTGCTTGAGCGTCTCCATCCAGGCGCCAGCACGCGGCAGCCGCCTGACCAGCTGTGGCGCCAGCGTCAGGAGCAGGAAGGGCAGGGCGAGACCGAGGCCAAGCGCCAGGAAAACAATTAGGCTCACCGCGGCTGGCTGCGTCAGCGCGAAGCCGAGCGCCGTGCCCATAAACGGTGCCGTGCAGGGCGTGGCCACCACCACCGCCAGCGCGCCCGCGAAGAACGAGCCCGACAATCCCGTGCGGTGCGCGAGGTTGCCGCCGACCGCCTGCAGCGAATAGCCGAAGTGGAACACGCCGGACAGGCTGAGGCCCATGGCGAACAGCACGTAGGCGATCACGGCCACGGCAATGGGCGACTGCAGCTGGAAACCCCAGCCGATCTCGGCGCCACCGGCCCGCAGCGCCAACAGCGCGCCCGCCAGGCCGAGGAAAGTCACGAGCACGCCCGCCGTGTAGACCAGGCCGTGCAGTCTCAGTTGCCTCGCCGACTGGCCGGCATGGTTGATGAGGCTCAGCACCTTGATGGACAGCACAGGGAATACGCACGGCATTAGGTTCAGGATCAACCCGCCCAGCAAAGCGAACAGGGCTGCCTGCAGGATCATCCCCGCCGACCCGATCGGCGCTGCGGTGGCGATGGCGACGTCGCCAAGCTCGAAGGCATGCCGTGCCGTGCTGGCGCCGATCACCTCGCCGACGACCAGCACGCCACGTGCGTCCTTCGGCGTGCCGATGGTGAGCGCGCTGCGCGGCAACTCCAGGCTGAGGCCGGCGTCGGTCACCGCCACCGTCTGCGGCTCGGCATGCCGGATCAGCGTCTCGGAGAACGGGAAGAATTGCGCGGAGCGGATCGCCTCCGGCTTCAAGCCTTTGGCAGCTGCCCGCAAGATCAGCGTGTCCGGGGCCACGTCCATGCGCGCTGCCCAAGGCGAGGGCTGCGGGATGGTGGCGCGTGCGGCCTCGAACAACGAACGCATACCCGCGTTGCCCTCGAGCGGCGTTTGTCCGGCGGCCACCGCCGGCAATGTCAGCGACAGACTTGCTTCGCCGGGAATGCATTCCTTCTCGCACACCAGCCAGGTGACGTTGGCGCTGATGGGCACATCAGCCGATGGCGCCAGATCAGCCGGCGCGGTGATCTGGGTCAGCAGCGTCGTCTCACCGTCGTAGCCGTAGTTGGCGAGCGGGCCGACCGGGATGCGATTGGGCGTCGGCCACTGGATCGGACCAGCCGTGAAGCCCTGCGGCAGCTGCCAGGTGATGCTGGTCGCCTCGCCCGAGTCGCCGGGATTGCGCCAGTAGGTGTGCCAGTGCTCCTTCATGCGCAGCCGCACGCCGATCCAGAAGGTCTGGCCGGGCGCGATGGCGGCAGGCTCCGCCAACAAGTCCGCCTTGACGAGGTCGTCCGCGGGAGCCGCCGCACGTAACGGCGTGTGCCAGCCCACTACGGCTAACAGCACAAGAAGCACGATCGCTGCGCTGCGCATGCGGCGCATCGTTGCCCTTTCGAATGACGCCTGCGGCATGAGGTAGGTATTGTATGCGCTTGTGACAATCTTGCGAGCGCCGAGCCGGGGCCACAAGTCACACGCACTCACAATTGAGTGATTCCGCTCAAGAATCAGGCACGTATGTCGCACCTTGCCTTCAGCGTTGACGGGGTGTGTCCAGCATGGCGAACGGCGCCGCGGTCTCGAAGGCGCGACTGGCGCGCAGCACGCGGTCGTCGGCACCGATCGGTCCGACGATCTGCAACCCGACGGGCAGGCCCTGGCTGGTGAACCCGCACGGCACGGAGGCGGCCGGCTGCTGCGTGAGGTTGAACGGGTAGGAGAAGGGCGCCCAATCGCACCACGCGGTGCCCCATTCGCCCGACCGCGGCACCAGATGCCCGACCTCGAAGGCCGGCAGCGGCAGCGAGGGCGTCAGCAGCAGATCGTAGGTGGCGTGGAAGCGTACGAACACGTTGTGCAACTCGGCGCGCTTCAGCTGGGCGCGCATGTAGTTGGTGGCAAGCGTTGCCGCGCCTTGCGCGGCGCCTGCCAGCAGTCCGGGATCGGCGAGTTGTGCCGCGCGATCGCCGAACGCCTGCAGCGCCAGCGCCATGCTCGACCACCAGATGGTGTTCCAGGCCTCGATCGGGTCGCCGCCGAGGTCAGGGTCGGCCTCCTCGACCTTGGCGCCGAGGCTTTCGAACTTGTGCGCGGCCTTTGCCACAGCCGCCTCGATCTCGGGATCGACGCGCCGCGCGTAACCTAATCGCGGCGAATAGGCGATGCGCAGTCCGCGCACGCCGTCGTCCAGGCCGTTGGAGTAGTAGGTTGGCGGCGAAATCCACGCGTAGACATCGCGGACGTCGGGCTGCGAGATGACGGACATCATGATGGCTGCGTCGGCGACCGTGCGCGTCAGCGGCCCGTGGTGGGCGATGGTGCCGAGCGGTGCCGCCGGATAGATCGGCACGCGGGCCCGCGTGGGTTTCAGGCCGAAGCACCCGGTGAAGGCGGCCGGGATGCGGATCGAGCCGCCGCCGTCGGTGCCGAGTTGCAATGGACCGATGCCGAGAACGGCCGATGCCACCGCGCCGCTCGACGACCCACCGGTCGTCATGCGCGTATCCCAGGGGTTGCGGGTGAGGCCGGTGAGGGGGCTGTCGCTGGTGGCCTTCCAGCCGTACTCCGGCATAGTGGTCTTGCCGAGGAAGACGGCGCCGTGCTCGCGCAGACGCGCCACCGCCGGCGAATCCATCGTCTGCGCGGCGTCAGACGTCAGCTTGGAGCCGAAACGCGCCGGCATGCCGGCGACCAGAAAGTTGTCCTTCACGCCGACCGGCACCCCGTCGACCAGCCCCTTGGGCGCACCGGTCATCCAGCGTGTCTCGGAGGCCTTGGCCTCGGCCAGCGCGCCATCCGCGTCGATGTGCACGTAGGCATTGACGATCGGGTTGAATGTCTCGATGCGTGCCAGCGTGGCTTTGGCGACCTCGACCGGCGACAGCTTTTTCTTGCGATATGCCACGAGCAGTTCGGAGGCGGAGAGTTGGGTGGGGTCGGTGGGGGTGCTCATGCTCTGCCGTTCTTTCTTGCTGCGCGTCGCAGAGTATCGCCTCGCACTTCACCCGTCATCCCGGCAGCCGACGCTTTGGCGGAAGCCATACGGGATCTTCAGTTGGCGGGTGGGTGGGTAGACGCGGGATTGGATATCACGCATCTCAGGAGATGCCGTGCACGGCGAGCACGGTCTGCATGCGGCTGCGGGCGAGCTCCGGCTTGCGCAACAGGCCGGCGCGGTCGGCGAGGCGGAACAACTCCGCCAGGTGTGGAAGGGAGCGCGCGCTCTGCTGACCGCCCACCATCACGAAGTGATCTTGCAGGCCGTTGAGGTAGGCCATGAACACCACGCCTGTCTTGTAGAAGCGGGTGGGTGCTTTGAAGATGTGGCGCGAGAGGGGAACGGTCGGCTCCAGGATGACGTCGAACGTCTTGCGGTCACCGGCGGCAAGCGCGGCGAGGGCGGCCGAGGCCGCTGGCGCGATGGCGTCGAAGATGCCGAGCAGCGCATCGCTGTAGCCCTTCTCGTCGCCGGCGATCAGCTCGGCGTAGCTGAAGTCGTCGCCGGTGTACATGCGCACGCCCTTGGCGAGCTGGCGGCGCATGACGATCTCCTTCTCCTTGTCGAGGAGCGAGATCTTGACGCCGTCGACCTTGGCCGCGTGCGCATTGATGATGGCGACGGCGGTCTGCATGGCCTTCATGTGATCGGAGTTGCCCCAGTAACCGGCGAGTGCCGGATCGAACATCTCGCCCAGCCAGTGGATGATCACCGGTTCTTTGGCCTGCGATAGCACGCGATCGTAGACACGCTGGTAGTCGGCCGGTGATTTCGCGATGCGAGCCAGCGCCCGACTGGCCATCACGATCAGGCGGCCGCCGGCCTTCTCGATGGCCGCCATCTGCTCCTCGTAGCCGCGGATCACCTCGTCGATGGAGCGCACGCTGGCGGGATCGAGGTGGTCGGTGCCGCATCCCGAGAAGATCAGCGCCGGGCGGCCGTTGCTCGCCTCCCAGGTCTTGCCGGCTTTGACCGCGCGGCCGATCAACTCGAGCGAGGTCGGCCAGTCGAGGCCCATGCCGCGCTGGGCGGTGTCCATCGCCTCGGCGACGCCCATCCCCAGATCCCACAGATACTCCCGGTATGCGATGGTCTTGTCCCAATCGACCGAGCAATCGAGCCAGGGATCGTTGGCGGCGCGCGCATCGGCGACAACGTGCGCAGCCGAGAAGGCGGCGCGGTTGAAGGTGCCCTTGGCCTTGTCCGGATACGCGCGCGGCTCGGACAGCACGAACGTTTCGAGCTTGCCGGAGTTGGTGGGGAGATTGATCTTCAGAGATGAGAGAATGGGTGCGTTCATGGGCTTGTTTGTTGCCTCCAAGTTGTCATACCGGGGCTTGCCCGCGGTATCCAGCTATCGGCTTGCTCCGAGCGGTTGCAAGTTCGCGGCACAATGGATCCCGGGCACAAGGCCCGGGATGACACTCACGCCTTCAGCTCCGGTACGTCGATCCAGCGGCGCTCTTTCCAGCTCCGCAAGGCGCACTCAACGAGCTGCACGCCCTTGGCGCCTTCGAGCAGGTCCCACTTGTAGGGGGCGCCCTCGACCACGTGCCGGATGAAGGCTTCCCACTGCAGCTTGAAGCCGTTGTCGAAGGCTTGTGTGTCGGGCACCGGTTGCCAGCCGGCGTAGAAGTCGATGCTCTGCTTCACGTCGGGGTTCCAAACCGGCTTCGGCGTCGCCATACGCTGCTGGATGACGACATCCTGCAAGCCGGCCACAGCCGAGCCGTGCGTGCCGTCGACGTGCAGGGTCAAGAGGTCGTCGCGGCGCACGCGCGTGCACCAGGAGCTGTTCATGTGGGCGATGATGTTGCCGTCGAGCTGGAAGGTGGCGTAGGCGGCATCATCGGTGGTCGCCTTGTAGCGCTTGCCGTCTTCGTCGATACGCTCGGGGATGTGCGTGGCGCCGAGGCAGGAGACGGACTTGACGTTGCCGAAGGTGTTGTCGAGCACGTAGCGCCAGTGGCACAGCATGTCGAGGATGATGCCGCCGCCGTCCTCTCCCCGGTAATTCCACGACGGCCGCTGGGTCGGCTGCAGGTCACCCTCGAACACCCAGTAGCCGAATTCTCCGCGCACCGACAGGATGCGCCCGAAGAAGCCCGAGTCGATCAAGAGCTTCAGCTTGCGTAAGCCGGGCAGGAACAGCTTGTCCTGCACCACGCCATGCTTGATGCCGGCCGCCTTAGCC
>Ga0209813_10000190_pt1 | contig 19350 bp, 15 predicted proteins | sample EndMethybrTD3033_FD_187596 | JGI IMG/M metagenome (GOLD analysis project Ga0209813, IMG submission 187596) | Populus endosphere microbial communities from Tennessee, USA - Endosphere MetaG P. TD hybrid TD303-3 (SPAdes) (version 2) | ecosystem: Host-associated > Plants > Roots > Endosphere... | reverse complement strand
GCCCCGCCCCCCGTTGCGCCGCCTCCGCCCGCTCCCGCAGCGCCGGCATCAGCGCCTGCTCCCGAACCCGTGGCACCGGCGCCGGCCGGCGATGCCGAAGAGCGCCCCTGGATCGAGATGGGCCTCGACATCAGCCTCGCCCGCTCCTCGCTGATCGGTGTGACCATCGGCTACACGCTGCTGCTCCACAATCGCGGCGATCGCCCGGCCCGCGACATCATGGTGCGCGGCATATTGGGCAATGCGGGCGCGCAGCAGGATGCGTTGCTGCGCCATTTCTTCGGTGGCGAGACCGGCATGCCGCTGCATTCGATCGTCTCGATCGCGCCGGGCGAAACCGTGCGCATGACCAACGAGCTGCGCCTGGCGCAGGACGAGATCGTGCCGGTGACGATGGGCGAACGATCGCTGCTGGTGCCGATCGCCGCCTTCGACGCCCATTATCGCTGGGGCGAGGATGAGGAAGCGCCCGAAGGCACCGGCCGCACCGGCCGCGCCTTCATCGTCGGCCAGGAACAGGATCCGCCCGCCGAGCGCCTGTCGCCCTTCCGCCTCGACCAGGGGCCGCGCCAATATCGCCGGCCGGCCGCCCGCGCCGCCGCCGAAGTGCCACCGGCCTGAGCATTTCCCTTTCCTGTCCGGCCAGGCGCTCCTAAAGTGCCTGCCGGACAAGGCAAAAGGGGCCGCATGGACATTCTCGTTTCCACCGACTGGCTGGCCGGCGAAATCGGCAAGGCCGATCTCGTCATTCTCGACGCCAGCCTGTTCCTGCCCGGCACGCCGCGCGACCCGCGCGCGGAGTTCGACGCGGCCCATATTCCCGGCGCCGCCTTCATGGACCTGCCGAGACTCAGCGATCCCGCCGATCCGGTGCCGGGCCAGTTGCCGCCCGACGCGTTGATGACGCAGCGCATGCAGGCGCTGGGCGTCAACGCCGACAGCCGCATCGTCGTCTATGACAACAGCCCCGTCCACAGCGCGGCGCGCGGCTGGTGGATGATGCGCGTCTATGGCCTCGGTGCATCCGCAGCGATCCTCGACGGCGGCCTGCCCAAATGGGTTGCCGAAGGCCGCCCGGTAGACAGCGGCGCGCCCGCCATCGCACCCGGCACCGCCGTCGCCCGGCTCGACCGGGCGCAGGTGCGTAGCAAGGCGGACATCCTCGCCAATCTCGACAGCGGTACGGCGCAACTGCTCGACGCGCGCGGCGCGGGGCGCTTCAGCGGCGCAGAGGCCGAACCGCGCCCCGGCATGGCGTCTGGCCATATCCCCGGCAGCCGCAACATCCCCTCCTCCGCCTTCTTTGCCGCCGACAACAGCCTGAAGCAGGGCGAGGAACTGCGCCGCCTGCTGATCGACGCCGGCACCGATCTCGACCGGCCGATCATCACCACTTGCGGCAGCGGCGTGACCGCCGCGATCATCCTCGCCGCGCTCGAAACGCTCGGAAAGCGCGACGTTGCCCTCTATGACGGCAGCTGGTCGGAATGGGGGTTCGATCCCGCCACGCCCAAGGCGACCGGGCCGGCGGCATGAGCGAGGACAGCAGAAGGCCGCTGACCAGGCTGGCGCAGGCTGGCCGCCGCGCCGACTGGACCGGCATGCCGGGGCAACCCGGCGCGATCGTCAGTCCGGCCGTGTGGCGCGCCTCGACCATCCTCTATGACGATGTCGCCCATCTGCGAAAGGCGGCCGGCAGCAGCACCCATGAACGGCTGTTCTATGGGCGCAAGGGCACGCCGACCAGCTGGAGCCTGGCAGATGCCCTCACCGAGATGGAGCCGGGCGCGGAGGGCACGATGCTCTTCCCCTCGGGCGTAGCGGCGATCGCCTGCGCGCTGATGGCGGTGCTGCGGCCGGGCGACCAGTTGCTGATGGTCGACAGCGCCTATGACCCGACCCGCAATTTCTGCGAACAGGTGCTGAAACCCTTCGGTGTCGAGACGCTCTATTATGACCCGACCATCGGTGCCGGCATCGCCGACCTGTTGACCGATCGCACCCGCGCCATCTTCCTGGAATGCCCCGGCAGCCTGACCTTCGAGGTGCAGGACGTGCCGGCGATCAGCGCCATCGCGCGCGATCGCGGCATCGTCACCCTGCTCGACAATACCTGGGCGACGCCGCTCTTCTTCCCGGCGCTGGCCCATGGCGTCGATATTTCGATCCTCGCCTGCACCAAATATATTGTCGGCCATAGCGACGTGATGATGGGGTCGGTCACCGCCACACCGGCGCTGTTCGCCAAGGTCCGCCAGTCCGCCTATCTGTTCGGCCAGATGACCAGCCCGGACGACGCCTGGCTCGCCAGCCGCGGCCTGCGCACGCTCGGCGTCCGCCTGGCCCAGCACCAGGCGAGCGCGCTTGAGATCGCGCAGTGGCTGGCCGAGCAGCCCGATGTCGCCCGCGTGCTGCACCCCGCTCTGCCCGATTGCCCCGGCCATGAATTGTGGGCGCGCGATTTCAGCGGCTCGACCGGCCTGTTCAGCTTCGTGCTGCAGGGCGGCGACGAGGCGGCCCGCGCCGCGTTGATCGACGGGCTCGCCCATTTCGGCATCGGCTATAGCTGGGGCGGGTTCGAGAGCCTGGCCCTGCCGGTCGATCCGGCCCGCTATCGCACGGCGACCCAATGGCAGGCGGAAGGGCCGGTCATCCGGCTGCAGATCGGGCTGGAAGATCCCGCTGACCTGATCGCCGATCTCGACGCCGGTCTCTCCCGCTTCCGGGCTGCCCGCGGATGACGCAACTGTCCGCATGGCTGGCCCGACTGCCGGGCAATGCGGACATCACCCAGCCGCTGATCGCGGTCGGCATCGCGCTGCTACTCTATGCCATCGCCCATAGCGCGGCGCGCCTGCTGGCGCCACGGGTGAAGGACAGGCTGCCCGCGCTCAGCGAACTGGTCTCTACCCATGTTCGCCCGATGCTGCGCCACGCCATCAGCGTACCGCTGTTCGCGACGGCGCTGGCGCTGTGGCCGGCAGACAGCATCGCCCATCTGATCCTGGGCGCAGCGCTCGCCTTTGCCGTCGCCCTGTTCGCGCTGCATCTGCTGCAGGCGCTCAGCTTCCCGCGCTGGGCGATCACCCCGCTCGCCCTGCTGCTGTTCGTCATGGTGATATCGGGCAGCAGCGGCGGCATCGCGCCGGTGGGGTCAATGCTCGACGATGTCGCGCTGACGCTGGGCAAGCGGCGGATCAGCCTGCTCGACATCCTGTCGGTCGCGGCGACATTGGTTGCGCTGCTTGCCGGCATACGCCTTGCCAACCGGCTGATCCGGCGCAGCATCCAGAAGGCGCCCGATCTCGACCCGACCCAGAAATTGCTGGGCCAGAAGCTGGCCGGCATCGCCGTGGTCATCGCCGCCTTCTTCATCGGCATCGACATATTGGGGATCGACCTTACCGCCTTCACCGTCTTTTCCGGCGCGCTGGGTCTGGCGGTCGGCTTCGGCCTGCAGAAGACGGTCGGCAATCTGATCGCCGGAATCATCCTGCTGATGGACCGGTCGATCAAGCCGGGCGACGTGATCGCCGTCGGCGACAGTTTCGGCTGGGTCAGCAAGATCGGCGTGCGCGCCGTGTCGATCATCACCCGCGACGGCAAGAAGCACCTTATCCCCAACGAAATCCTGATGACGCAGGAGGTGGAGAACTGGTCCTATTCGGACCGCAATATCCGCGTCCGCATCCCGGTGGGGATCAGCAACGACAGCGACATCGCGCTGGCCCAGCAACTGATGCTGGACGCCGCGAAGGAAAGCCCGCGCGCGCTCAAGCATCCCGAGCCCAAAGTGTGGCTGACGGCGCTGGGCCAATATCGGCTGGAGCATGAGATTCGTGTCTGGATCAGCGATCCGGAAAATGGCGTGGGCGGCGTGACGTCGGACGTGCTGATGCGGGTGTTGGACAAGTTCAAGGCGCACGGCATCATCATGCCCTATCCGCGCCAGGTCATCGAACTACGGCAACCGCAGCAGAGACATGATTCAGCAATGAACGACCCTGGCGAGCCGGACCGTTCACAATTCTGAGCGGCTGCAAATCGCCACGAAATCCTATATATCAAGCTTTATGAGATAGATGCGCCAGTCAACCGGCGAATACCGCCGCGCACCTTGTTGCGCCGTAGCAACAATAAAAGACGCAAAAGACATGAAACAGCAATAATATCTTGTGCGCCGCAGCGCGCGCAGGCATGGCCAGAAGCGTTGAGGCAAGCTGGCCCACTTCCTTTGAGGGAAGCATAGAGGCAGGCGCCTGGACGCAGGCGGGACGATCGCAGAACCATCAAGGGGATTATCATGCGTAAGTCCATTCTCGGCCTCTCGGCCTTCGCTCTTGTTGCGCTGTCGGCACCCGCCATGGCCCAGGATGAGCCCGCTCCCGCGGTGACCGTCACCGGCAATGCCGCCGTCGTCACCGACTATCGCTTCCGCGGCATTTCGCAGACCAACAAGAAGTTCGCGCTGCAGGGCGGCATCACCGTCACTCATGAATCGGGCTTCTATGTCTCGACCTGGGGCAGCTCGATCGACGAATATGTCGCCAACGGCTCGGACCAGGAACTCGACCTGATCGGCGGCTATTCGACCACGGTCGGCGGTGCGACGATCGACGTCGGCGTCCTCTATTATTACTATCCGGGCAATGCCGGCGCCAACACCGACTTCGTCGAGCCCTATGCCTCGATCAAGGGCACGTTCGGCCCCGCCACCGCCAAGCTGACCGCCAACTACGCCCCCAAGGCGAAGGCGCTGACCGTCGGCAATGGCAAGGAAGACAATCTCTACCTCGCCGGCGACGTCTCGGCCTCGATCCCCAACACCCCGCTGGGCGTGTCGGCGCATCTGGGCCACAGCTTCGGCCCGAGCTACCTGACCATCGGCAAGGAATATACCGACTGGAATATCGGCGCGACCTACACCTGGGGTCACCTGACCTTCGGCGTATCCTATGTCGATACCGACAAGTCGCTCTATTCGTCGGCAGGCCACAATATCAGCAAGGCCGGCGTGGTCGGTTCGCTCACCGCCTCCTTCTGATCCGCCTTCCCTTCGGGGATGAACAGGGCCGCGCTCTCCAAAGGGGATCGCGGTCCTTTTCTATATGCGGTGTTTACGGGTCGCCTTGGCCCGTATCGCTGCCTATAAGGCGCCGATGCCTCCGATCGCTCTCCTGCTGCTCTTCGTCGCCACGATCGCGCTGATGGAGGGTTTTGCCTATGTGATGCATCGCTGGGTGATGCACGGGCCGGGATGGTTCCTCCATGCCAGCCACCACCGCCCCCGCACCGGCTTCTTCGAGGCCAACGACCTCTATTTCGTAATCTTCGCCATGCCCTCCATCCTGCTGCTGCTGGGCGGGGTGCAATGGGGCTGGGGCAACTGGGCAACCGCCGTTGGCGCCGGCGTCGCCGCCTATGGCGCCATCTATCTCGGCTTCCACGACATCATCGTCCACCAGCGGGTGCGCCACCGCTATGTCGCCCGCTCGCGCTACATGAAGCGGATCGTCCAGGCGCATCGGCTGCACCATGCGGTCGAGACCAAGGACGGCACGGTCAGCTTCGGCTTCCTGATCGCGCCCCACCCCGCGGACCTGAAACGCGAACTGGCGCGGCGCGGCCGGGCCGGCGTGCGCGCGGCAAAAACTAGCGCTTAGGCGGCAGATCGGGCGGATTGCGCCCCATCCCGACGACTTTTGCCAGCGATATGCGCTGCCTGATCGCGATTCGAGCGGATCGGCCCACGGCATTTCAATCCGTTAGGCGGACAGGATCGGAAGTTTATGCGTGTGACCCATGGCAGAGTTCCGCCCGCCACAAAAAATCTCTGTAAATAGAACAGGTTGGCGATAGAACGGTGCCGGCTGGAACTTTACACCGGGCGCACCGCTGTAGGACAGCGCTTTTACCGGACGCGGCAGGTCTCGAACGGCTGTGAGGGATCAGTCGCTGTAACAGGCCTGGCTTCCATAGGCCCCACTGTAGGGCCGGTCAAAGCACCGGATCAGGGCATCCACAATGTTGAGATTGGGCGGCCATGGATCGCCGGGATCGGGAGCAGGAACATCGACAGCCTGCCCCTTATCATCAAAAAGCCATTGATGGGTGTGAGGGAGTGGCGTTCCGGCCAGTCGATTCCTAGCCTCAACAAGTGCCGCACGATCCCGATTCAGGAAGGCGATCGTCGCATCCAGATAGGCATTCCAGCCATGACCATCCATCTTATGCTTCGCTTTGGGCAGAAGCAGAACAGCGTCTGCATAGTCACCTGCATAGGCCCTCATCTGCGCTTCATGCATCCAGGATATGGTCTGCGATTCAAGGGAATGGGCCTGACGATAGTCTCTGATGAGATTAGCGGCTTCGCGATAGCATTCCCGTTTTGCCAACGACCGCCACCCGCCATCGCCTTGATCAAAAGCCGTTTCGTCCAAAGACAACATCGAGGCCCGATCAGCGTCGCATGCTGCCCCCCCAGCAGCGGGCGCAATCAGCAGGGACAAGGCAATCCACGCACTTGGCATCGCGCCAGCCTATCCCATGAACGCTCATACGCAAGGTGGACGTTACCCGGCCGAGCCGTTTTGAAACCGATCGCCAGCGACGGCGCGCGCGCCTATCCCCGCAGCGCGCAGGGGACGATGCTGGACGGATCGGGGCGGGCGGTGCTGCGGCGGAAGCGGGCCATATAGCCACCGGCGGTCGGCTTGGCGATCATCTCCTCCAGCCGGAAGCCCATCGCCGCCAGTTCGCAGGTGAGCAGACGCCGAGGCGTGCCATGCTGGTCGGTCGGGCGATCGGCATCGACCACGATCAGTTCGCCATCGGCCTTGAGCGCCGGGCTGAGATGCCACAGGAACGCATAGGGTTCGGCGATCTCATGATACATATGGACCATGAAGATGCGGTCGAAGCTGTTTTCGGGCAGCTTGGGATCTTCCGGCGCCCCCAGCTTCACGCTGACATTGGTCCAGTCCTCGCGGGTGATGCGACGGCTGAGCGCATCGATCACCTCGGGCAATATATCCTCGGCCAGCACCCGCCCCTTGGCGCCGACGCGCTTGGCCAGGCGCACGGTGTAATAGCCCTCGCCCGCACCGATATCGGCAATGGTCATGCCCGGCCGGATGCCGGCCCGGTCCATGATGTCTTCGGCCTCATTGACCCGGTCGCGCGCTTCCTCGCTCGACCAGCGGGTCGACACGATCGGCGCCACCGGCCGGTCGGCGCGGGGGAAGGACGCGGCGCCGGCCGCGCGTTCCGACTGGTTGCCGCCCGACCACTGGCCGCAGGCAGCCAGCAGGAGCGACGCCCCCAATGCGGCCACCTGCCGGTGGATCATTAATCCACATCCTCCACATCGACCTTCTCGCCCGTGACCTTCTGCGACAGGGCAGCGGCCATGAACGGATCGAGCGCGCCATCGAGCACATCGTCCGGGGCGGTCGAGGTGACGCCGGTGCGCAAATCCTTCACCAACTGATAGGGCTGGAGCACATAGGAACGGATCTGGTGACCCCAGCCGATCTCGGTCTTGGCGGCATAGTCGGTCGATGCAGCTTCCTCGCGCTTGCGCAGTTCGGCCTCGTACAGACGCGCCTTGAGCATATTCATCGCGGTGGCGCGGTTCTTGTGCTGCGATCGGTCATTCTGCGACGCCACGATGATGCCCGAGGGGACGTGGGTGATGCGGACCGCGGAGTCGGTGGTGTTGACGTGCTGGCCGCCCGCACCCGAGGCGCGATAGGTGTCGATCTTGAGGTCGGATTCCTTGACCTCGATATCGATATTGTCGTCGATCACCGGGTAGACCCAGACCGACGAGAAGCTGGTGTGGCGGCGCGCAGCGCTGTCATAGGGACTGATGCGGACCAGACGGTGGACGCCGCTTTCGGTCTTGGCATAGCCATAGGCATTCTCGCCCTTGATGAGGAAGGTGGCCGACTTGATGCCGGCGGTTTCGCCCGCCTGATAATCGACCAGTTCCACCTTATAGCCGCGCCGTTCGGCCCAGCGGCGATACATGCGCGACAGGATTTCGGCCCAGTCCTGGCTTTCGGTGCCGCCGGCGCCGGCGTGGATTTCCAGATAGGTGTCGCTGGCATCGGCTTCGCCCGCCAGCAACGCCTTGATCTTGTCCTCGTCGGCGCGCTCGGCCAGCGCCTTCAGCGCGGCGATGGCTTCGGAGACCATATCCTCATCGCCTTCGGCCTCGGCCATTTCGATCAGTTCGGCATTGTCGGTCTTTTCAGCCTCGATCGCGCGGGTGGCGCCAATCGCGCTGTCGAGACGGGTGCGCTCGCGCATCACCTCCTGCGCCAGCTTGGCATTGTCCCACAGGGTCGGATCCTCGACGCGGGCATTCAGCTCGTCCAGCCGGCGCAGCGCACGGTCCCAGTCGAGGAAGCGGCGCAGCAGGTCCAGCGCGGCGTCGATACGGTCGATATATTGCTGCGCTTCGGCGCGCATGGGAGGTCTCCAGAATCTCGTGGCGTCCAGCGTCAGCTACCCGAACGCATCAAACGCCTGCCCCTATCCCAGGCCGGGCTTTTTGGGAAGATCAATCCGCCGGAGGGCGGGCGCGGCAACGGTCCGAAATCTGCCGGACATAATGGCATCTTAACCCGATGGCGCAGACCGCCCCGCGCGAGGGCGGCGCATCAAGGGGGAAAACCTTTTCGATGAAAGGCGATCCCATGAACCCGACCACGCCCATGCCGGCGACGCACAGCCCGGCCACCCTCTATATCCTGCTCGACGCCGTGCGTTGCTGGGCAGCGGCGCGACGCCGGCATCGGCCGGCGATGGCCCAGTTGCACCTGCGGCTGCGTCGCTATGGCTGCGAACAGCTATCCCCTGCGCTCGACAGCCTGTTGCGGCTGGGCGAGCAGGTGACCGGCCATGGACTGCGCACCGGCCGGGGACCGCGCTTGAGCGAAGACGAGAATTTGCTGATCGACCTCTTGCAGGCGCGCTGGACCGGCCCCGTTCCCTATGCCTGCAGCGACGCGATTGCCTGCGCCTTCTGCTATGCGGTGCGATCGACCCAGATCCTGCTGGCGCAGGCGCTGGAGAGCCGGCGCGGCACCACCGGCCTGTCGATCCGCGACGCCAATCCGCGCCACTGCTGAGGGAAAGGGGGCGGGCGCCGACGCGCCCGCCCCTCAATAAATGCCGCCCTGATCCTGCAGGAAGTCGGCGTCGTTGCGCTGGCGGGTGCGGACCGCGTCGGCCTTGGCCGCGACCTTGGCCTGGGCCTCCGCCTCTTCCTTGCGGATGGTGCGGCGCGGTTCGGATTCGGGCTTGAACGCTTCCCAGATGACGGCGGGTTTGGGTTCGTCGGTCGGCCAGGCGCCATAGACGCGCTTGCCCGAGCGGCGGTCGATCGCGACCATGCGGATGCCGGCCGGGGCGATGAACGGCGTCTTGGGCATGGTCTCCAGGATCGGGGCCATCGCCTCCTTCCAGATCGGCGCGGCGATGCGGCCACCCTGTGCCCAGCCGCCCAGGCTGCGGGGCTGGTCATAGCCGATATAGACGCCGGCGACGAGGTCGGGCGAACCGCCGACGAACCAGACATTGGTCGGGCCGTTGGTAGTGCCGGTCTTGCCGAACAGCGGGCGCTTGAGATCCGCCAGCACCGTTGCGGTGCCGCGCTGGATCACGCCTTCGGTGATGTGGACGACCTGATAGGCGGTCATCGGGTTCATCACCTGGCGCCCCTCGAAACCGAAGCGCGGCATCGGCTTGCCGTCCCAATTGGCCATGTTGCAATTGTCGCAGGGATGCCAGCGTTCCGGCCAGATCACCTTGCCGCGCCGATCCTGCACATAGTCCATCAGCTTGGGGGCGAATTGGCGGCCCTGATTGGCGAGCGTGGCATAGGCGTTGACCATGCGCTCCACCGTCGTCTCACCCGCGCCGAGCGCGAAGGAGAGATAGGGCTGATAGTCGCCGATGCCCATATTCTTGATGGTGCGCACGACCCGGTCCATGCCGGTCTGGCTGGCGGCGCGCACGGTCATCAGGTTGCGCGACTGCTCGACGCCCCAGCGCATCGTCTGCGGACCGGCGCTGCCGCCCGAGAAGTTGCGGAAGCATTTCTGGCCAAGGCCGGCGCCCTGATAGACGCACAAGGGACCGTCGACGATGATCGAGGCCGGGGTCATGCCATTGTCGAGCGCGGCGGCATAGACGAAGGGCTTGATCGTCGAGCCAGGCTGACGCTGGGCCTGGGTCGCGCGGTTGTAGGAGGAAAGGCGATAGTCGAAACCACCCTGCATCGCGCGGATGCGGCCCGAATGCACTTCCTCCACCACCATGCCGCCCGACACTTCGGGAATGTTGCGCAGCGCCCAGCTGGCGCCGTCGCGGGCGACGATGATCAGGTCGCCCGGCTTCATCGCCGCAATGGCGGGGCCGCCGGTGCGGCGATAGGGCAACTGCGCCAGGCTGGCGGGCAGCGTGCCGGTGGTGCCGTCGGTAAAGCCGATCTGTGCGCCGCTGCGGTCGCGGCTGATGACGGCGGCGACGCGCCAGCCGGCATAATCGACGCTGATGAAGCTGGCGGCGAGTTCGCGTTCCCAGCCCTTGTCGGGGTCGATATGGCCGACCGGACCGGACCAGCCGCGGCCGGCGCCGAAGCGCAGCAGGCCGTTGCGCAGCGCGGTCTGGGTATGGTCCTGCGCCACCGGGTCATAGGGGCTGCGCACCCACAGGCCGCCGGCATAGACGCTGTTGGGGCCATCCTCCGCCTTTTCGCCGAACTGCTGGATCAGGCGACGGCGCACCTCCTCCATATAATAGCCGCCGGCATTGGCGTCGAAACTGGAGCCATGGGCGGCAACGGTGCCGAGCGGCTGGGCGGCGGCGGCATCGCGCTGGGCCGCGGTGATCCAGCCATTTTTGAGCATCTCGCCCAAGGCCCAGTTGCGGCGGTCGAGCGCGCGGGCATGGCCGGTGGTGCTTTCCGGGCGATAATTGGCCGGCCCCTTGGGCAGGATCGCCAGATAGGCCATTTCGGGCAGTTGGAGATCGGCGACGTCCTTGTCGAAATAGGCGCGCGCCGCCGCCTGTACGCCATAGGCGTTGCGGCCGAGGAAAATCTGGTTGAGATAGAGTTCGAGTATCTGCTGCTTGGTCAGGACATTTTCCATGCGCCAGGCCAGGATCATCTCCTTCACCTTGCGCGTGGGAGAATATTCGTCGCCGATCAGCAGATTCTTCGCCACCTGCTGGGTGATGGTGGAGCCGCCACGGGCGCGCTGGCCCGAGCCGAGCTTGCTGGCATAGTCGAACACCGCGCCGGCGAAACCGGGAATATCGACGCCATGATGTTCGAAGAAGGTCTTGTCCTCCGCCGCCAGATAGGCGTGGATCAGCTGCTGGGGATAATCGCTATATTGCAGCTGGACGCGGCGTTCGCGGGCATAGCTGTGGACCGGCTGGCCGTTGATGTCGCGCACCATGGTCGGCAGCGGCGGCTCATATTCCAGCAGCGTCGCCGCATCGGGCAGGCCGCGCGCGAAAATCAGCCAGAACAGGAAGATGGCGAGCAGGAAGCCGCCCAGCAGGATCGCGGCCCAGCGGAACAGGCGGCGCTGCCACAAGAGCTTCAACCGGTCGGCAATGCCCCCGGCGCCACGGCGCAGGCGATAGGCGAAGGACGATGCGGGCGGATTGGAACGGGCCTCTTCCATGGTGGAAGAGGCTCTAGAGCCTGATCGCCTGAGATGGAAGCGCTTTGCGTTTCCATCGATGGCGTGAATCAGGCTCCACATCCTGACTCCCGGTCAAAAGTCCTTCAATACCAGCACCGATGCGCGGATAGGCGCGTCAGCCGCCCGACCGGCCGTTGCCCATGGCGAGCTTGCGCGCGAAATGGACATCGATGGCGCGGGCGACGCCGCGCGCGATCGCCTGCTGCCCCTCACGCGAGGAGAGGAAAAGGGCATCATCGGCATTGCTGATATAGCCGGTCTCGAACAGCACCGAAGGCGTGTCCGGAGCCTTCAGCACCATCAGCGAGGCGAAGCGATGATAGGCGCTGCGGAACGGCACATAGGGTGCCGCCTCACGCTGTAGCAGCCGGGCGAAATTGGCCGAGATGTTCATCGATTCCCGCTGCGTCAGATCGATGAGGATCGAGGAGACGTCGCCCGACTGGTTGCCGAGGTTGACGCCGTTCAGCACATCGGCCTTGTTCTCGCGCGCGGCGAGCCGGGCGGCTTCGCGGTCCGATGCGGTTTCCGAGAGGGTATAGACGGTCGCGCCATGGGCATCGGCATTGTCCGCCGAATCGGCATGGACCGAGATGAAGAGGTCGGCACCCAGCTTGCGGGCGATGCCATAGCGTTCCTGCAGCACGAGGAAGCGGTCATCGTCGCGGGTCAGCGCCACGCGCACCCGGCCGGACTTGACCAGCTGGTCACGGATCGCCTGCGCGATCGCCAGCGTCACATCCTTTTCGCGCTTGCCATTATCCTTGTTGATGGCGCCCGGATCATGACCGCCATGCCCCGCATCGATCACCACCAGCGGGCGCGATCCGTCGCGCACGCCCTCGATCGCGGGCAGATCGACGCCGCGCGCGACCGGCGGGATCGGCACGGTGATCGAATGAATGCGCTTTTGCGGCCGGGCGCTCATATTGGCGGGCGCGTCGAAGCGCAGCCGCCCCTGCCCCACGGCGGTGCGGAACCGGCCGTCGGTCACATTCTGGAGCGAGAAGCTGAGCGACTTGCCGTCGGCCGCGATCTGCGGGTCGCCGAGCGTCGCCGGCGTCGTCAGGTCGAGCACGATGCGCGCCATCGTGTCGCTGAGCTGGCCCTGGCGAATGCCGCTGACTACGGCATTGGAACCGGCATAGCCGCTGGCGCCGGCCTGCGCGCCGGAAACGTCGAGCGCGATGCGGCGCGGCCCGTCGAGCAGGAAGGCGGACGCGCCCTCCACCCGATCGTCAAACCGAACGGTGACGCGGTCGCCCTGCACGTCCACAGCCGCGATGCCGCCGGCATCGCCGGGGGTCGCGGCCAGCATCGTCGTTGCCAGCGCAATTATGTTGAGCATGCGCCGCTTGTGCAACGCGCGCCCATCGGCCGTCCAGCCCATTTTCATGACGTCTATCCGTCCAGCGTCCCCACGCTGAATTTCGGATTAAGCATTGCCCGTTGTGACGGGGTAAAATGAGACGGTTAATATGTGTTTCAGCATGAATCCCTGAGCCGCCGATCAACGGTCATCATAAAGACATAATCTTTTCAGGGACCGTTGCTCCCCGCGCCCATGACTGCTACCCCTTCATATTCCGGGAGGACCGACCATATTATTGCGGTCCTTTGCGGTATCTCGATTATATGCATCGGCGCGCGCCTGTCGCTCGAGCCGATGCGCAACAGGTTGACGCTGCATGAGGCATGACTTTCCTTCCACGCTGGCCCCGATACCGGGTGCTGTGGCGTGGATGGTCCGGCCCGGCGCACTGTCCGGCCCTGCCGACGCAGCAGACACGCAATTTTTCCTTCAAACCTGGACGATGCCGCCTCGCGCGCCGAACCCGGCGCGCGCACGGCCGTCCCATCACTATCGCGCGGCGGCCCGGCTCCATGCCTGCGGCCGCCGTCGCCGGAGACACATAAATGACAATGCGTATGCTGATCGATGCGCGCCACCGGGAAGAAACCCGGGTCGCGGTCGTCAAGGGAAACCGGATCGAGGAATTTGACTTCGAATCCGCTGAGCACAAGCAGCTCAAGGGCAATATCTATCTCGCCAAGGTCACCCGCGTAGAGCCCTCGCTCCAGGCGGCCTTCGTCGATTATGGTGGCAATCGCCACGGTTTCCTCGCTTTCAGCGAAATCCATCCCGACTATTACCAGATTCCGCGCGAAGATCGCGAGGCGTTGCTGCGCGAGGAACGCGCGCATGCCGAGGAAGAGGCCGCCCTGCGCGCCGATTATGACGAGGATGAGGACGCCGCCGGGGACGATGGCGTCGAAGTCGTCGAAGCAAGCCATCATGACGATGAGGAAGGCGCCCACGAAGCCGAAGCCAGCGAAGGCGACGGCAACGAAGGCGGCCGTCCCAATCGTCGCAAGCGTGAAAAGGGCGACGACGCGGCCGACGAGCTGCGCCGCAAGCGCATGGCGCTGCGCCGTCGTTACAAGATCCAGGACGTCATCAAGCGCCGCCAGGTGCTGCTGGTGCAGGTCGTCAAGGAAGAGCGTGGCAACAAGGGTGCGGCGCTGACCACCTATTTGTCGCTGGCCGGTCGCTATTGCGTGCTGATGCCCAACACCAGCCATGGTGGCGGCATTTCGCGCAAGATCAGCAATGCGGCCGACCGCAAGCGGCTGAAGTCGATCATTGCCGAAATGGCGCTGCCTTCGTCGATGGGCTGCATCGTGCGCACCGCCGGCCTGCAGCGCACCAAGCCCGAGATCAAGCGCGACTTCGACTATCTTGCCCGGCTGTGGGACGAGATTCGCGAGAAGACGCTGCGCGCCGCCGCGCCCGAGCTGATCCATAACGACAGCGACCTCATCAAGCGGGCGATCCGCGATATCTACAACAAGGATATCGAGGAAGTGATCGTCGAGGGCGAGCATGGCTACAAGGCCGCCAAGGACTTCATGAAGCTGCTGATGCCCAGCCATGCCCGGCGCGTGAAACAATATGCCGACGCCGTGTCGCTGTTCCAGCGCGCCAGCGTCGAGGACCAGCTGGCGGCGATGTACAATCCCGTCGTGCAGCTCAAGTCCGGCGGCTATCTGGTGATCAACCCGACCGAGGCCCTGGTGTCGATCGACATCAACTCGGGCCGGTCGACCCGCGAGCATGGCATCGAGCAGACCGCCGTCGCCACCAATCTGGAAGCCGCGCGCGAGATCGCCCGCCAGTTGCGCCTGCGCGACATGGCAGGCCTGGTCGTCATCGACTTCATCGACATGGAGATGAACTCCAACATCCGCAAGGTCGAGAAGGCGATGAAGGAGGCGCTGAAGGACGATCGCGCCCGCATCCAGGTCGGCCGCATTTCGGGCTTTGGCCTGATGGAAATGAGCCGCCAGCGCCTGCGCACCGGCGTGCTGGAAGCATCGACTCGCCAGTGCCCGCATTGCGAAGGCACGGGTCTGGTCCGCACCGCATCATCGGCCGGTCTGGGCGCACTGCGCATGCTGGAAGAAGAGGCCGCTCGCGGTCGCGGCAGCGTCATCACCCTGCGCGCCAGCCAGGAAGCCGCCTTCTACGTCCTCAACAACAAGCGTCGCGAACTGGACGAGATCGAACAGCGCTATGGCGTGCGCATCGTCGTCCTGCCCGATGGCGAGATTGAGGGCGCCCGCATGTCGGTCGAACCCAGCGGCCCGCGCCCCGAACGCGTCGTCACCTACGCCCCGCTCGCGGAGGAAGAGGATGACCTCGACGTTATCGAGGAGGAAGAAGAAGAGGAAGAGGTCGAGGCCGAGGTAGAAGCCGCCCCCGAACGCCAGGAGCGTGGCGAACGCGGTGACCGGGGCGAAGAACGCGAAGGCGGACGCCGCCGTCGCCGTCGTCGCCGTCGTCGCGGTGGCCAGCGCGATGATGCGTCGGGCGAAGCCGGCGAAGACAATGGCGCCGAAGACGGTGAGGAAGGCGAGGAATCGGCCGAAGTCGAGACCGATGCCGAGGCTGTTGCCGCAGAGCCGGCCGCCGAGGGCGAGGACGAAGGCGGCAGCCGTCGTCGTGGTCGCCGCGGTCGCCGTGGTGGTCGCCGCCGTCGCGAAGGTAGCGAAGCGGGCGCCGAAGCCGGTGAGACCGCTGGCGAGGACAGCGTCGAAACGGTGATCGAAGCCGAAGCGGCTGCACCTGCCGAGGAGGCTCCGGTTGCCGAAGCGGCCCCGGAAGAAGCCCCGGCCGAGGAAGCGCCCAAGACGCGCCGTCGCCCCCGTGCCCGCAAGGCGAAGGACGCGGCAGTCGAACCGGCTGCTGCCGACGCGACCGAAGCCCCGGCCGAAGTCGTTGCCGAAGCGCCCGCCGCCGAGCCGGTTGCCGAGGAAGCGGCCGAAAAGCCCAAGCCCAAGCGCACCCGCAAGAAGAAGGCGGATGTCGAGGCCGAAGCCGCTGCTGCCGCCGAAGCGCCCGCCGTCGAGGTGGCTGCCGAGGAAGCGGCCGAAAAGCCCAAGCCCAAGCGCACCCGCAAGAAGAAGGTCGAACCAGTCGCCGAGGAAGCCGCCATCGAGGCCGCGCCGGCCGTGACCGAAGTCGCCGCTGCCCCTGCCGAGGCACCGACTGCGACTGCCCCGGCCAGCGAAGCCGTCACCGCCGATCCCGCCGCCGAGGCAGAGAGCGACGAGAATGGCGAGCCGCGTCGCGGCTGGTGGCAGCGCACCTTCGGCCAGTAAGGCCAGGGCACAAACCTGAATGAAACACGCCGCCGTCCAGCCCCAGGGGTCGGATGGCGGCGTTTTTCGTGGCTTCACTTGATGTTCAGGGCGAGAAGGGCATAAATCGCGCCAATGCCTGTTCCCCTTCCCCATCAAGGCTTTGCATGATGACGCGGTGGCTGCGCCTGACGGCGCTCCTGCTGGGGTCGCTCATGCTGATGGCGCGACCGGCGCTGGCCCAGAGCATCCTGCGCGACGCCGAGACCGAAGCGTTCATGGCGGACATGTCGGGCGATCTGGTCAAGGCGGCGGGCATGCAGCCGCGCAATGTCCAGGTGATGGTGATCAACGATCCGGAGATCAACGCCTTCGTCGCCGGCGGCCAATATGTCTGGGTGCATAGCGGGCTGATCGCGCAGGCCGACAATGTGAACCAGTTGCAGGGCGTGGTCGCCCATGAACTGGGCCATATCGAAGGCGGCCATGTCATCCGGACCGACGGCATCAAGGAAGCGACCAGCATCACCTTGCTGAGCCTGGTGCTGGGCGCGGCGGCGATCGCGGCGGGCGGCGCGGAGGCCGGCATGGGCATCATGGGCCTGGGCCAGCAGGTCGGCATGTCCAAATATCTCGCTTTCTCGCGCGCGCAGGAAAGCTCCGCCGACCTTGCCGGCGCACGCTATCTGAGCGGCGCGCATCTGAGCGGCAAGGGCAGCCTGGAATTCTTCAAGAAGCTGCAGAATCAGGAATATCGCCTCGCGATCCCGCAGGATAACAGCTATGGCCGCACCCACCCGCTGTCGGGCGAGCGCATCAATGTGCTGCGCGAGGTCTATACGGTCGATCCGGCCTGGGACACGCCCCCCGATCCCCAACTGGAAGCGCGGTTCGAGCGGATCAAGGCAAAGCTGATCGGCTTCGTGTCGGAACCGCAGCAGACGCTGCTCAAATATCCCGAGAGCGACCAGTCGATCCCGGCGCATTATGCACGCGCCTATGCCTGGCATAAAAGTGCCTATCCCGAGAAGGCACTAAGCGAGGCGGACGCGCTGCTGAGCGCGGCGCCGCACGATCCCTATTTCCTGGAGTTGAAGGGCCAGATCCTGCTGGAGAGCGGGCGGCCTGGCGAGGCGATCCCACCACTACGCGAGGCTGTCGCCAAGACGCAGCAGCCGCTGATCGCGGTATTGCTGGGCCATGCCCTGATCGCGACCGAGGATGAGAAAAATTATGCCGAGGCCGAGACCGTGCTGCGCAATGCGATCGCGCGGGACCGCGAAAATCCCTTCGCCTGGTATCAACTGGGCGTCGTCTACGAGCATCGCGGCGACACGCCGCGCGCCGCGCTGGCCAGTGCCGAGCGCTTTTCGATGATCGGCCAGGACAGTATGGCGCTGCGCAGCGCGGACGCGGCGATGCAGGGTTTGAAGCCCGGAACGGTTGACTATCTGCGGGCGCAGGATATCGCGATGGTCTCGCGGGCTGCCGTCGAGCAGAAGCGGAAGAGAAGATGACAGATCAGACCCGGCCCAGCTTTCGTGCGGCCCTATCCAACAGGAAAATGCAGATGACCCTGGGCGCCCTCGCCTTGATCGCTGGCGCCGCCGGCACCGCCCTTGCCGTGCAGGCGCCCGGCAGCGTCTCCACCGGCGACAAGGCCGCGATCGAAAAGATCGTCCACGACTATATATTGGAGCATCCCGAGATCATCCCGCAGGCGATCGAGAAGCTGCAGGCCAAGCGGATGGAAGGCACGATCGACGCGAATCGCCAGACGATCGAGACGCCCTATGCCGGCGCATGGGAAGGCGCGGCCAATGCCGATGTCACCGTGGTCGAGTTTTTCGACTATGCCTGCGGCTATTGCCGCGCCTCGCTGCCCGACCTCGCCAAGCTGGTCGGCGCCGACGCCAAGGTGAAGATCGTCTATCGCGAACTGCCGATCCTGTCGGAAGAAAGCTCCGACGCGGCCAAGGTGTCGCTGCTGGCAGCCGAACGCAATCGCTACATGGCCTATCACAAGGCGCTTTATGGCGCCGGCAAGGTGACCCGTGAATCGATCATCGGCGCCGCCACCCAGGCCGGCATCACCAAGGCCGATGCCGAAGCGGCGCTGGCGTCGAGCAAATATGATGCGGAACTGCAGTCGAACATCGCGCTCGCCCAGAAGCTGCAGGCCAGCGGCACGCCCACCTTCGTCATCGGCAACCAGGTGCTGAACGGCGCGGTCGGCTATGATTCGCTCAAGGACGCGGTGACGAGCGCCCGCGGGAAATAAGCCTGACGACTGTTCGGGCGCGATAAGCAGGGGTTTGCGGGGAAGCGCGGCGCAGCGCCATTGACTTCCCCGCCCCATTTCCCTATCGGACGGCCCCTGACTTGCGGTCGCCCCGTGTGGCGGCCCTTTTTTGTCATACCTGATTCTCTAGTTTGTTTGAGGAATGAACGATGAAGCGCACTTTTCAGCCGAGCAATCTGGTTCGGAAGCGCCGTCACGGTTTTCGCGCTCGCATGGCGACCCCCGGTGGCCGCAACATCATGCGCGCCCGTCGTGCCCGCGGCCGCAAGAGCCTGAGCGCCTGAGCGACCTGACGCCGCCGGCCGCGCCTGCCATCATGGGCAAGCGCGCGGATTTTCTGGCGGCGAATCGGGGCCGACGCGCGCCCATGCCGGGATTCGTCCTGCTGGTGCGTGAGCGCGGCGATGGCGATCCGGCGATGCGTATCGGCATCACGGTGACCAAGAAGATAGGCGGCGCTGTCATCCGCAATCGGATGAAGCGCCGTTTTCGCGTCCTGGCACGCGAATTGCTGCCTGTGCATGGTGTGGCTGGTGCCGACCATGTGCTGATCGGCCGTGCCGAAGGCGTGGAGCGCGACTTCGCGCTGCTGCGCGGCGAACTGGAAAAGGCGCTGGGCAAGATATTGACCCGGCCCGAAGGCCAGGGCCGCCCGCCCCGCCGCAAGGGTGATTCCCGCCC
>Ga0209813_10000189_pt1 | contig 19409 bp, 18 predicted proteins | sample EndMethybrTD3033_FD_187596 | JGI IMG/M metagenome (GOLD analysis project Ga0209813, IMG submission 187596) | Populus endosphere microbial communities from Tennessee, USA - Endosphere MetaG P. TD hybrid TD303-3 (SPAdes) (version 2) | ecosystem: Host-associated > Plants > Roots > Endosphere... | reverse complement strand
GGCGATCATCCGGCGCGTCGGCCGATTGTCGGGATCAAGCGCGGCATCCCGTAGCGTGATATCGAGATCGAACCGGTCGAGAAAATTGGACATGCTCATGGCGGAAACTCCCTTCGCGTGGGAACGTACCGTGAACATCTGGCGTGGTCAACTGGTCGGCATCGACCTGGATCAGGCCTTGTCGGCCGCGTTGGCGAGTTCGCGATGAACGGCCCTGGCGAGATTGAGGTCGTAGCTGAGCGCGCTGCTGACCGGGAGGCTACGCACGCCCAGGGTCTGGAGCGTATAGTTGAGGTCGGGCGTCACCGCCGCGCCCGCCGCTTCGATCGGCAGGTCCCAAGGCCGAAGCGGCGAGACCGGCCATCGCACGCCCTCGGCCTCGCGCATTAGTGTATCGCCATGCAGGCAGAAGGCGGACGGATCGCAGCGATAGTCCATGTCGATCCGGGCCGCGATCGTGTTGTCGCCCGCGTGGCGCGCGACGAAGGCCCGGTGACGCCCCTCGATGACCTGATAGAGAGCGGGAAGTCCAGCCATCGTCAGGCGTTGCACCTTCACGGGCAGGCTGTTCTGCGCGTCCCGGCGGTCGCGTACGGCTCCGACCAGCCGGTCGAACCGGACCGGCTGGGCTAGCACGTAGCGCAGTTCGATTGCGGCCGCCTCGGGCGGCGCGACAATGCCACGGGAAAAGGCGGTGGCGCAGACGGCCCGCGCGAAAAGATCGACCTGAAACGGTCCTATGACGCTGAAGATACCGGTCGCATCCGGCCCGGCCATCTCGTTCGCGCGCTCACCAAGCTCAGGATGTCCAGGGATGCGCAGGTCCGACACGCCGCCACGCAGGCATTCCATCATGTCGATGCCCATCGCCTGAGTCCTCTCCATTTCGGAGGAATTTTATACCTTGCCGAGGCGTCTGACTATCCGGCGGTTCTTTCCCGTGGCCGCATCGGAAAGGTCCGCAGTCTGCAAGGACCTCCCAGCGCCAGGCGCCGGAAAAAGGGGAGGGGGGCCGAGAGGACGAGCGACGTGGATCGCTTGGCCCCTCGGAGACTTTCCCCATGAGCTACGATGTTGCGTTTCGCCACCAGCAGGCCCTCGACCCGAGCGCGCTCTCGAGTGTCACCACCACATTGCACGCGATCGGCGCCGCGATCACCGACTGCCGCAACGCTGGCAAGGACGCCGAGATCGACCCTGCGGTCATCCTCCTTATCCGTCACCTGTCGCAAGTGTGCGAAGCCCGGCCGCCCAGCACCCTGCTGCGCCGCGAATGCCTGGACGCGATCGCTGAGATCCGGCGGCATCCTGTGCTCAAGACGCTCGCCTATCGCGGCGTTGCCTATGACGAGCCCGCCAAGCGCCTCTTCCACAGCGAGGGACGGATCGCGATGCGGCGGCTCGCCGAGGCCCTGGATCTGGCCGAGGGCAGCTTCGATGTCCGGTCCAACAAGGGCGGCGTTGCCGTCTCCGGCGAAATCACGCTCCACGGCGAGGACATCTGGGTCCAGCTCAGCCTGGGCCTCATGGGACCGGACCGCGAGATCCTCTACCGGCGCGTCCACGGCCGAAAGGACCATATCGGCGAGCGCAACCATTATGCCTCGATCCGCGACCTCATGGCGCCCGATCGCTTCGCCCGGAAGATCTGCCGGGATCTCAATCTGGCACCCGCCACCCGATCGGACGGCCGGCTGTTCGCCTGACCCTCAGGCCGGCGGCGGCTCGACATGGCCCAGCCACCGGGCCAGCAAGCGCGCCATGGTGGCGCGATAGTCAGCGGGACTGTCGGGTTCGGCCGTCGCTTTCCATCCGCATTGGCACTGAACGGTGCGCACCGCGTCATGGGGCGGCGCTGCGTAGACGATCATATGCGCCCTGAGCGGCATCTTTCGTTTCCCCCCGCGGCGCGATGCTGCGCGCGCGCGGGGCGGCTGTCCACATTTTTGTCCGTAGCGCCCGCCTGCGGGCAGACTCCCTGAAAGGAGACCTCATGCACCGCTTGCCTAATGACGCGGCACCTTGCCGCGTGCCCGACAGGATCGCCCTCGATCCGCAGGCGCCCATCATCCTCGCCTATGGCATCGGGGTCGATTCCACCGCGCTTCTCATCGAGCTTCACGCGCGCGGCGAAACGCCCGATCTCGTCCTCACCGCTGACCCTGGGGCCGAAAAGCCCGATACCTATGAATATCAGGCGATGATGGCCGCCTGGATGGCGGCCCGGGGCATTCCCTATGAAGTGGTTGCTTACCGGCCCAAGCGCTTCAAGCACTATCCGCCCTATGCGACGATCCTCACCAACCTGCTGGCGAACGCGACGCTGCCGAGCATTAGCCTGGGCCGTCACAGCTGCTCGCTCAAATGGAAGGTCGCGCCCCAGGACGCCTTCCTCAAGCAATGGCCGCCGGCCAAGGCCGCCTGGGCGGCGGGCCGGAAGGTCGTGCGCCTGATCGGCTACGATGCCTCGCCCGCCGACGCACGCCGTTACCGCCATGCCGCCGGGATCGACGACCCGCTGTTCGAGTGCCGCTATCCGCTGCGCGACTGGGGCTGGACGCGCGCACGCTGCGAGGCCCGGATTGCGCAAGCCGGCCTGCCGGTCCCGCCCAAGTCGTCCTGCTGGTTCTTATGTTTGCAGATGGTGTCTCGTCTCACCGCAACCCTTTATTTATGGGCTACAAAATTATCCGCCGTTTGAGACGATCCGAGGCCATTGAAGCGCTCGGGACAGTTGCAAAGCGCTACTGCACTTTGCAACTGTCCCGAGCGCAACCGCCGAAGGCGGTGCGACTCGTCGCGGCGGCATCCGGAATGACTTTGCTGAGCGGAAGAAACTGACTTGCCATTGCCCGTCGGGACTTGCTGATGCGGCCTTGATCGTTGCGCCGACAGATTGGGAAATGTCTGTTACGCGCCCAAGTTGGTCGTACGGCTCGCGTCTTCCTGCGCTGTTGAGCCGAACGACAGCTATGACGTGGTCTGGGACTTTTCTGCCATTCCCGAGTCTCATGTCGAACGTCTGGTTTAGCCATCAGTGGACATTCAGCATTCCACGCACCTCACCGTAGGATGAAAAAAAACTGCCCAGATAGCGGCATGCCAGCTATTAGATGATCAACAGGTGGTAACCTCCATTCGGCCAGAAACGCGTGAGTGCGCATTGACGTCCGGCAACTTTCATGGCGTATCTAAATACGCAACAGGGGGTGTATCGCGAGCCATTCCGCGATACATGATGGAAATGGCATCGGCACAGCAGCTCATAGGTCTCGTAAAGAGCCACGCGGAGGGGGATTCCGATCGCTTCTTCGATCTTGCTATGCAGCTGTCGGCTGCAGAGGAGCAAAAGGGTCACAAGCGCTTGGCCGAAACGCTGCGGCAGTGGGCCAATGCTGGCCAGACGCCTCCTGCCTCGCGAAAGCCGAATCTCACGCCAATCGCCGCTCCGCGTGGTGATCTCGCCGAATTCCTGTTCGCCTCCTATCCCAGCGAGCGGTTGAACAGCGTTATTCTGCCACCGCTTATCGGAGAAGAGCTGGCGCATATCGTTTTCGAGACCCGCATGCGTGAGAAGCTTGAAGAGAAGGGCCTAAAGCCGCGGCGGCGCATTCTGCTTTCCGGACCTCCGGGCACTGGAAAGACGATGAGCGCCCACAGCCTTGCCGGCGAGCTCCAGTTTCCGCTCTTTTCCGTGATGCTGCACGGCCTCATAACAAAGTTCATGGGCGAGACCGCCCAGAAACTGAAACTCGTGTTCGACGCCATCAAATCGACGCGTGGCGTCTATCTCTTCGACGAGATCGATGCTCTCGCCGCAGCGAGGGGCGATGGCAATGACGTGGGTGAAGCGCGCCGGGTGCTGAACTCGTTTCTCCAGTTCCTCGACGAGGACACCGGGCCTTCGATCGTCATCGCTACGACTAATCTGGCCGAAATCTTGGATCGGGCAGTCCTGCGCCGTTTCGATCTCGTCCTTTCCTATGAGTTGCCCGATGCGGCATCGATCCGCCAGGCTCTTGAACGACGCCTCATCGGCTTCTCCCACGCACGCCTGTCTTGGAAAAAGGTCACCGATTGCGCGATCGGGCTGTCGACGGCCGATGTCGTAGCCGCCGCCGAAGACGCGGCGCGGCGCGCGGTTCTTGGCGATCGCAATAGCATAACGACCGTCGATCTAGTGAATTCGCTAGAGCGTCGTCGCTCGCTGCAGGGGCTGGGAAGAAGCGCGAATGCCACGGAATTTACCTCACTTTCTCCTAAAAGACCTCGGAAAGCCGCATCCGTTTCAGGCCAAGGGCGGGGGCGGCGGCAAGACGCCAAGTGACGTCCTCAATCGCAGTGGCCATGCGCAGGCTCTTCTGCAAGCAATCGACCAACTCCCAGCGATAACAGCGGACGGCCTCCCAGGGGTCTATCTCGAAGTCAAAGGCCGACCGGGCGAGCCGCTCGCCAAGGATAGCCTGGGATCAAGCGGCATTGAGCTGCTGCGCAGCGCCGCCGAAGTCGTCAGCGGAAGCACCACCGAAACCGCCACCGTCTTCGCCACGGCCCAGGGCGTGGAGAATCTTCGAAAGAAGATCGAAAAATTCGAGACAGAAGATACGCCGGACAGGGAGAAGGACGGCGAGATCATCCCCGGTCGCCCCAAGAACGCCACTCTTGTTCAGAGCATGGCGGCCATTACCGAGGCGGGCCTGCGCGCGTTATGGCGCGGCCCGCAGGAGAAATTTCCCGCTGGCAATGGCGCGACGCACTGGGAAATCTGGCTTGAGCCAAGTGAAGCGGAAGCCTTTATCGCCCAGGCCGCTGCCTATCAGGTTCAGATCGGGACCGATCGCCTGCACTTTCCTGAAGATGTCGTCGTCATCGGCCTCGCGACACGGGACCATATCGCGCTGGCCGTGAGACGACTTGGCTCCGTGCGTGCCCTTGCGGCGCCAGCGGTGACCGCTGATTTTTTCGATGCTCTGGAGGTCCAGGAGCAGGCTGCATGGGTTCAGGATCTCGCCCAGCGGACCACCTATGCCGGCGGCCTCAATGGAGGTTATGTCACCTTGTTGGATACGGGCGTTAGCCGCGCCCATCCGTTGATCGCTCCCGTCCTTCCGTCACAGGACCGCCACGCCGCCGACCCGGCCTGGGGGCTAGACGACGTGAAAGGGCACGGCACTCAGCTTGCCGGCCTAGCACTGTTTGGCGACCTAACGCCCGATCTGCAATCGACGATGCCAGTCACTGTTTCGCATCGTCTGGAATCGGTGAAGCTGATGCCGGACGGAGGCCCCAACCCGCATCACCTGCTGGGGGTGGTGACGCGCCGTGCGATCAACACAGTAGAACAGACTGTGCGTCGGCGGACCTTCACCATGGCGGTCACGACCGACGAGGACACGCCCCATGACGGCGCGCCCACATCATGGTCGACCGAAATCGACCAACTCGCCGCTGGCGTCTCAGGCGATCGGGCGGCGCCGCGCCTCATCATGATATCGGCGGGTAATACCAACAATTCCATGTTCACAGCGGGTCACTATCTCGACATCTGCGATCTGCCGGAAAATGAGCTGGAGTCGCCCGCACAGGCCTGGAATGCCATCAGCGTGGGCGCCTATACCGAAAAGACTATGCTACCACCCAACGAGGGCCTCATCAGCGTCGCGCCTTTTGGCGACCTTTCCCCCAGCTCCCGTACCGCATCCTGGACTTCGACCTGGCCGCTCAAGCCCGATATCGTTCTCGAGGGCGGGAACTGGGCTGCCGACAACTTGCCTCCACCGCTGCGACACGGCTGGCTATCCCTTCTCACGACCCATCATGCCTATCCGCAGCGCTCGTTCAGTTTTACGCATGACACAAGCGCTGCGACGGCGATCGCGGCGAAGCAGATTACCGAACTCTGGTCGGACTATCCGCTGCTATGGCCCGAAACCGTTCGCGCCCTCTATGTGGCGTCCGCTCGATGGACGCCGCAAATGCAGTCGCATCTTCCCGCCAATGCCAACAAGGGCAGCTACGCCCGGCTCTTTCAGCGTTACGGCTACGGTGTTCCTGATCTCGAGAGGGCGCATCGTAGCGCGTCTAATGCCCTTACCCTGATCGTGCAGGACGTCATCATTCCGTACGGCCTCTCTGAACAGACTGGCGGCGATGTTCACAGGGAGATGCGACTCTTCACGCTGCCATGGCCCGTCGAGGAACTGCGCAAGCTCGGCAACGCCAATGTGAACCTTCGGGTCGCGCTCAGTTCCTTCGTAGCGCCCAACCCGGCCGAGGCATCGCGCGGCTCGCGATATCGCTATGCCTCTCATAATCTTCGGTTCAAGCTGAACCGGGCCGCAGAAAATGCGCAGCAGTTCATGGCGCGCATCAGCAAGGCGGTCGAACCCGTCGGCCCTCAGGTCGAAGAAGATGACCTGTGGGACTTTGGGAGCATCCGGCGCGATGTCGGCTCCCTGCATATCGACCAGTTGACCTGCAGAGCTTCAGACTTGGCGAGACGCAATCTTCTGGCCGTTCATCCCGTCGCAGGATGGTGGAAATCCAAGAAGATCCTGGAGGAGGGAGAGAAAGAGGCTCGCTTTGCTCTCGTTGTGGAGATCGATACGCAGGGGATCGAAGCAGACCTTTACACGGAGGTCCAGGCGGCAGTCGCGGTCCTCAGTGCGACCCAGCCGATCATTATCTAGCAACCCGGTGCTGACACGTTGGCAGGCGTGATGGGATTGTCCGTAGCGGCGAAAGGCGTGCTGATGGGCGAGAGATAATTTCGGCCGCGGCAGCTTACGGAGTAGCCGGACATATGCATTTCCGCGCCGAACGTCCGGCTCTGGTCGCGAGTTGCCAGTCCTGGGCCGTCTGCACCTGAGCATTGGGAATCGTCGGCGGAAAGACCGGTATGGGCCGCTGGCAGTCAGAAGCACTGCCAGCGAGTGTCGCTTTTTCACCAACCACCGGCAACGGACTGAATGATGACGCCGGTGTTTCGGGAGATCAGCACGAAATTCGTTCCCGCATAGCACCAGATATGGCCGGTCGGTGCTGGGGACAGTCCATAGCCGACCGGATTGACGACGACATAATGGCGCATCGACAGGGGGAGGGTGCCACCGACGATCCAAACGCTATGCGCATGTCTGGGCGGGATGGGGTAATAGCCGTAGCCGGGCGCGAAATAATGGCCATGGCGCGGCCCGTGATAATGGACAAATCCGGGGTGGCCGCGCCACCAGCCAGGACGGCCGCGATCGACGATGACGGTGCGGCTGTGCACGACCCCGGCGCGGGGCGCGACGGTCGTATGCCGGACGACCTGCGCCTCTGCGGCGGGACTGGCCATGATGGCCATGACGGACAGGAACAGGGTCGCGCTGCCTGCAAAAGCGGCGCTGACGCTGACACCGTGCTTCGTGAGGGATTGGGGATTGAAAAACCGGGGCATGATCGGACTCCTTGGGTGGGAAGCCTGATATGGATGGCCTTTGCATCATCCGGTCGGGTGCCATGTATCAGTCCGTGTCGGTCATGCCGGTCCGGTTCCTCCTGCACTGCGGAGCAACAGGATGGCGCGAAACCCGCCTTCCGCGCGATTTTCCAGCACCAGGTCGCCCCGGTAGCGCTGGGTCAGTGCCTGGACGATCGACAGGCCAAGGCCCACGCCCCCCGTCCTGCGCGCGCGCGACGGCTCGAGCCGCTCGAACGGTTCGGTCAGGCGCGGCAGGCTGGGTTCGGGTACGCCGGGGCCGTCATCCTCCACCATGATGCGGATGAACGGGCCGTCGGGTTCGACAAGGATACGCGCCTGTCCGCCGCCGTAGCGAACCGCATTGTCCAGCAGGTTGGCCATCATGCGCTGGAAGGAAATATGGGAGACATGCGCATGGACGGCATGGGGCAGGGGCGCGACGTCCACATGCTGGTTGCGCTGTAGGCGCTCTTCGGCGACCAGCGCCAGTTCGGCGCGAATGTCGCATGTCGCCATGTCCAGGTCGGTCGCGGCCGATTCCCGTGCGAAGGTAAGCGTGTCGCTCAGCAGGTCGCGCATTTCCTCGATATCCTTGGCCGCCAGCGCGCGCTGCTCCTCATCCTCGATAAATTCGCTGCGCAGGTCCATGCGGGCCAGATAGGTGCGATAATCATGTGCGATGGCCGCGAGCATGCGCGTTCGTTCATCAAGCAGCGTCCGCAGATGCTGGCGCAATTGCCGGAACGCTTCGCCCAGTTCCACGATCTCGCGCGGGCCGTCGGGCTTCAGCGCATCCAGCCTGTCCTCGCGGACAGCGCGGGCCAGCCGTTCGACAGGCCGCGTCGTCTGCGCGGCCAGCCACAGGATGACAGCGATATCGACAATCGCAACCGCCGCCAGGAAGAGCATCAGATTGTTGACGATCTTGGTCAGCGGCGCTGCGACCATCTGTTCGATCATGATGGCATCGCCGCCGGACAGGGCGACCGATATCCGCACGGGGTTCATCGTGACGGCGGGGCGCATGTCGAGGTCTGCGGGGCCGATATCGCCTGATGTTTCGATGCGAAATGGCCTGCCGCCCAAAGCCTCCTGATAGCGGGACAGGGTCGCGGGCGTGGCAGAGGATGCCTGGCCCGCAGGCAGTGCCGCCAGCATGGTGACGCGCATGGTCGCATCGGAAAAGGCGCGGACAAGATCGGGATGCGATCTGGGCGGCGTGCGTTCGAATGCGGTGACGACCAAAGCGACCTTTTCGGGAACGGGCACCCGATATAGCGGGGCCATCTTGCGCATGTCCGTCTGTTCCAGGAACAGCAGAATGACGGCAATCATGGCCAGCAGATGGAGCAGGACGATGAGGCCTATCCGCTCTCGCAACCGGGGCGGGCGCAGCTTCAGCATCGGGTGACGGCCGGTGCGAACAGATAGCCGTCGCCCCGCACGGTCCGGATCATCACGGGTTCGCGCGGATCGTCGCCCAGCTTGCGCCGAAGCCGGCTCATCTGCACGTCGATGACGCGATCGACCGGACTGGCATGACCGCCTCGTGTCCAGTCGATCAGCAGTTCGCGCGACAGGATGCGGCGTGGGTGTAGCACCAGCGCATGGAGCAGGTCGAATTCGCTGGTGGTCAGGCCCACCGGCTCGCCCGCCGGGTTGGTCAGATCGCGGGCTCCCAGGCGCAGCAGCCAGCCGTCAAACCGGAAACTGTCGCCATTCTCCTCGCTGACGGCCGTGTCTATGTCACGGGTCCGGCGAATGATGGAGCGCAGCCGCGCCAGCAATTCCCGCTTGTTGAACGGCTTGGCGAGATAATCGTCGGCGCCGATTTCCAACCCGATGATCCGGTCGATCGGATCGTCCTTCGCCGTGACGATCAGGATCGGCAGGCGCGGCCAGCGGGCGCGCAGGCGCTGGCATATTTCCAGCCCATCCTCGCCGGGCAACATCAGGTCGAGGATCAGGCAATCGAGCCGTTCCAGCACGCCATCGACGTCGAGGCCGGCCGAATTTTCCATGGCCAGGACTTCAAACCCCTCACGGGTCAGCAACATGCGCACCAGATCTCGAATGCCGGGATCATCCTCGACAATCGCGACCTTGCCATTTGATGCCTGCGTTTCGGCCACCATGCCATACCTCTTTGTCGTCAGCGCCTGTGCCGATGGTGCAGCGCCCCCGGAACCATCTAGCATGGTTCCAGGGGCAATTGATCATTTGCCACGTTTTGCGGCGGCGGCGCGCAGTTCGTCCGGTGTGATCTTGCCGTCCTTGTCGGCGTCGATCATCGCGAAACCACGATCGCGGCGACCGGCCGCCTTCCATTCTTCCAGCGACAGCGCGCCATCCTGATTGGTGTCGGCCTTGATGAACATTTCCCTGGCCTTTGCCGACGCATCCTGCGCCATGGCGGTCGGGCTCTGGGCGATGACCGCGGCGGCCAGCGACAGGGCGCTCGTCAGATATTTCATGTCATTCTCCTTGTATCAGGCCCAAAATGAGCGTGGCCGATATAGCGCGCGCCACCGCAGCATGTTCGACCCCCGGGTGAAGACAGATTACGGTTTGTAACAGCGCGATCCGGCGCCCGATCCCGCTGCAAATATCCGACACATTATGCGGCAAGGCCGTTCACGGCGCGGTGCGACATGTCCCGTCCCGCGCCTTTTGCTGACGCGGAGAAGGAGTATGCATCATGACATTGCGCCAATTCACCACGATCATCGTTTCGACCCTGGCCATCGCAGCCAGCATATCGACGGCCGAAGCCCGCAACCGTTCCTTTCAATATAGCCACAGCCGCAACCTGCAGGGGCCGAATGGGCGAGGGCTGCACAGCAGCTACAACGCCTCGCGCGGCGGCGGGCAGGCAGCCATGAGTCGCAATGTCCAGACCAATGACGGACGTGGCTTCAGCAGCCAGCGCGGGTATCAGGCGCAGGACGGGCAGTTCCACGGCTCCACCAGTCATGTGACCAACAGCGGAAAAAGCTGGGGGCGATCGACCAGCGCGACAGCCAATGGCGACGGGACCGCAACCTATCATCGCAACATGACCGGTCCCAATGGCGGGTCGGCCTCATGGTCCGGCACTATCGGCGACTGACCAGGCTGAACGCGCGCCTAGCGCCGCCAGCCTGTTACATAGCGTTACAAAGTGCGTATCAGATGGTTGCAGACCTGCTCCATTCCCTTGGCCTTGCATGAACCGGCCTGCCTCGGCGGCCTTTTTCCATGGGGATGGAATGGCACGTTTTGCCCATATCGTACCGATCGCGTTGCTGCTGCTTCCGGCCTGTCGGGATGAGCCGCAGGTCAGGGATGAACGGCGTGCCGTGGCCGTCCAGCGCATCGGCGCCGATGCCGGCATCGGCACAACCTATGCCGGCGAAATCCGGTCCGCCTTCGAAAGCCAGATCGGTTTCGAAGTGGCGGGCCGGATCGTCGAGCGCAGGATCGACCTTGGCAGCAGCGTCCATGCGGGCCAGACGTTGCTGCGTCTCGACAACAGCGATTATGCGCGGGCGCTGGACAGCGCGGCGGCGCAGAGCGGTTCGGCCCGGACCGCCGCCGCCGTGCAGCAGGCTGATCTGGCGCGGTCGCGCGAATTGCTGAAGCAGGGCTTCATTTCCCCCGCAGAGTTCGATCAGCAGAAGGCGGCGGCCGTTCAGGCGCAGGCGCAGTTGCGTGCCGCCGGCGCCCAGAGCGGAACGGCATCGGCGCAGCTGGGCCGCACCGTCCTCACGGCGCCGCGCGCCGGCGTCGTCACGCAGATTCAGGGTGAGGTTGGTCAGGTCGTGGGCGCGGGACAGGCGATCGTGACGCTGGCCGACCCGTCCCGGCCGGAAATCGCGGTGGCGCTCCCGGAAGGCAGTCTGGACCGGGTCCGGTCCGCCTCACGATTGAGCGTGAGCGTGTGGAGCAGCCCGGGCCGGCATTATGCCGCCAGACTGCGCAGCATATCGGGCGCTGCCGATCCCGCGACGCGGACCTTTGCGGCACGCCTGTCCGTCGATGCGCCGGCACAGGCGCTGCTGATGGGCGAAACCGCCGAATTGCGGGTCGAAGGCGATGCCGGCGATGCCGCCGTCCGGGTGCCGCTGACCGCCGTGCTGCAATCCAACGGGCGCGCACAGGCATGGGTGCTCGACCAGCGAACGATGGTGGTGCAGCCGCGCGCCGTGCAGATCGGCGCGGCGCAGGGCGACATGCTGACCATCCGGTCCGGCCTGAAACCGGGCGAGACCATCGTCACGGCCGGGGTGCATCTGCTGCGTGCGGGCGAGAAGGTTCGTATCGTGCAGGTGCCGCAGTCATGAGCATCGACATGAAGGGCATGAACCTGTCCCGCTGGGCGCTCACCCATCAGCAGATGGTCGGCTTCCTGCTGGTGCTGGCGGCCGTTGCGGGCCTGTTTTCCTACATGGCGCTGGGGCGCAAGGAAGACCCCGAATTCACCGTCAAGACGATGATGATTACCGTCGGCTGGCCCGGCGCGACGGCGCAGCAGATGTCGCAACAGGTGATCAAGCCGATCGAGACGGTGTTGACCGAGAATATCGCCGAGATCGATTATGTGAAGAGCAAGGCCCGACCGGGTCAGGCGACGCTCAACGTCACGCTCATATCGACGGTCAAGAGCAGCGCCGTCCCCGATATCTGGTATCGCATCCGCAAGACCGTGACCGACAATCGCGCGGACCTGCCCGACGGGGTCGTCGGACCGGCCTTCAATGACGAATTCGGCACGACCTACGGCAATATCTATGCCGTCACGGGCGACGGCTTTTCCTATCCGGTGCTCAAACGCTATGCCGAGACGCTGCGCGACCGTATCCAGGCGCTGCCCGATGTCGCCAAGACGCAGATCATCGGCGCGCAGGATGAAGCCATCTATGTCACCTATGACAGTGCGCGTCTCGCCATGTCGGGCATCTCTGCGCAGGCGATAGCCGACGCGCTCGACACCACCAACGCGGTCGCTGCATCAGGGATCGTAGAGGCCGGCGCGGAACGGGTGCGGATGCAGGTGACGGGCGATTTCGCATCGGTGGAGGCCATTGCCGCAACGCCGATCGTCGCAAACGGCAAAAGCGTTCGGCTCGACGCCATAGCCAGGGTCGAACGCAAGCCGGTCGATCCTGCGACGTTCAGGATGCGTTTCGGAGCGAAGGACGCGGTCGGTGTGGGCATCAGCCTGCGGTCGGACGGTGACGTCGCGCGCCTCGGCGAGGATCTGAAGCGCACGATCGCTGCCCTCCAGTCCGAAATGCCGGTCGGCGTGGGCATTCATACCGTGTCCGACCAGACCCATGTGGTCGACGAATCCGTCGGCGAATTCACGACATCGCTGATCGAGGCGATCGTCATCGTGCTGGCGGTGAATTTCCTGTCGCTGGGCTGGCGGCCGGGCATCGTGGTGGCGCTGTGCATCCCGCTGGTGCTGGCGATGACGTTCCTGTGCATGTTGTATATAGGCATCGACCTTCAGCGCATTTCGCTGGGCGCACTCATCATTGCGCTGGGTCTGCTGGTTGATGACGCGATCATCGTGGTCGAGGCGGTGGCGACGCATCTGGAGGCGGGATGGACCCGGACGCGGGCGGCCGTCAGCGCCTATAGCGTGACGGCGGTGCCGATGCTGGTCGGCACGCTCATCACCGTCGCCGGTTTCCTGCCGATCGCCATGTCGAAGGCGACAGCCAGCGAATATGTGATCTCGCTGTTTCAGGTAATCGCCATTTCGCTGGTCCTGTCGTGGATCGTCGCGGTCATTTTCACGCCGTTCATCGCCTATCATCTGCTGCCCCAGCGCGCGGATGCGCGTGACGACGCGGGAGAGCCCGAAGAACAATATGAAGGCCGCTTCTACGGCTGGTTCCGGCGCGTGCTCGACCGCTGCCTCGACCGGCGCAAGACGGTGGTGGCGGTCGCGCTCGCCATGTTTCTGGGGTCGATGCTGCTGTTCCAGATCGGCGTGCCCCGTCAATTCTTTCCCGCGTCCGACCGACCCGAACTGGTGGTCGACCTTCAGCTGTCGCAAAATGCAAGCTTCGCCCAGACGCAGGCCGTCGCCGCCCGCATGGAAAAGCTGCTGGCGCGCGATGACCGGGTGGTGTCCACCACTGCCTATGTCGGGGGTGGATCGCCGCGCTTCTACCTGCCGCTCAATGTCCAGACGCCCGATATCACGCTGGCCGAACTCGTGCTCCAGACCAGGGATGAGGAAGCGCGCGAAGGCGTGATCGCCAGCATCCAGAGCCTGTTCGCCATGCATTTCCCCGAAGCGCGCGGCCGTGTCAGCCGTCTGGAAAATGGCCCGTCGGTCGGCCAGCCCGTGCAGTATCGTGTGGCGGGACCGGACCTTGCGCAGATCGTGCCGGTCGCGAAGAAGCTGGAGGAACTGATCCGTGCGGACAGTCACGCGCGCGACGTGAACAGCGATCTGGGCGAACCGCTCAAGGCCATTCGGATCGACCTGGATCAGGATAAGGTTCGCGCGATCGGCCTGTCGACGCAGGCGGTGCAGCAATCGTTGCAGGCGGCGATTGGCGGGGCGGGTACCACCAGCTTTCGGGATCGCGATCTGGCCCTCGACGTGGTGCTTCGCCTGAGTGCGGCGGAGCGGACCGACCTTGGTCGCATCGCCAACCTGCCGATCTCCACCCCCAATGGCGCAGTGCCGCTGGCCCAGCTTGGCCATGTATCGGCGGGCAGCGAACCGGCCGTCATCTACCAGCGCAACCGTCAGCCGACCATCACCATCTCCGCCGATGTCGAAGGCGAGCAGGCAAGCGACCTGACGAAGCGGATCGAACCGCAGATCGAGGCGCTGCGCCGCGATCTTCCGTCCGGCGCCTCCATCGTCAAGGGCGGGTCGGAAGAACAGAGCAGCATCAACCAGAAGGCGACCATGGCCGCCGTGCCCTTCGCCATCTTCGTGATCGTCATCCTGCTGATGCTCCAGCTCCAGAATGTGAAGCGGATGCTGGTGGTGCTGGCGACCGGGCCGCTGGCGCTGATCGGCGTGGCGCTCATCATGGCCCTGTTCCGCATCCCCTTCGGCTTCGTCGCCATGCTGGGATCGCTGGCGCTGTTCGGCATGGTGCTGCGCAATTCGGTCATCCTGATCGCGCAGATCGACACCTTGTCGGGCCATGGCCTGGCGATGCGGGAGGCCGTGCGCGAAGCCGCCGTCCATCGTCTGCGCCCGATCCTGCTGACCGCGCTCGCCGCCATCCTCGCCATGATCCCGCTCACCCGGTCGACCTTCTGGGGGCCGATGGCCTGGGCGATCATGGGCGGCCTGATGGTCGCCACCATCCTTACCCTCATCGTCCTGCCCGCGCTCTACGAGCTGGTCTTCGACCGCCCGCAGCATCGCGCCGACAGCCAGGAGATTTCCGCATGAAGCGCCTTTTCCTCTGTACCGCAGCGGCCATGCTCGCGCCGCCCGCCCATGCGACCGACCTCATGGAGGCATGGCAAGCAGCGGCGGCGCATGATCCCGATCATCTGGGCGCGCAGGCTGAGCGCGACGCGGGGCAGGAGGCCGCCGTTCAGGCGCGGGCGCTCAAGCGGCCCAGCGTACAGCTTCAGGGCGGATACCAATATAATGTCACAGAAACCAACGCCCGTTTCCCGGAAGAACTGGACCCGGTCTTTACCGGAAGCCGATCGAGCGGCCGGGCGACCGTTGGCGTGCAGGCGGTTCAGCCTTTGTATGATGCATCTAAACATGCACAGTCGATCCAGCTGCGCGAAAAGGCGGCCGGCGCCGATGTGCAGTTTGCCGGCGAGCAGCAACAACTCATCCTTCGTGTATCGCAGGCCTATTTCAAGGTGCTGGCGGCCGAGGACAGGCTAAGCTCCTATCAGGCACAGGTCGATGCGGCAGAACAGCAACGGCGCGCTGCGCAGGCGCGTTTCGATGCCGGGCGCGCGCGCATCACCGACGTGCGCGAGGCGGAGGCCCGCCGCGACGCGAGTGAAGCACAGCGCATCGGCGCCGAGGCCGAGTTGGCCTATGCCCGTGCCGATTTTTCCGAACTGACGGGCTTGCCGGCGGAAGGGTTGGACCGACCCGCCGGGAATTTCGCCGCGCCGTTGCCGCTCGTGACGCTGGAAGCATCCATCGAGCAGGCGGAGCGTCAGTCGCCGCTGGTGAAGGCGGCCGAGCATCAGGCAAAGGCCGCAGGAGCCGATATCGACCGCTACGGCCTTGCGGGACGCCCCGTCGTCGAAGGCGTCGCCGGTTATCAGGGCCAGTATCGGCTGGGCGGGGAAGGGGGCAATGGCATCATTCCCGACCGCATCCAGTCGGCGTCGGCCGGGCTGCGTATCACCATTCCGCTCTATGCCGGTGGGGCGATTCAGTCGAAGGAACGGGAAGCCCGCGCCAACGCCGTCAAGGCCGAGCGCGCCCTGGATGCCGCGCGGCGGGATGCTCGTCTTCAGGCGCAGCAGGCCTGGCATGCCGTATCGACCGGCGCGCGCCGCATAGCGGCCCTGAACACCGCGAACCGATCGGCCGGCTTGCAGCAGGATGCCGCCAATACCGGGCGGGAGGTAGGCATCCGCACGCAGGATGATGTCCTGAATGCGCAGAGCCAGAGCTTTTCGACCGACCGCGACCGGCGTCAGGCCATATATGATTATATGACGGCCCGGCTCCAGCTCGCCGCCGCGACCGGCGATCTGGGCGATGAGACGCTGACCGGAGTGAATGCGCTGATGAAATGATCGTGTCTGGCGATCAGGCGGCGATCAGGCCGGTCGAAGCGACGGTACGCTTCACCGGCTCGCCGCTGTCGATGTTAAAGGCCATGTCTATCATGATGTGCAGCGACCTGATGGCATGGCGGAAAGCGCTCGCCAGCGCGACGCTGCATTCGTGGACCAATTGGCGCTCGCGCCCTTCGATCATGTCGAGCAGTCGCCATTCATCCTCCGACAGGGCCAGGCCGGCACCGCAGCGAAACGGATGCCCCAGCACGAGTTCGGATAGCCTCATCAGGCTGTCGCAGGCGGGAGCCAGCTGTCCGCAACCGTGGCGGGCGAGCTTGCGGTAGAGATGCGGCTGGGCAGGGATGTGCAGGTGCCGCGCCCGACACCACTGACGGGCGGCGGTCAGCACCAGCTGCTGTTGAATGCTGAAGGAAAATGTCGCAGCCATGGGCTGTCCTTTCGGGGCAAGATCATCTTATCGGGGCAACACGTTCCAGGCCGGGATCGGGGCGGCCATGGTCGGCCCTTGGATTTTCCAGCGTGACCGTCACGATGCCGTTGAGCAGTGACAGGCCGGTCAGGCCGCCAGCTAATATTTCTGGTGCGAACATATTGTCGACCAGCGGAATTTCAGGAAGCGGCGGCTGGATGGGGGGATGCATCTTCATTGCGGGAACCTTGCTGGCAAGAGGGGGAGGGGCAGCCCTTGTCGGATGGCCAGGGCCAGCCGGACGCGCGGTACAATTGCCGCGTTTGCTTGACGATGAGAGCGGCGGATCGCTTGGCGCCTCCGTCCAGCCCGCTGCGGCGTCCCACCAGCAGGCTGACGCCACCACCGATGGCAAGGCGCGACAATTCGCCGGTGGCGGCCGCCACAGCGCCCGGCACGATCAGGCCGGGCTTGCGCCCATCCTTGGCGGTGGCGGAAAAGGACATGGCCGGGCCGGCTTGTCCGGCGATGTCGAACGAGGCTTTGGTGAGCAGGGCTGATCGACCCGCGCCGAAGCCGATCAGCAACCGTTCGGTGCTGTTGCCGGGGTCCGCCCGGACGATCTGGACTCTTACCGTGGCTTCGCCGGGAGAGGGCTGCCCGTCCGGCGTGACGGAGGCGGGGAGGCCAGCCTTGCGATAGGCCTTGACCAGTTCGGCCTGCAGACGATGCGCGGCCTTGCCCGCATCGGGATCGGACCGGATGTCCGGCGCCAGCGTCACCCGCACCCCAATGGCGCCGGGTATCTGCTGCGACCGCGCGGGCGCCATGCTGAGGTCATGGACGGCTGTGCCGGCGCACGCTGGCAACAACAGCAGGGCGCCGACCAGCGGTATCGCCGCTGCGCACATCCGGCCCCTTTCCGCCATGGTCATTCGCCGCCACCTTCGCCGGCAAGGTCGACAGGCAATGCCTGGACGCCGGGCGCGTCCGCCCTTGCCGCCGCGGGCACGGGCGCAGGCACGCCGATGCCCGAGCGCGTCAGGCGAAATCCGAAGGCATAGACCCTGCCGTCAAAGGCGACATTGACCCTGATATCGGCCGGATGGCCGGCGTCCCGATCGATCGGCAGGATGACCATGCCGCCAAAGCTGCTGCCGGGGTCGATCGTGGTCGTCTGTAAGATCTGGGTTCCCAACTGGTCCAGCGTGTAGTCGAGCTTGCGGTCGATGCCGCCGATCACCATCGCGCCGCCTGCGACCGCGGCCGTCGCGCCGATCACGCCAGGCGTATCGTCCTGCCAGTGAATGGCCTGGGTAAAGCCGCCGCGCGGGCCACGGACATGGCGATAATAGCTGCCCTGGTTCGATGCGGTGGATGCGACGCCTGCCAGCACGCCGGCGAACAGCGCAGTACCGATCTTCGCCTGGCGTGCCTTCCGCTCGGCTGCTTCCGCCAGTTGCGCATAGGTGGGAACGGGTGTCGGAATGCCGTTCACGACAGCGGTGATATTTTCCATCCCCAGATTGGCGGGGCGGCCGTCATGGTTGAAGATGGCAATGGAAAAGGCGGCGCGTCCGTCTTCCACCGGCAGGGGCCGAATTTCGACGGTGGCCGTCGGTGATTTCAGGGAAATGGTCGCGCTGCCATGCTGATAGCGCGCCGTTTCCGCGCCAATCTGCTGTGGATAGAGCGTCATGGCCGGGGCAGCATTGGCGATAGTCGACACGCTGGCGAGCAATGCGGTCGCGACCGCGATCGGATAATGGTTCATGGTGAAGCCTTTCGAACAAGAAGACGCGGTGCGGATCCGGGGGGCGAGGATCCGCACCGCGTCGGCGCTGGCCGTCCAGGGGGAGGAGCAAGGGACAACAGCCAGCGCAAAGGGGAAATTGCGGTATGCAATCAAGGGGACGGATCGGGCCGCAGGATGATCCGTGTCCAGTGTCGATCGTCCTGCCGCATAACCGCCTCCTTGATGTCTGAGGCTGTTATCGGCCCTTCAGGCAACAGGAGTTGGCGACGATTGTAAATCTTTGTGACGCCCGGTCGGCTTTGGGGATGCGCAGCGTGCTGGCCGAGTTGGGTATCGCCATCTCGGTCGGGATCTTGATGGCACTTCAGATGGCAGGCGAGATCGTTGATGGGGAGTCCATGCTCGACTTACCGGACGTAGTGAACATCGTTGTCGTGCTGGGAGGGCATGGGTGCGCGTGCCGTCCGCATCGACGACCGTGACATAGAACTGAGTGATCCAGGTGAACCGGTCGTTCCAGTTGTTCTTTAAAAGCAGAACCTCATTGCCGCTGCTCGCCGCATCGAAGGTGCTGGCGACCTGGAACATTCAATGGGCGGCCGTGACGGTCAATCCGTGGCAGAGAAGCCCTTGCTTCAGGCGTAGGGACATATCTTCGATTTCACGATCCATCGACGGCGGAGGCCCTTTCTTGCCGATCATCTAGTAACAGTCTGAGTTGAGGCAATCATCTTGGTGAAGGTCTATCCTGGAGATCTGCACCGGATCCTCCATCGCGACTCATCGACCAAAAGCCATACCGGTGTCGCAGCGATTGTAATCCCTTGTTGGGCGGCCACGAAGGTTCGCAACGAGCAAACGGCAGGTTCCGAAACAAGCTGCCGTTAGAAGCCCGAGCGGTGAACGACGCATTTTGGTCGGTTGCCGACTCCGAACGACCGTCAGCTATCCACGCATCCCGGCTCCGAACCGGACAGTCGCCTACCGGCCAATCGCGGTCATTTACATGCGAGATACCCATTCAAGCT
>Ga0209813_10000188_pt1 | contig 19465 bp, 15 predicted proteins | sample EndMethybrTD3033_FD_187596 | JGI IMG/M metagenome (GOLD analysis project Ga0209813, IMG submission 187596) | Populus endosphere microbial communities from Tennessee, USA - Endosphere MetaG P. TD hybrid TD303-3 (SPAdes) (version 2) | ecosystem: Host-associated > Plants > Roots > Endosphere... | reverse complement strand
GCGCGGCTTGCGGCTTCGGGCATTCCCGCCAGTTCCAGCGGGGTGGCGACGTTTTCCAGCGCGGTCATCGTCGGCAGCAGGTGGAAAGCCTGCAGCACGATGCCGATGCGGCCCCGCCGGGCGCGGGCCAGGCCGTCCTCGTCCATGGCGGAGAAGTCCTCTCCCGCCACATGCAGGCCGCCCGAACTGGCTCGGTCGAGGCCCGAGAGCACCGCCATGAGCGAGCTTTTGCCCGATCCCGAAGGGCCGAGCAGCGCCAGTGTCTGGCCTTGCGGCACGGTGAGGTCGACGCCCTTCAGGATCTCGACGGCGCTGTCGCCGCTGCCGAGGGTCAGCCGAAGGTTTTGCGCGATGATGACGGGGGAGGGACTTGCCACCGCGCCGGGATGGCATAGCTAGGGGGCTGCCGGCAAGGAGAGCTATGTATGAAATTGTATGCGGCGCTGGGCCTGGCGCTCCTGCTGGGGGCCTGCGGCAAGGGTGAGCCGCCCGCGCCGCCGCCGACTGCCGCCGTTTCCGACGCTCCGCCCGAGATACCCGTGATGGGCCGCGAGGTGCGGATACTGGCGCTCGGCGACAGCCTGTTCGCCGGCTATGGCCTGCGTTCGGACGAAAGCTATCCGGCGCGACTGGAGGCGGCGCTGCGGGCGCGGGGGATCAATGCCCGCGTCGCCAATGCCGGGGTTTCGGGAAACACCACCGCCGACGGTCTGGCCCGGCTGAAGTTCACGCTCGACAACCAGCCGCAGCCGCCCGAACTGGCGCTGGTCGAACTGGGGGCGAACGATATGTTGCGCGCCTTGTCTCCGGACGATGCGCGGGCCAATCTCGACGCGATCCTGGCGGAATTCGGCCGCCGCAAGGTGCCCGTCGTGCTGATGGGAATGCTGGCCCCGCCGAACCTCGGCGCCGATTATCGCCGCAAGTTCGATACGATCTATCCGGATCTCGCGAAGAAGCATGGCGCGATGCTGGTGCCGTTCTTCCTGCAATCGGTCATCGCCCATCCCGACCTGATCCAGCAGGACCGGCTGCACCCTACCGCGCCGGGGATCGAGGCGATCGTCGCGGATACGGTGGACCGGGTGGCCGGCGCCGTGCCGAAGGGGTAGCTTCGGCTACAGCCGGGTTACGGCGCCGTCACTGACCCGCCAGACCGCCGCTTCGGCCTCTATCGCCGAAAACGGCGCGAGTTCGGTGCCGGTCAGCCAGACTTGCGCCGCGCCGGCCCGCAACCTGTCGAAAAGCGCCTCGCGGCGAAGCGGGTCGAGATGGGCGGCGACCTCGTCCAGCAGGAGCAGGCGGGGGCGGTCGTTTCCGGTCAATCCGGTATGGGCCAATCCGGCGTTGGTCAGTCCGGCGTGGGCGAGGGTGATGGCGATCAGCATGGCCTTCTGTTCCCCGGTCGAGCATTCGGAGGCGGGTTGATCCTTGCCGGACATCGTCACAGCCAGTTCGTCGCGGTGCGGCCCGGCAAGCGTGCGCTGCGCCGCGCGGTCCCGCCGGCGTCCGCCCAGCAGCGCGGCCCTGAGCGCCGGCTCACCGGTCGGTCCGCCGGGAAGATAGGCGAGGGCAGGCCGGGCGAAGGGCGAATCCGGCAAGGCGGCCAGCGCGGCATCGAGCGATGCGACCAGCCGCTCGCGCGCCTGCGCCACCGCCGCGCCGCTCTCGGCGATCTGCGCCTCGATGGCGTCGAGCCAGACGGGGTCCGGCTCGGCGGGATCGGCGAGCAGGCGATTGCGTTCGCGCAAGCCCGCTTCCAGCCGCGCGGCATTGCGGGCGTGGCCGGGCTCCAGCGCCAGGACGAGCCGATCGAGGAAACGCCGCCGTGCGCTCGCGCTTTCGGCGAACAGGCGGTCCATCGCCGGGGTCAGCCAGCCGATGCTCAGCCATTCGCCCAGCCGCACGGCCGGGGCTTCCGCCTGATTGACCTGAACCAGGCGGCGGCCCGGCCGCTCGGGCGAGACGCCGGTGCCCAGCCGCACCGGGTCGGCGCCGGTCGCCAGCTCCGCGCTGATCGCGAAGCCGCCGCCGCCCGCCTGCGCGGGCATGTCGGCCAGAGCCGCGCGCCTCAGGCCGCGTCCCGGCGCAAAAAGCGAGATCGCTTCCAGCACATTGGTCTTGCCCGCGCCGTTTTCGCCCACCAGCAGGTTGAAGCGGGCGGTGCCCTCTATCGCGGTGCGCCGGTGGTTGCGGAAATCGGACAGCAGGATGCGGTCTAGCGGCATGGACTGGACCGCGTCTGGATCAGACCGTGTCCGCCTTGGCGAAAGGCGAGAATTCGATGTCGGTGTCGAAGACGTCCACGCCCTCGCGATTCTTCAGCCAGCCGATCACCGCGTAAGTCACCGGCGTCAGCACCACTTCCCAGGCCACTTTCATGGCCCAGTTGGTCCCCATCACCAGCAGCACGTCATGCGTCTCCCAGATGCCCAGGAAGGCGACGGGGTAGAAGATCATGCTGTCGATCGCCTGCCCGAACACCGTCGAGCCGATGGTGCGCGACCACAAGTGCTTGCCCTGGGTCAGGATCTTCATCTTCGACAGGACGAAGCTGTTGACGAATTCGCCGGCCCAGAACGCCAGCACCGAAGCCAGCACGATGCGCCAGGTGCCGCCGAATACCGAGACATAGGTCGACTGGCAGATCGTGCCGGCGTCGCTGGCCTTTAGCACATCGGCAAAGGCGGGATCGCCGCTCGCCGCGCAGCCCCAGCCGGGCGAGGGGGGCATGGCCACCACGACATAGCTCATGAAGGCCATGAACAGCAGCGCGAAGAAGCCCATCCACACGCAGCGGCGGGCGTTGGCATAGCCGTAGACCTCGGTCAGCACGTCGCCGATGACGTAGGATATCGGGAAGAACAGGATGCCCGCGCCGAAGGTGAACCCGGCCCCAAAAACATCGAGCGTCGCCAGCTTGGCCGCGCCGATAAGGTTCGACAGCAGCAGAATGGCGACGAAGCTCGCCATGACATAGTCGAAATAGCGGAAGTGCCGGCGCGCGCCGGTGCTGCCGTCGATGCGGTTGAGCCCCTGATCCATCGGCCCTGCCTAATTGCTTTCGCGAGCCGAGGAAATCACAAATCCGATATGGCGGGACATGCCCTCCGCTATCGCGGTTTGCGCTCGCTCCGAAGCACGCTAATGGAGAAACCGAGCGCGCCCGTAGCTCAGCTGGATAGAGCACGAGCCTTCTAAGCTTGGGGTCACAGGTTCGAACCCTGTCGGGCGCGCCATTTCCCAAAGGGAAATGGGCCGCCCTAAGTCTAAAATATAGTTCGGACTTGTCCGAACGGGCGCGCCAATTCCCAGAAAATGGTCGCCCCGGGCCTGAAAACGAGTTCGGACTTGTCCGAGGCGCCGTGCTTCCGTCTGCGCCCGCAGGTCGAAATCACGACGCCACCTCAACCGTACGGTGTCCGGAAATCAGAACCTCTTCGATACGCCCAGCCGCACGAGCCGGCCCAGGGTGAAGCCGTTGGTGAAGCCGTTGAAGGTGGATGCCTGGCCACGGAACAGCGGGGGATCCTGGTCGAACACGTTGTCGACGTTCAGCGTGAAGACCAGATCCTTGGCGATCGTGCTTTCGCCCGGCACCTTGTACTGGAAGAACAGGTTGAACACGTTGAACGATTTGACGTGGGTCTGTTGGCCGTTGGATGCGGTGGGCAGGATGTCGTAGCCCTGCGAGTGGTTCCAGACCACCTGTCCCCGCAGATTGCCGACATTGGCGCCCAGCGTCGTCTGCAAGCGCAGGCGCGTGGTGTCGAGTTCCACCAGGGAGACGATCGGCGCGGCGTCGCTGGCCTGTTGCCTGAAAGTCAGCACGTAGTTGCCCGAAACATCGGCGAAGACATCGCCGAAGCCGGTCGGCTGGTTGAACCGCGCGTAGAAATCGAGACCGGTGGTCAGTATCCGGGTCAGGTTCGCCGAGCGGACATCCACCACCGAATAGACCGAGCTGAAATCGCCGTTCGGCAGGGAGGCGAGTGTCTGCGCGGCGCCGGCCGTACCCTCGGCGGTGAGCTGATCGTAGAAGGCCTTCAGCGCCGCGTCGCCCTTGTCGAAGGTCACGATCCTGTCCAGGTAGTCGATATAGAGGCGCGAGCCCACGACCGAGGGCGCGCCGATGACATCCTTGAAGTCGATCGAGTAATAGGTCAGCCCCGCCGCGAAACCTTCCATCACCGGGGGCTTGATGTCGAAGCCCAGCGACCAGGTCTTGGCCTTTTGCGGTCCAAGCGGAAACTTCGGTCCGTTGGCGGTCAGCACGTTGAAGCGCTGGGCGGTCGAGGGCAGGCCCGGCTTGGTGTTGGGCCGCACGAACTGCGAAACCGTGTTGAAGTTCGCGTTCGGCTCCGCCAGCAGCGAGATGCCCGGGGCCTGATAAGCGGTGCCCCAGTTGCCGCGCAGCTTCAGCCACTCCACCGGGGCATAGTTCACGCCGATCTTCGGATTGAAGGTGCCGCCGAAGTCGCTGTAGTCATCGTAACGCCCCGATGCCGTCACGCTCAGTTCGCCGAGTCCGCTGTCTTGTCCCAGCACCGGCACGTTGATTTCGCCGAATATCGATTTGACGTTGCGGGACTGGTGGCGGTCGACGATCGCGGCGATTCCGGCCGCCGTGAAAGCGCCCGACGGGCTGGAGAACCCGCTGAAGGTTTCCTTCAGGTATTCGGCGCCGACAGCCGTGCGCACCGTGCCACCTGGCAGTTCGAACAGCGGGCCGTCGAAAATCGCGCGGGCATTGACCATGTCATGCTTGCTGCGCCCATAGTTGAACCAGTCGCGCGCCGTGGCCAGGACCGAGGCATTGACCGGATTGGACAGGTTGACCGGATCGAAAGTGCCGGCCGTGGCCGCCGCGCTTATGACCGCCGCGTTGAGGTTCTGGGCGAGCAGATCGGCCTTGCCGACGCCATAGTTGAACATGGCGTTCATCTGCCAGCCGCTGCCGATATCCCATTTCATCGAAGGTGTGATGCCATAGGATTCGAGCGTGGATTCAGCCGGCGGCGAGTTGCCGAAGATCGGCGCCAGGCTGAGGAAAAATGTTTCGGACGCCGGCGCGCCGGGAAGCGGCACATAGTAGGGGCTGGTGTTGCGCACCGTGACGCCGGAACTCAACGTCAGCGGCCCCGGCGTCGATTCCACGATGCGGTGCACGTAGTACGCCTTGACCGAGAAGCTCAGCGGGCCGCCGGAATCGAGCACCATGCTCGCCAGCACGCTGTGCTTTTCCTGCTCCGGATAGAGCGAGGCATATTCCGAATTGTCGCAGCGATTGCCCAGGCCCGCGGTACGCCCGGGCAGGGCATACGTCGTGGTGACGCCGGCCACGGTGGCCCGCACGTTACCCACGGGGCAGGCGACGTCGGCAGGCACGTTGTTGATCCAGTCGCGGCTTTGCGAAAAATCGCGGTCGAAGCCTAGAAGGCCGTCGTTCTTGGCGAAATCGTAAGCGACATAGGCCGAAAGGTTGCCGAAAGTATGCCCGGCGATCACGCTGGCGTTGTACTGGTTGTAATCGTCGGCCAGGCCGTAGCTGCCTTTCACCTCGATCCCGTCGAAACGGGTTCGGGTGATGAAGTTGATGACCCCGCCGACCGCGTCCGAACCGTAAGTCGATGATCCGCCGTCGGTGACCACGTCGACGCGCTCGATCGCATTGGGCGAGATCGCATCGAGGTCCATGGTCGATTGGCGAAGGCCCATGCCGGGCAGGCGATGGCCGTCGACCAGCACGAGCGTGCTGGCGCTGCTCGACGAGGTGTTGCCGAGATAGCGGAGCGACGGACGATTGACGGTGATGCTCGCGCCGAAAGCACCCCGGATGGTCGCATAGGCCAGGAAGGTGCCCGCTTGCGGGACGCTGGCGAGCAGATCCGAGGTGTTGACCGCGCCGATGGCGGTAATCTTTTCCTGATCGACCGCGATGGTCTGCGATCCGCCCGGCGCGATGCCGCGGATCAGGGTGCCGGTGACGACGATGTCCTTGCTTTCGTCGCCGGTGCTACCGGCGCCGGAACCGGCGGCACCTTGCTGGGCGGACGCGGATGCGGACAGCAGGGCGATATCGGCGGGGCCGGTCTGCTGGTTCTGCGCCAGTGCCGCCGCCGGTAGAAAAACGATTCCCGCAGCCGTAGTCATCAACCAACGGCTCTTGCATCCTCTGAAACCCACGCCTCATCCCCTTTTTAGTTTTTCGCTGAGAATCCTCTGGAACTTCGCCACTTTGCCAGGTTTGGCTTAAATGGCTATTATGCAGTATCATTATGAGTGAATTAAGCAGTGAAACAAGCGAAATCTTGGTCCAGTGCCGTTCATAATCAGGCAGCAGGCGCGGCGAGAGCAGCCGGCATGACGACTGGCGGCTGCCGTCCCAGCAGTAAATACATCGTGCTGCCGACCAGAACGGCCACGGCGCTCGGCAGCAGAAATGCCTGATAGCTCTCGGTCTGTGAGAGGACGAGGCCGAGCAGTAGCGACCCCATCGACGAACCGATGGCGATGGACGAGATCACCAGGCCCGAGATCGAGCTGAACAGGTCCATGTCGAAGTGCTGCGCGACCATATAGCTGGCGATATCGCCTTCACCGCCCTGCGACATGCCCATCAGCAGAACGGCGAGGCCCAGCATCAGCGGGTCGACCGTCGGGGAAGCCAGAATGAACAGGCCGATGGCCGGAATGCACAACACGGCGGCGGACACCATGTGCGGCGGCAGGCGGTCGAGTGCGCAACCGCAGATGAAGCGGCCAACAAGCACGCCCGCCGCGTAGAGCGAGACCATCAGACCGGCCAGATAGCTGGTCGCCCCGTTTTCCATGAGGACCAGCGTCATCTGGGTGTTCTGCAACGCTTGCGGAACGTTGACGAGCGCCATGCCTCCGACGATCAGCCAGAAGGCGCGCCGGCGGATGAAAGTGGCGTAATCCTTTTTCAGACTGCGCCGGGGCTTCGTTTTCGCGTCCACTTTTTCGGCGCGTGGAAAAAGCAGAACCGCAACCAGGCTGAACACCGCGATGATCGCCGCCAGCAGATAATATCCCGCCCGCCAGCCGTGGGTGTCGATGATCTGGTTCATCGCCAGGGACAGGACAGCGCCGCTCAGCGGCGGTCCGGAAACCAGCACCGCGAGCGCCAGCCCGCGCGCGCGTTCGAAGCAGGCGGCGACAAGGCGCGCATAGACGATCGTGGAGGTCATCAGACCCACGAATGTCAGGATCACCGACAGAATCATGAATTCGCGGATGTCACCGCTCATCAGGGTGAAGGCGAACAGGCATAACGGCACGGTCGCCCCGCCGATCGCCGCGGCGGCGCGCGGCCCGATCGCGTCGGTGATCCTCCCCACGGCGGGGGCGAGCACGATCGCGGTCAGCGACAGCGCGCCGGTAAGTGCGAACTCTGCTCTCGACCAGCCGAACTCTTCCAGCATCGGCGGGGCGAACAGGCTCGCGACGTAGCCATATATGCCGTATCCGCCGCCGACGCCGATGACGCCCGATACGATCGCGCGCCAGTTGCGCCGGAACTCCGTCAAATAGGCTGGCATCGGCCCTCCCTGTTCAGGGCGCAACCGCACCCGTCAGATCATCCGTTTCCCAATTCGTCCGTTTTCGGATCGATAGCGGCAGGTCTTCACATCGTTCCCGCGCGCGGTGCATCGCCATGGGACACACCGGCATCGCGGGCATCGTGGAGCGCCAGTCTACGCGACGCCCCTCACATAGGCGTCGATCGTTCCCGAGCAGGCGATCTTGTCGCCATCCGCGGTGTCGGCATAACGCTGGATATCGTCGGCGATCGACGGGCTGCGGGCTCCGCAAGCGCAGGGCTCCCAGGTCGCGCGGACCTTGTCGCCCGATATGATGCCGCCCCAGCGTCCGCGCAGCGAAAGATCGAAGAATGCCGCGCGGCCTTCCACTTCGCCGGTCTTGGGCGGTTCGATCAACGTCTCGCCCGACTGGTCGAGCAGCAGGAGCGGGGCCCAGACCGGCACGTGATAGCGGCCGTGCGAGCAGCGTGGCGCATTGGAGTTCAGCTCCTGCATGCCATAGCCCATGATCGTGTTCTCGGGCGCGAGGTTGAAGGTTTCGAAGATCACTTCGCGGTAGTTCGCCGGCACTTGCGCGCGCTTGAGCCCCCCGGTCATGTAGATGCTGTTTTCGGGGTGGAAGTCCTTTGCGCTATAGCCCCGTTCGCGGACCTGCTCGGCCAGGCGGTACAGCGCCGCGAACATCGTGCTGATATGCAGCTTCTCGTGCCGGTGGGCGATAACCGCCTCCACCGTCTGCGCGATGCCGGAATCGATCGCCTTCTGCCGTGCCGCCGATTCCGCTTCGTACCGCTCGACTTCGCTCGGGGTCGCACTGCCGTCGGCCACTTTCTTGCGCAAGGCCACCATCTCGGTAACCGCGCCGACCGTGATCGGCGGCACGTTGGGAGAAAGCGGCGCGAGATCCTTGGCGCTCAGCGCTTCGACCATCGGTCCGCCGCTCGCGCGTGCACGCGGCGAGGAAGCCGTCCCGCCGATCGAGACGAGGCGGCGATCCCGGCTTGGCTTCAGGCCGGCCCAGCCTATCGCGTTCAGCAGGCTCCGGCCCGAGAACGCCAGATCTTCGGCGGTCGCGTTCATCATCGCGCACTTGCCCGTCGTCCCGCTCGAACAGGAAACATAGTGCCCCTGCGCTTCGAGACGCGCCAGCCAGTCATCGAGGCCTTTCACCTCGGCAAGGTCCACCGGTCCGATGCGGTTGGTGGAAACGGTGTCGAGCCAGCGCCCGAGCCGATCCCACTTGCCGTCCCAGAGCCAGCTTTCGGGATAGCTCTTGTAGGCGGTGTGGGCGAAGAGCAGCGGGACCACGTCGTTCGCGCTGCGAACTTCGGATATCGCTCCTTCCTCGGCGCGGTTCTGCAGCAATTTTATCTTGTGCACGCGATCCTGAAAACGCTCGTTGATCGCCTGGATTTGCAGGGGGCGCATCTCTGCGGGATCGTAGTCGAAGGCATTTTGCGTTTCGGCCTGCGCGACCAGCCGTTCGGCCTCGACGCCGGTGTCCAGGGTAGCATCCATCCATCATCTCCTGCGATTTCGCCATCGCGCCTTTTTTCCTGCGCGATTTCCAGTTCGGGCCAACCAACTTGTTCTTGTGCGGAAGGTCTGCGATGCATGCCGTCGCCTGGGCGGCCCCTTCTTGGAAATGGCACCTTGTGGGTTTACTTATGCTGGAATTTCGACCGGGTGCAAGGGGGTAATTTGCCGCAACCGAATTTGGGATCGACGTCGCGCAGTCGCGCCGGAAGGCCGACCAAGAGCGAGGCCGAACATCGGCGGATGCTACTGCTCGATCGCGCGCTCGAGGTGTTTCTCGATCGGGGATACGAAGGAGCGACGGTCGATCTGATCGCGATGGCCGCCGGCGCGAGCAAGCGCACCTTGTACGCTCATTACGAAGACAAGACCGTGCTGTTCAAAGCGGCGGTCATGCGCGCGATCGAGCTTTACGCCGAAGCCGCCGAGAAAATGGAGATCGCGCAAAGCGATGACATCGAGGAGGCGCTGTTCGCACTTGGGCGCATGCGCCTGGCCCATGTGATTTCTCCGGTCGGCATGCGCTTGCAGCGAATACTCAACGCCGAAGCCTATCGCTTTCCCGAGATATTTCGCTGGGCGGTCGACCGGGGCAGCCGCCCGATCAATATCCTCGTCGAGGACCTGCTTTCCCGCCATCGGGACAAAGGCGAGATCGAGCTCGACGATATCGAACATGCCGCCTCCGCCTTTCTGAGCATGGTCATCAACGGACCGGCGCGCGTTCTGCAGGCGGGCGGCCACATCGACGAGGCGAAACTGGATGAGACGGTGCGCCTGTCGGTACGCCTCTTCCTTCGCGGCGCGCTGGTGCGGCCCCGGACCTGAGTCTCGCGTCAGGCTCTCACGCGAGGATCGCAAGAGCCGGTTCGCGGCGCGTGTTTCAGCACCGCGTTGACGCTCGCGATCCGCGGCGTTTATCAGGTCGCGGCAAGGCGCGCCCGCTCATTCGGCGCGCCAGAGGGCGTGAACGCCCCGAAATCAGGAGCAGGATGCATGACCAATGTGGTGATCGGAGCCGCGTCTGGAATGGGCGCCGCAACGGCAAGAAAGCTGGCGCCAAGGGGCCGGCTCATCGTTGCCGACTATAATCTGGAAGGCGCTCGCCAGATCGCGGCCGAGATCGGCGGCGACGTCGTCGCAGTCGGTTGCGACATCACCGATCAGGGCCAGGTCGATTCGCTCATGTCGGCGGTCGACACGCTCGAAGCTCTGGTCATCACTGCCGGCATGACCGCCGCGCAGGCCCCCGACCGACGGCTGCTGGAAGTCAACGTCGTGGGCGTCGCGCGTGTCCTGCGCGCGGCCGAGCCGCTGCTGACCGACAAGACGGTGGGCATCGCGGTCGCCTCGCAATCGGGATACATGGTGCCCGAGCTGCCGGAACTTTTCGCGGTCCTCGACGATCCCCTGGCGCCGGACTTCATCGAGAAGGTCGGGCGGTTCATCGAATTCGATACCGGGCTGGCCTATCAGCTTTCGAAGCGCGCGGTTCACCGCATGGCCCGCCGCCTTTCCTTCGCATGGGGAGCCAAGGGCGCGCGCATCCTCTCGCTCTCGCCGGGGATCAACGACACGCAGATGAATCGATCGGAAGAAGCGAAGAATCCGGTCATGCTCGACATGATCAAGGCCTGTCCGCTGCAACGCCGCGGCACGCCGGATGAAATCGCCAATGTCGTCGCCTTCCTCACGTCGGCGGAAGCCTCGGCCATGACGGGAAGCGACGTGCTGGTCGATTGCGGGATGCGCAATATCCTGCCGGTCGGGAACTGGGACGGCAAACTCAAGATCCCCGATCCGGTTTCGTAACGGGGCTGCAATCCAGCCCCGATCTGGACCTGTCGCCCTGTCGCCTTGCGCCGGTTTCCGTTCGGGCTTGCATCACAGGGCGACGGGGAATAATGATAACCGGTAGTTTCATTATATCTACGGGACTAGGCTATCATGAACACGCTCTCCGAACAGACTGCCGTGGCGTCCGGCACCGAGGAAACGGTGGATTCTGCGCCGTTCTTCTATCGCGGCAAGCTGGTCGAGGGCGCGGATTCGCTGCAGCGCTCGCGCGACCTGGGCGTCACTTTCGCTACGCCGAAGATCGACCTCAACGCGCTGGTCGCGCCGCGTACCGAGCTGCCGCCGCTGCTCAACGTCAAGCTTGCCGAGATCGTGGATTTCCTCGCCGAAGCGGGCGAGCGGATGGTCGATGGCAAGAACCCCTATATCGAAGCTTGCATCGAACGCACGGCGAAGGTCAGTCTCGCGTCACGCAAGACGATCGAGTTCATCATGCATCACGCTTGCGGCTATCTGAAAAAGCAGACGCTGATGGAGGTGGTGCAGCAGAACCTTCCCAACCCGAAGGCTCTGGACGAATGGGTGCCGCATACCGACTATAACGGCCGTCGCAGCTACGTCCGCGCTTTCGCGCCGCGCCTCGTTCATGTGCTGCCCGGCAATTCTCCCGCAATGGGCATCCGCTCGATCGCGGAGAGCGCGATGGTGAAGTCGGTCAGCGTGTTCAAGATGCCTTCGGCCGATCCTTTCTCGGCCGTCGCGTTCCTGCGCACCATGGCCGATATCGATCCTAACCATCCGGTCGTGCAGTCGATGTCGGCGGTCTATTGGCGCGGCGGCGACGACGCGGTGGAGCGCGTGCTTTACCGGCCGCAGTATTTCGACAAGATCGTTGCCTGGGGCGGCGGCGATGCGATCAACAGCGTGATGAAGTACATCGGCCCGGGGTTCCAGCTGATCTCGTTCGACCCCAAGACCTCGATCTCGATGGTCGGCCGGGAGGCTTTCGCGTCCCCCGCGATCATGGCCGAGGTGGCGGAACGCAATGCCCGCGACGTCTGCATGGCGGGCCAGGAAGCCTGCACCAGCAGTCGCTTCACTTTCATCGAGGCGGATTCAGAGGAAGCGGATCGCTATGCCAGCGTGCTTGCGGAGCACATACGTGTCGATCGCATCGGGGAAGGGACGCCGCGTCCGCTCGACATCGACCTGAAGGAGCAGATCGATACCCTGCGGCTGATGGATGAGGATTACGGGGTCTTCGGCAAGTCCGACGGACGCGGCGTTGCCATCGTGTCGAGCGAACCGGTGGATTTCCACCCGATCCGCAAGACGGCCAACGTCGTTTTCGTGCCGTCGCTCGACGATGCGATGAAGTACGTCAACGTGGCTACGCAGACCGTCGGGGTCTATCCGTTTCACCGCATGGCGGAACTGCGCGACAAGCTTGCGAGCGGCGGCGCACAACGCGTGGTGAGGCTCGGCGAGGGCGGTTTCAGCGCTATCGGGAATCCTCACGACGCGATGTATACCCTCCATCGGATGGTCCATTGGATGGCGAACGAAGACGGTTCGATCGACGAAGCCTGACGATCTCTCCATGGTCGAAGGAAACGGCGGGGCAGCGCCGTGGCCGGAACGTCACCGTAAAGGGGGCAGCCGGCGCCGTGTGCATGCGATGACACACGCGGCGCCGGCCCGCCCGTCCAGCGCCTTTATCTTTTCGTGCGGCGAATGACCTCGCCGTAAGGCGTTTCCTTGTCAGGGTTCGGCTCGCGCGGAAGGCCCATCAGGCGTTCGCTGACGATGTTGCGCTGGATCTCGTTGCTTCCCCCGGCAATGGACCCGCCACGCACCGACAGCCAGTGCAGGGGGATTTCGCCGCCGCGATCGCCCGACCAGATCACCCCGTCGGCGCCGGCGACGGCCATGGCGCGCTCCGCGTTCCGCGGATTGCTGCCGCCCATGTCGAGCTTTACCAGAGAGGCCCACTGGCCCTGCAGCTTGCCGCTGCGCATGCCGATGTCGACCCGTGCCTCAAGCTGTTCGCTCACAACCGTCTCGATGTAATCGTCGGCAAGGAGCGCGGCATAGGCGGGGTCGTCCAGCGACAGCCCGGAATCGCGTACGATCGGCGAAAGGTTGAGGCGCCACTGCGAAGATCCGCCGCCGCCGCCGTTGCTGCCGCCAAAGCCCTGCCCATAGCCGACGCCGGCAATGCCGTTGCGTTCATGGAACAGAAGGCGCTGCGCGACCGTCCAGCCTTCGCTCTCGCCACCGAGCCGATATTCCTCGGGCACGGCGACGTCGTCCAGGTATTCCATGCAGAAATGCGCCATGCCGCCCTGCGCGGACTGGATAGGATGGATATCGACACCGGGCGCCTTCAGATCGACGATCAGCATGATAAGCCCCTGATGCTTGGGCACGTCCCAGTCCACGCGCGCCAGGCACAATCCGTAATCGGCATGCTTTGCGCCCGAACTCCACATCTTCGAGCCGTTGACGCGATAGCCGCCCTCGCTCGCTTCCGCCCGGGTCAATGCGCCGGCAAGGTCCGACCCGCCGCTGGGTTCCGACAGGAGCTGGATCCATATTTCGTCGCCGCGCAGTATCCTGGGGATATGCCGCTGCTTGACCGCCTCGGTCCCGCAATCCAGCACTGTGGGCATCATCATCCCGACCGAGACCTTGAAATAGTCGGGAATCGCGTAGCCCACGACTTCTTCCGCCCAGACGCGCTGATGCTCCAGCGTCAGGCCGGCACCGCCGTAGCGTTTGGGAACGGCGATGCCGGCGAAACCGGCATCGAATATCTTCGCCTGCAGCACCCGGCCTATAGCCAGCTGTTCGTCGCGCGTGCGCGGCTCGTTGCTGGCGGGGGGCAGGTTCGCTGAAATCCAGGCGCGCGCGCGGATCGCGAAATCTTCCAGGCTTTCCATCGGGGAGTTATCGGCCATCGGGGTATCTTCGACCATCTGGGGATTCTCGGACATCGGGCTTCTCTTCGAATGAGGATGTGTCAGGCGCGGGCCATGGCGAACGCCGCGATGCGATGACGCTCCGGCGTGTCGAACAAGGCGCGGTTGAGCGCCGCGCGGCGGCCGTAGATATGCAGATCGTATTCCCAGGTGACGCCGATCCCGCCGGTAAGCTGGACCAGTTCGCCGAGGAAATCGGTTGCATGGTCGGCCACGTAACCTTTGGCGATGCGCGCCAGTCGCCCGGCGTCGGGATCGTTCCGGTCGAAGGCGTCGAGCGCCGCGTCGGTGGTCGCCTGGCATGACTGCAGGATCACCGTCAGATCGGCCAGGCGATGCTTCAAGGCCTGGAACGACGCGATGACACGGCCGAAAGCAACGCGTTCACGCATATACTCCACGGTGAAATCGAAGGTGCGATCCAGCAGGCCGTTGGTCTCGCTGCATTGCAGGAGCAGCGCGAGCTGAACCTGCCGTTCGATCTGGGCGGCGCCGCGCGCCGGGCCGGTAACGAGCGCCGAGAGCGGCAGGCGCACGTCCTCGAACGTGACCTCGGCGAAACGCCGTGCGAAATCGATGCTCTTCGAGGAACGGATCGCGACGCCGGCGGTGTCCGCCGGCACGGCGACCTGCACCGGCCCGGCATCGGACAGCGCCGTCACGAGCAGGACGTCGGCCTGCGCGCCCGCTTCGACATAAGCCTTGCGGCCATCAAGGCGCAGGCCATCGGGTTCCATCCGAACGCGCGTGGCGAAACGCGACGGCGTCCAGTTACCGCCCTCTTCGCCGAACGCCCAGGCCAGGATCGCTTCGCCGGATACGGCGCCTTCGATGAGGGAGGCGGTTTCCGCCCCTTCCTCGGCATGGGCCAGCGCATCGAGCACGATGGCGGTGGAGGCGAAGGGGCCGGCGCCGACCAGACGTCCCAGTTCCTCGGCGATGATTGCCAGGTTGCGGCCCCGGAGATCGGGTTCGGAGAGTCCGCCGGCTTCTTCCGTCAGCGCCAGCGCGGCCCAGCCAAGCTCGCATTGCTGCCGCCAGATGTCGCGGGAAAAACCGTCCGCGGTTTCCAGGGCTGCGCGTATCGCGGAAATGGGTGCCTCATTCTCCAGGAAGCGACGTGCCGCCTCCTGTATCATTTCCTGTTCCTGGGTAAGATCGAAACGCATCGTAGAAATCCTGTTCCTGGCTGGTGACACGCGGCCGGGGGTTATGCTTGGCGCAGGGTGCTCGCCATAACGAGGCCCATGGCATAAGGACATACCTTCTGCGCAGGTGGAAAGGGCATTGGCCCATCTCCTTTTATCAGGCGGACGGCCATCACTCCGATGTCGCGGCTGCGAGGCTGGGCTGGCGGATTTTCTCCGCCGTCGGTTCGGCGATATCCGCCTCGTCCGGCGCGGAGTCGCCTGTCGCCGCCCACAGGGCCAGCAGGCAGAACAGGCAGGCAACGGCGCTCAGCGCGGCCGCGATCATCGGAGGCAGATTTCCTTCGCCGACGCCGATCACGAGCAGGGCGGCCGAAAGGGTGGCGCCCAAGGTCTGGCCGGCCATCCGCGCGGTCTGCGTCAGGCCCCCGGCGGCGGCGGCGCGCGGCCGCGGCGCGGACAGAACGATGAAGCGCGAGATCGGCGAATTGAACATGCCGATGCCGATAGAGCCGAACATCATCCGCCAGATGAGATCGAACTGCGAGGGATCGGGGGGCAGGAATGCGAGCAGCGCCGTGCCGATCGCCGTGATCGCCATGCCGATGGCGGCGAGCACGCAAGCGGGAAAGCGATCCGAAAGCGACCCGGCGACCAGCGCCGCCACGGCCATGGCGAACGGCCAGGCAGCCAGCACGATGCCGACATCGAGCGGCGAATAGCCGTACTGGTGCTGAAGCCGGAAGGGCAGGGTGACGAGCACCACCATGCTCACGCCCGAGCAGATGAACCAGGCCAGAGTTGCCAGCGCCACCGGACGGTGGCGCAGAATGTCGACCGGAAATACCGGCTTCGCCTGCCGGGACTCCCGGCGGATGAAGACGGTGCCGATCACCAGGGAGACCGCGACCAATCCGGCGGCGAGCACCGGCGATGCGCCGTGGACCGCGCTCTCCAGTCCGATCACCGCGGTTCCGAAGGTGAGGGCGCAAAGCCCTGCTGCAACGAAGTCGTAAGGTCCGTTGTGCCCCTCCGGATCGGGAAGGGCCTTCCGGCCTAAAGCGAGCGACAGCAGGCCTATCGGCAGGCCGACCATGAACAGCCAGCGCCAGTCGACATAAGTGAGCAGGACGCCGCCCAGGCTCGGCGCCACAGATGCCGATATCGTGCCGATCGCGCCGTTAAGCGCGATCCCGCGACCGAGGGTGGCTTGCGGATAGATCGATCGCACCATCGCCGATGCGACGCTGAACGTCGCGGCCGCGCCGAGCGCCTGACAAATGCGCACGGCGATGAAGGCGGGCAGCGAGTCGGCGACGAAGAACATCAGCGTTGCGGCGGCATAGACGACCAGGCCCATTTGATAGAGCGGACGCAGGCCGATCCGCTCCCCCAGCGCGGAGAAGGGCAGCACCGCCATGATCATCACGAGCTGGAAGACGGTGACGAGCAGGACGACCGACGACGGCGGAGCATGGAGCTCTCGCGAAAGCGTCGGCAGCGCCACGTTGAGCATGCCCGAATCGAGGCACGAGGCCAGCGTGCCGAGCCAGATCGACGCGATGGCGAACCATCGGCGCGGCGTGGCCAGTCCGTCCGCTTGAATGTCCGCCACCTTGCCCTCGTCCCGCGCCATGGCGCTGTCTCACCCATCATGTCTTTGACACCATGGTGGCAGACGCCTCGCAGGCCCGTCAACGCGGGTTCGCGCCGATGCTGCGGCTATTTCGTCTGACAGTCGCGGCCTTCGCGCCGGCCATCGGCTCAGAATGCCCAGCGAACGTCAGCGGCGTTGCCAACGTCCGCAGGACCGATCCGGTGTTATCCGCCGGGTCCGCTCGAGCATGCCGATGCTGGAATTCCAGCATCGGCCATCAAGTGCGCCGCTGTCAGGCGGCGTCGAGCTGCTGCTGGGTGGCGAGCGGTTCGGTGCCCTCCACCGCGAAGCGATGCAGCTTGCGGCCCGACGAAAGGTCGAAGGGGCGGACCCGGTGCATGGTGCCGGTGTTGTCCCAGATGACGACGTCGCCCATCTTCCACTTGTGGCGATAGACGTATTTGTCCTGCGTGGTGTGGGTCAGCAGGCGCTGCAGCAATTCCTGGCTGTCGGAGAAATGCATGCCTTCGATGTGCGATGCGGTGGCGCCGATGACCAGCGACCGCCGTCCCGACTTGTGGTGCCACACCAGCGGGCGGACGCCGCGATGGCCTTGCCAGGTCTGGAACTGTTCCACGGAGGGTTCGGGCACGGCGTAATTGTGCGCCGCCTTCATCGTGTGGACGACGTTCAGCGTCGAGAGATAGTCCTGTTCGTCCTTCGGCAGGTCGTCGAACGCCGCATAAGTGTTCGCGAACTCGGTATTGCCGCCCTCTTCGGGGATCACCCGCGGGGCGAGGATCGTGGCGAAGGGCGGCACGCGCGTATAAGTGCCGTCGACGTGCCAAAAGAAACTGCCGGCGATGTGAACGACCTTCAGCATGCCGTTCTCTTCCTGGATGGCGCCTTGTCTTACGGTGCCGATCGTGCCGGTAAAGGTTCGCAGGTCATCGTCGCTCAGATCGAGACCGCGCATCACCAGCGCGCCGCGTTCTACCAGCAGGGCGCGAATTTCGTCCGCATGCGTGCCGGCCAGCAGCGTCTCGGCGTCGATCGCGACTTCTGAGCCGATCCTTGGTGACAATGCGATAGTTTTCAGCACGAAAATCCCTCCGAAAGGGGAGGTATCCGGCGGCGCCTGGCGATCCTCCTTAATTATTAGCAGAATTACATATCCTGAAGCTTTGCTGTCAAATTGATTCGGCGGTTACTGTCGGGCTGGTCTCGCTTGCGCCCAGCTTCGATGCGAAAGCCACATCCATGACCGGCGAGCCGCGCGGTGGAGAGAAAAAGTGGCGCGAGAGAGAGGTTCTCTATAATTTCTATATATATCATATGGATATGTTTGGTTTTCATCTGGTGATCGTCGCGCGATGTGGTGTCTGAGTGGGCGGCTTGGCGCCCGGCGATGCTGAACCGGCATCGCGATTGACAAGGCGGCAAAGCGCAGGAATACCTTCTATGAAAACTATCATACTAGATGTCGTCGGGCATCGGGGATTTCGCGATGTGCACGGATAAATCGGTTTGAAAACAATATTCACTGGGAGAGTGATGTGACGGTATCTTTCGAAAATCAGGTCGCCGTTGTCACGGGCGGCGGGGGTGGAATCGGGCGCGTGCAATCGCTCGAACTGGCGAAGCGGGGCGCCAAGGTGGTCGTCAACGATGTCGGCGGCCTCGATCGCCCCGAAGGTCCTTCCGCCGACGATGTCGTGGCCGAAATCCGTGCGGCCGGCGGAGAAGCGGTCGCTTCGCACGATTCCGTCGCGACGGCGGCGGGCGGCAAGGCGATCATCGAATGCGCCCTCGATAATTTCGGCACCGTGGACGCGATCCTGCACTACGCCGGCACCTGGCGCAGCGTTCTGTTCGAGGACATGGACGAAGAGCAGATGGCGCCGGTTATCGACGTGCATCTGCGCGGTGGATTCTTCGTCACGCGCCCCGCCTGGTCGATCATGAAGAAAAAGGGCTATGGCCGTATCGTGCTGTGCAGTTCGAGCGCCGGCCTGTTCGGGCGCCGCTTCGGCGCCAACTACTGCGCGGCGAAAGCTGGCCTCTACGGGCTTGGGCGCGCCCTGTCCGTCGAAGGTCGCGAACATGGCATCCTGACGAATTGCCTGCTGCCGATCGCGCGGTCGAGCGTCCAGAAATATCCCTACATGCCGCCTCAGGCGATGCTCGACGATTACAAGGTCACCGGGCTGGCGCGGCCCATTCCCGAGGAAGCCAGCAGCGAACGCCTCGTCCCGTTGCCCACTTTCCTGGCCAGCAGCGCCTGCACCGTTTCGGGCGAGGCGTTTTCCGGCGGTGGCGGGCGCTATTCCCGTGTCTTCATTGGCGTGGCGCAGGGCTGGCTCAGCGAGACGGGCTCTTACCCCACGGCGGATGACATCGCCGCCAACTTCGACAAGATCGAGGACCGCAGCACTTACCTCGTGCCCGAATCGATCTTCGACGAACTGAGCGATATCGCCGACCGGATCGCCGAGCGCGATGCGGCCGCGGTTGGCTGACGAGGTCGGAAGCGACTGGCTGGCGCGCGGCGATCATGATGGTCGCCACGCGCCGGTCTCCTATTGAGAACATTCTCGATCGGGTGAAGTGAACATGAAGATCAGCCGCGTGGCAGCTCCCGCCTGCAGGGGCGGCGAAAGTCCGCTGTGGGACCCTGAGACGGGAAAGATCTACTACGTCGATAATATCGGCCAGAAAATTCACTCCCTGGACCTTTCGACCGGGGCGACATCCAGCCTGGAGGTGCCGAGCCTCATCACCGCGTTTGTCTTGCGCAAGAAGGGCGGCGCCATAGTCGCGCTTCGAACCGGAATATAATCC
>Ga0209813_10000185_pt1 | contig 19852 bp, 16 predicted proteins | sample EndMethybrTD3033_FD_187596 | JGI IMG/M metagenome (GOLD analysis project Ga0209813, IMG submission 187596) | Populus endosphere microbial communities from Tennessee, USA - Endosphere MetaG P. TD hybrid TD303-3 (SPAdes) (version 2) | ecosystem: Host-associated > Plants > Roots > Endosphere... | reverse complement strand
ACAATGGCTGGGACAAGAACGATTCCAAGGATGCGCAAGTGATCCTGCACATGCTGCGGATTGGCGCCACCCAGCGATACGTCGATCCGCTCGCCGCCGGGATCAACGACCTGCAGGAGATGTCGAAGACGCATGAAGCCATATCAAAGGCGAAGACCCAGGCCTGGCATAGGATCCTGACCCACTACCTGCCGCTGTATTTCCCGGAGATCGAGCGTTTCGCCGGCAACAGCCGGTCTGACTGGTTCCTGGCGCTGATCGAACGTTTCCCGACGCCGGGGAGCATCATCTCGATCGGCCGCGAAGCCTTCACTGAACAGGCCTGGCCGTTGATCGGTCGCAAGGTCTCCAAGGCCCGGGTAGTCAACGATATCTATGAGACCGCCTCTGCATCGATCGCGCTGCCGATTGACGAGGATTCCACTGCGATCACGATGTTCCGCATGGTCGTCGCTCAGGCTCGTACCCTGATCCAACAACGCAATGAGATTGAGCGGATCGCCCATGACGCGCTGGCCGCGAACCGCGATTATCAGCTTCTGCGGATGATCCCAGGCATCGGACCGATCAATGCCCTGACGATCCTTGCCGAGGCCGGTGATCTGCGCCGCTTCAGCCATCATCGCCAGTTTCTCAAGTTCTGTGGCCTCGACCTCGCTACCTGTCAGTCCGGTATGTTCCGCGGTCGGACCAAGCTGTCAAAGTATGGCAATGCCCGGTTGCGGCGTACATTCTGGATGGCGACGCAGGTCGCGATCCGCCAGCGCGACAACAGCTTCCGCGATAAGCTGGGGCGCTATGTCGCCGGGTATCCCAACGACCCCGATCGCCGTCGCAAGGCGATGACCGCGCTCACCGCCAAAATGGCGCGCGTTGCGCATGCCGTCATCAAGACGGGAACCGAGTACCGTCCGTTCGTCGAACGGGCGGACACCAGATGGAAGGACCCCTCTCTGTGCAGCCGTGAGGGCGCTACCGCGACCCTGTAGATAATGTTCGGGCCTTCCATCTGGCATCCGTATCTCATTTTAAGGACGGTGAGGACCACGACCCACGCGGCTGCTGGATCCTGTGTTTGCTATGGCCGAGAGCGCATTCCTTGACGATGGAAGCCATCTGGATCATAAAAATCATCAGCGCCGATTACACTCGGCGCAACGAGACCTGCTGGCCTTTGCCCGCTGCTGCTTCCCTACATAGGACGTTGTCACTGACAATGCAAGCAGGTTTCCCGTGCAGGCGAACCAGCGCATCCAGTTCGCGCGCCACCCGAGCTCCCGAGATGCTGGTGTCCGCGGCCAAGCACAGGTTCTCCCGGCAGCAATCATCGTTGATCGCCAGAATCCTGAACTTGCGCGACGCACCAAACGTATCGGCGACAAAGTCCATCGACCAGCGGTCACCAGGACGAAGTGCTCCCGGCACCGGCGTCCGGCTGCCTCGGGCGCGCTTGCGGCCGCGTCGTCGGCGTATAGACAAGCCTTCTTCCCGATATAGCCGGTAGAGCTTCTTGTGGTTCATGCTCATGCCCTTGCGCTCCAGCATGACGCCGATCCGGCGATAGCCGAACCGACGGCGCTGCCCTGCGATCTCCCGCATGGCTTCGCGGATCGCTCCGTGGTCCGGCGGGCGTTCGCGCCTGACCGTCTTGGGATCGACGCCAATCAGCACGCAGGCCCGACGCTGTGAGACCTGGTAGTCCCGCATCACGCCGAGCGCCACGTCGCGCCGCTGGCCCGGCGTCGTCAGCCTTTTCCCAGCAGGTCCTTCAGGATCGCGTTGTCCAGCATGCTGTCGGCCAGGAGCCGCTTCAGCTTGCCGTTTTCGTCCTCCAACTGCCGCAACCGGTGGGCGTCCGATACCTCCATGCCACCGTACTTCGCCTTCAGCTTGTAAAAGGTCGCCGTGCTCAGGCCGTGCTTGCGGCAAACCTCCACCGTCGGAAGTCCGGCCTCCTGTTCCTTGATCATCCCGATGATCTGCGCCTCGGTAAAACGGCTCTTCCTCATGCGTCTGCTCCTTCTCGTGGGCAGACTCTACATCAGAATGAGGGATCCTTCGGGGGGCAGGTCACAAGCCTTCAGGCCGGGACGATCATCCCGGGCGCCCGATGCCTTGTCGGAATAGAGATGGCGCTCATCGACACCTGCGGCGAGGAGGGCATCGCGTTGAAGGTCAACCGACTGACGGTCATCGACCGATGAGACACGCATGTACCCGATGAGCATGTGCGACAAACCCTGAAATTGATGTTGTCGCGCACTAGATCAAAGCGACAGGGTTTGTCGTGCAAAATCAACCATGGTTGTCGAGGCGTAGCCTGGTTGCGATGCTACCCTGTCGGAAAACATGTGATTGCCGCCTACCGGAATAGCAGGCAAACTCGGTTAACTATTTGCACTTCCCTGCTGCAACGAGAGCCGCACGATAGCGGCGACCATGTTCGGCCCGCCATGCATTCGCATTCGCGGTTCCCTTTGCAGCTAACCGGCGCTTATATTCGGCTTCCATCGCGCGCCTCTCCGGTCCCGGACCAGAATCAGCAAGACATCGGGCCGATACCGAATTGGACCGCGAGTTCCCGTTGGCGATGTCGCCAGACAGTTTATTCGCCATCGTACTGGTCGCCGTTTGCCCCATCGGCATTGGATCGACGGGCGCATATTGAGCCTGTGCCGACTGATTGAAAAGAAGCAGAGCGGCGCTCACCGCGCTGCTTGTGGCAAGACACCTCATATGGTTCTCCCGATAATCAAAATTCAATATGCAGAAAATGTGCGACGTCGCCCAACAGCGAGCGATGGTTAGCCTCATAATATCGACCGACCACGTCCACTGCAGGGCAGTCAGCACCGAAAATCAGGTGTTTTCCGACGCCCTCAGGCCTTAGACCCCATGACTGCCAGAGCCTCGGAGGCTCGAATCTGAGATGCTGATGATGGATTTGTCAGCAGCGGAGACGAGTCATGACGGAGACGGTGAAATACGTTGGTCTGGACGTTCATAAGGAAACCATTGCGGTCGCGGTTGCCGATGGGGAACGCGGAAGCGAGGTGCGTTTCGTCGGCACGGTCGCCAACGAGGACGATGCGATCAGGAAGCTGGTCAAGCGGCTGACTGGACCGGGCGTGACGTTGAACGTCTGCTACGAAGCTGGTCCCTGCGGGTATGGCTTGCATCGGCTGCTGACGAAGCTGGGACAGAATTGCATCGTCATCGCCCCCTCGATGATGCCGCGGCGCCCGGGTGACCATGTAAAGACGGACCGGCGTGACGCGATGACCCTGGCGCGGCTGCTACGCGCTGGCGAACTCACCGCAATCTGGATACCGGACGAAGCGCACGAGGCGGTACGCGATCTCATCCGCGCGCGACGCAGCGCGCAAGATGATGCCATCGGAGCCAAGCAGACAGTGCGCAGCTTCCTGTTGCGTCATGATCGTCGTTTCGGCGGCAAGGCGGCCTGGACGAAAATGTACTGGCGGTGGTTGTCCGAGCAGCGGTTCGATTTTCCCCACCAACAGCTGGCATTCGAGGAAATGCAGAAGCGGGTGCTGGAGGCGCAGGCACGGGTTGGGCGCTTAGAAGCGGCGCTGACTGAAGCGGTGGACGCATGGTGTTTTGCGCCGCTGGTCCGCAATCTACAGGTCCTGCGCGGTATCAGGCTGGTCAGCGCTGCGACGCTGGTCGCTGAAGTAGGCGATCTCACCCGCTTCGACAATCCCAAGCAACTGATGGCGTATGTCGGCTTGGTGCCGTCCGAGCACTCCAGCGGCGCTCGGACCAAACGGGGCCGGATCACCCGCGCGGGCAACGCGCAGGCACGAACCATGCTGATTGAGGCGGGCTGGTCGTATCGACTGCCCGCTCGCGAGGAACGACGCTACCGTGAGCGGGTCATCGACTTGTCCGAGGACATCCAGGCGATCGGGTGGAAAGCGCAGGTTCGCCTGTGCCAGCGCTACCGTCGCCTGGCGGCCACGGGCAAGCCTCAGCCCAAGGTGACCACCGCGATCGCGCGTGAACTGGTCGGCTATGCCTGGGACATCGCCCGTCGGGTGTCGCCGGCGATAGCCGGCTGATCCACCCACGACATTAACGAGAGGAGGCGCCAGCGCACCAACTGCATAGCCTTGGCCGGCGTGCCGCGGGCACCCGACTGTGATGGGCAATCCACGGTGTACGGTGGGGCAGGTTCGTCCGACGCCCGAACTTAGACGGAGGATAGGCCCAGCGACGGATACGGGTAGTGCGGTAATCAACCCGCGGATGAGAGCATGATCAATCGTCGTCGATCAGGCGCCCGCGGCACACCCGCCAAGGTCAATGCGACCGCTGGTCTCGAGGCCAGCGAAGGAGTAAACTCGGCCAGCGTCTCGGATGGCAGTCATGAGAGCGTATATCTGTGCCCGTTTTATGTGACGCCCCCGTGTTGCGCAAACTGGTCAAGGCTTCGGCCTTGCGTTGAAGCTCTTCAGCCCGAGCCAATGCGAGGGTCTTCACCTCCGAACTTGCCCGTCCAATATCTGCCCAAAGGCCCAACAGCGTGCGGATCTCCTCGATCGGGAAACCGAGATCGCGGGCATTTGCGATGAACCGCAGGCGATGGAGATCGCGCGCGCCATAGTCGCGATAGCCCGCACCCCGGCGTGGCGGCGCCGGGATGAGGCCGATCTTCTCATAATGGCGGATCATCCGCTCCGAGACCCCGCTTTGCTTCGACGCCTCCCCGATGTTCACAGCGCTTTCCGGTTGAGGCGCAGCGCGTTGGTGACCACGCTGACCGAGGAGAGCGCCATGGCGGCGGCCGCGATGATCGGCGAGAGCAGGATGCCGAACAGCGGATAGAGCGCGCCCGCCGCCACCGGCACCCCGGCGACATTGTAGATGAAGGCGAAGACCAGGTTCTGGCGGATGTTGGACATGGTCGCCTGGCTCAGCCGCCGTGCCCGCACAATGCCCATGAGATCGCCCTTGAGCAGCGTCACGCCGGCGCTCTCGATCGCGACGTCGGTGCCCGATCCCATTGCGATGCCGACATCGGCGGCAGCCAGTGCGGGGGCGTCGTTGACCCCGTCGCCGGCCATCGCCACCACGCGCCCCTCGCTCTTCAACCGCGCGACGACGGCACTCTTCTGGTCGGGCAGTACCTCGGCTTCGACATCGTCAATGCCCAGCCGCCTTGCCACCGCCTCTGCTGTGGTGCGGTTGTCGCCGGTCAACATCACCACGCGAATGCCTTCGGCCTTGAGTGCGGCCAGGGCCTCCGGCGTCGTCTGCTTCACGGGATCGGCGATTGCAAAGGCGCCGCCGACGGTGCCGTCGACGCCGATGAAGATCGCGGTGGCGCCATCCCGGCGCAGGGCGTCGGCCTGCTCCGCCAGCGCGTCGGTTGCTATGCCCTCTTCCGAGAGGAACCGCGCATTACCGAGCACGATCCGGCGGCCGTCGACGGTGCCGAGCGCGCCGCGTCCGGTGGGGGAATCGAAGTCGGTGACGTCGCTCGTGGGGATGCCGCGATCCTTGGCGGCCTCGACGATCGCCAGCGCGAGCGGATGCTCGGAGGCCCGCTCGACCGAGGCGGCAAGCCGCAGCAGTTCGGCTTCGTCGAAGCCGGGCGCCGGCACGATCTGGGTGACGGCAGGCCGGCCTTCGGTCAGCGTGCCGGTCTTGTCGACGACGAGCGTGTCGACTTTTTCCATATGCTCGAGCGCTTCGGCATTCTTGATGAGGACGCCGAGCCCGGCGCCGCGGCCAACCCCGACCATGATCGACATCGGCGTGGCGAGACCCAGTGCGCAGGGACAGGCGATGATCAGCACGGCGACCGCCGCAACCAGCCCGTAGGCGAAGCGCGGCTCGGGGCCCCAGATGCCCCAGGCGATGAACGCGACCACCGCGACCGCGATGACCACGGGCACGAACCAGCCCGACACCTGATCGGCCATGCGCTGGATCGGCGCGCGCGAGCGCTGCGCCTCGGCGACCATCTGGACGATGCGCGCCAGCATGGTGTCCCGGCCAACCTTGTCGGCGACGATAACGAGCGCGCCGGTCTGGTTGAGCGTGCCGCCGATCACCGTGTCGGCCTTGGCCTTGGTGACGGGCATGGACTCACCGGTGACCATCGACTCGTCGAGCGAGGAACGGCCGTCCTCGACCACGCCATCGACCGGCACCTTCTCGCCGGGACGCACACGCAGGCGGTCGCCGACCGCAACGAGATCGAGGCTGATTTCCTCTTCACTGCCATCGGAACCGATCCGGCGCGCGGTCTTTGGAGCAAGGTTAAGCAGCGCCTTGATCGCGCCCGAGGTCCGCTCGCGCGCGCGCAGTTCGAGCATCTGGCCGAGCAGCACGAGGACAGTGATCACCGCGGCCGCCTCGAAATAGACGGCAACCATGCCGTCCTCTCCGCGGAAGGCGGGCGGGAACAGCTGGGGCGCGAGCGTCGCGACGACGCTGTAGATCCAGGCGACCCCGGTCCCCATCGCGATCAGGGTGAACATGTTGAGGTTGCGGGTCTTGAGCGAGGCCCAGCCACGCTCGAAGAAGGGCCAGCCCGCCCAGAGCACGACGGGTGTCGCCAGCACGAACTGGATCCATACCGAGATCGACATCGGCACGAGGCGATGGATCGCGGGAAAGAGATGCGCGCCCATCTCGAGGATCAGCACCGGGAGGGCCAGCATCAGGCCGACCCGGAAGCGCCGTGTGAAATCGACCAGCTCATGGCTGGGGCCGCTGTCGGCAGTCACGGTCGCGGGCTCGAGCGCCATGCCGCAGATCGGACAGGATCCGGGATGGTCCTGCCGGATCTCTGGATGCATCGGGCAGGTCCAGATCGTGCCTTCGGGCGCCGCGACCGGCGGCGCTGGCGGGCCGAGATAGCGCTCGGGATCGGCGATGAATTTGGTCCGGCAGCCCGCGCTACAGAAATGATAGCGTTCACCGCCATGCTCGGCTTGATGCGCCGTGGTCGCCGGGTCGACGGTCATGCCGCAGACCGGGTCCTTGACGCCGGTCGCCGCTTTCGCGGCGCTGTGGCCGCCGCAGCAACCGCCGCCATGCGCCGCTCCATGTGTCTCGTTCATCGCCTTGCTCCTTTCGACGCCTGACGATCTAGGGTCTGACACCGTGTCAGGGTCAATACGTAATCGCCTAAGCGGACAAATCGGCGGGCCCGTTCGCCTGGCCGCCATCAGCCAAGGTCATTGGCAACCGTAAGGCCGTGGTCCTGCGCCGGTCGATGCGCCGTAAACAAGTCGATCGCGCCGGTGATGGTCAAAAGCCAAAACGTCTCGGCCACATGCCTGAAGCCGGCCGCCGCGATCAGGCCGGGGAGCACGCCGTCGGCATTGGGCCGGGTATCATCGATGCCATCGAGCCGCTGCACGGTCAGGCGGAAGGCAAGCCGCATGAAACCCTGCTGGCGGCCATAATCGGCGATCACCAGGCGCCCACCCGGGCGCAGCATGGCGAACATGGCGCGCAGGGTTGCCGCCTTCTCCCTGACCGGCATCTGATGCAGCACGAGACTCGACACGACAGCGTCGGCGGTACCCGGGGCCACGTCCCTGGCAAATCCCTGACGCCAGTCGATATCGGCCCGCCGCACAGCGGCCTTGTGCCGCGCGATGTCGAGCGCCTCGGCATCGGGATCGAGACCGATCACCTGCGTCCTGGGCTCGGCTTGCTTGAGCATCAGCGCGAAGCTGCCGGTGCCACAGCCGACGTCGACGACCGTCTCACCGGCTTTGGGCGCCAGGGCGGCGAGCATGGCGGCACGCCACCGCTTCTCCCGCGTCCACAGGCGGATCGCGCGATCATAGTCTTTCGTCGATCCGGTCCCGAGGGGCGGGGTGTAGGATTGCATAGGCTTCTCCCAACGCGAGGCGTCCGAAACGATAAGCTACATCGACATGGGCGGCGATAGTGTCCCCAGCCAGGCGACGAGCCCGAGAATGACGATCGCAAGACCGCCTTCGACGACGAGGCTCGCGCGCAGCAGCGCCTGCGCCCGTGGCGCGTCCTCTTCCTCGATCGCCTGCGCAAGTGCCGGGGTCAGGCGATAACGGTTGAGCGCGGCCAGGCCCAGCATGCCGGCGAACAGCAGCAGCTTGGCGATGAGCAGCAGGCCGTAGGTCGACTGCCCGAGCGAGGCGATGTTGCCCGGACCGACGAGGAACCAGCCGTTCACCGTCCCGGTCAGGATCAGCAGGGCGACGATGATCGTGCCGACGAGGGAGAAGCCCCGCAACGCTTCCTCGGCGAGCGTGACCCGGTCCATGTCTTGAGCGGCGAGATCGTCGGTTGCGAGCCTGGGAAGTACCAGCGCGAGGAATGCGGCAAGCGCGCCGACCCAGGCGCCGGCGGCGAGCAGATGGATGAGATCGGCCCCCAGTTGCAGCCAGCCCGCCTCGCCTTCGCCAGCCGCGCCATGCCCACTCCAGGCGAGGGTCGCGAGTGCGACCGCGCCTGCCAGAGTGGAGGCGATGAAGGCAGGACGGGATTGCCGGCGATAGAAGGGGATGGAGAGCAGAAGAACGAGGAGCGCGACGAGGCGCGCCTTCAGCGCCGTTCCCATGGACGTGCCGTTGAACAGCTCTGCGACCATGGAAAGATCAGGCTGGGTGAGCGGCAGCCCGGTCATGGCCGCTGCCTGCAACGCGAACCCCAGCGCCGACAGCAGGAGGGCGAGACAGGCGAGACCGGCCACCATTGCTACCATCGGCAGATGCCGCTGTACCATCCGGCCGCCGCCGGGCGCATAGAGCGCGAACAGCGGCAGGCCGAACAACAGGCCGAGATCGACGTAGAGCGCCCAGCGGACGGCGACGAGTGCCACGTCGTTCATGGCGTCACTTGACGGTAAAGGCGAGATTGCCCTGGATGCGGTGCGTGTCGGTCGAGACGACGTGCCAGGCGACCTGATAGCTGCCCGCCATGAGCGGCTTGCCGAGCGTCAGCACGAGCGTCTTGTCGCCTTCGACGGACGTCTTGAAGCCGGTTACCGCCATGCGGTGGTTGGGCATGCCGGGCATGCCGGTCATCACGATCTCGGCGCCCGACAGCTTCGGCATCAGACCTTCACTGAAGGTGAGCGTTATACGCGACGGCGCCGGGACGCTGGCGTTGGCGGCGGGCGTCGAGGACACGAGCTTGGGATGGGCGTAGGCCGGAGCCGAAACACTCAGGCCGACGGCGGCGATGGCTGCGAGCGGCGAAAAGAAGCGCATTTGGACATTCTCCTGTCAGTGACATGAGAGAATACGCAGCCGCGACCTGCACCCCTCGCAATTTTCTTTTTGTTCCCGGACAAGGGTTGCCGGACCATCCTGCGTATTGAGAAGTGAAGACGGAGAAACATCATGGACCACCTCGACGACATGCTCAGCCGGTTGCGGGAAGCGCCGCTCGATCCCCGGCTTGCCGGGCTGGACAGCCGCGTCATGGCCGAGATCGCCCGGCTCCAGGCCATGCCCCGCCTGAGCGCCACGACATTCGGTATCGCCGCGGCAGCAGCCTTGTTCCTGGGAATTGCCGGCTCGGCCGTGCCTGTGCGGTCGACCGAAGCCGGGCCGATATCGCCCTTTGACGCGCGGCCCGCGCTCGCTCCTTCGACGCTGCTGAGTTCACAATGATGCGCGACCGCCGGCTCCTGCTCCTCGTCCTGCTGACCTTTGCCGCGGCGATCGCCGGTGTGGTCATCGGCCGCGTCTATGTGGTTCCGGTGCGCCCGGTCGAAAATGAGTTGCACGACCTGCTCCATCGCGATCTGAAGCTGGACACCGCGCAACATAGCCGTCTCGAGACGATCGAGAAGAACTATGCGATCCGGCGTCAGGCACTGGAGGCCGAACTGCGCGCCGATAACGCGCGGCTCGCCGAGGCGATCGAGGCGGAGCATGGCTATGGTCCTCGGGTTGCAGGGGCGGTGGATCGCTCGCACCAGGCGATGGGCGCGCTGCAGAAGGAAACACTCGAGCATATCTTCGCGATGCGGGCCGTGCTGCGCCCGGATCAGACGGACAAGTTCGACGACGCCGTGGTGAAAGCGCTGACGGCCGAGAAAAAATGACGCTCCACCTCCCCGACTGCTCGGACGGGGAGCTTGCGGCTCTGGCGCTTGCAGGCCGGCAAGCGGCCTATGGCGAGCTGGTCCGCCGGCATCAGGGCTGGGTGCACCGCCTCGTGCGCAGCCATGTCGGGAACCGCGACGAAGCGCTCGACGTGACCCAGGCGAGCTTCGTCGCCGCCTTCGCCGCACTCAACCGCTATGACGCTGCGCGACCCTTCCAGGTCTGGATGTCCCGGATCGTCATCAACAAATGCCATGACTGGCGGCGCCGGCGCGCGGTCCGGAACTTCTTCTCCATGGCCCTGCCGCTGGGCGAGGCGGATGACGTCGCCGATGAGGCGCCGCTACCCGACCAGGCAATCGGCGCCGAGCAGCAACTGGCAGAGGCGATGAAAGCGATCGCCGCCCTGCCCGCCTCTCTCAAAGACACGCTCATCCTGCGGACGATCGACGAGAAATCGGAAGCCGAAACCGCCGAGATTCTCGGCATCAGCCAGAAGGCAGTCGAGACCCGCCTCTACCGCGCCCGCGCACGCCTCGCGGAAATGTTGAAGAAAGTTTGAGGGGGATGAGGCCACGCTGCGTATTTCCAATAGGTCCGACCTCTTTCTTAAAGCTGAGACAACCGAATGATTTCTGCTCTCGACCGCCGCCAGTTCCTCCGCGGCGCGGCCCTCGCCGGCGGCGGCGCAGCATTGTCAGCCTGGCTGCCGGCCTGGGCGCAGACGATCTCGCCGGGGATGCGACCGACGCTGCCGACCGTGTCGGGCGAAGACATCACGCTCACCATCGCCCGGCAGTCGATGACCATCGACGGGCGCAAGTTCCGGGCAATCGGCCTCAACGGCACGGTCCCCGCCCCGCTGATCCGGCTGCGCGAGGGCCAGCGCGTGCGGCTCAACGTCATCAATCAGCTGGAGGAGGACAGCTCGATCCACTGGCACGGGCTGATCCTGCCGGCCAATATGGACGGTGTGCCGGGCGTGTCTTTTCCGGGCATCAAGCCGGGCTCGAACTACCTCTACCAGTTCTCCGTCGTGCAAAGCGGCACCTACTGGTACCACAGCCATTCAGGCCTGCAGGAACAGGAAGGCCATTACGGCCCGATCATCATCGATCCCGCCGGTGCCGATCCGGTCGCCTATGACCGCGAGCATGTCATCGTGCTCGCCGATCACAGCGCGCTCTCGCCGCAGGCGATCTTCCGGCGCCTCAAGGTCAACCCCGGCCATTTCAATTTCCAGCGCCAGACCCTGGCCGGGCTCCTGTCGGGCAAGGATCAGCCGCTCAAGGACCGGCTCGACTGGGGCCAGATGCGGATGGACCCGGCCGACATCTCCGATGTGACCGGATCCACCTACACCTATCTCGTCAACGGCCATGGTCCGATGGACAACTGGACCGCGCTCTTCACCCCGGGCGAGCGGGTGCGGCTGCGCGTCATCAATGCGTCGGCGATGACCACCTTCAACGTCCGCATTCCCGGCCTGCCGCTCAGCATCGTCCAGGCCGACGGGCAGAATGTGATGCCGGTCACCGTCGACGAGTTCCAGATCGGTGTTGCCGAGACCTACGACGTCGTTGTCAGCCCAGGCGATGACAAGGCCTACACCCTTGTCGGCGAGGCGATCGACCGCTCGGGCATGGCGCGTGCCACGCTTGCGCCCCGCGCCGGCATGGCCGGCGAGGTGCCTCCCTTACGCAAACGGCCGCTCGCCGACATGAAAGACATGGGCATGGACATGTCCTCGATGCCGGGCATGGAAGGCATGGACATGTCGGGCGGCGCGATGCGGGGCGTCGATCCCACAGCCGAGAAGAACGCCTCCGCGCGCCTCGCGACCGGCGCGGCGGCAGCTGTGGCGACCATGGACCACAGCGCCATGGCGGGCATGGACCATTCGGGGATGGATCATTCCGCGATGAGCGGGGTGGATCATGGATCGATGGCCGGCATGGACCACGGCGCGATGGGCGCCGATGGCCAGATGGCGGGCATGGATCATGGCGGGCACGCGATGGGCTCGATGAAGATGCGCGATTTCTCGAACGCGCCGCAGGTGAAGCGCGACCCGAGCGTCCAGACCATCTCGCCGATGCCCGTAGACCGCACCGGCGAGCCCGGCCAGGGCCTCGCCGACGTCGGCCACAAGGTGCTTGTCTACAGGGACCTGATGGCGCTCGATCGCAATCCGGACGTGCGCGCGCCGAGCCGCAGCATCGACATTCACCTCACCGGCAACATGGAGCGGTTCATGTGGTCGTTCGACGGCGAAAAAATGTCGGACCATCACGAGCCGATCCCCTTCATCGAAGGCGAGCGGGTGCGCGTCAATCTCATCAACGACACGATGATGGGGCATCCGATCCATATTCACGGGCATTTTTTCGAGCTGGTGACGGGGCATGGCGATCACAGCCCACGCAAGCATACGGTGATCGTCCAGCCGGGCGGCAAGGTGACCTGGGACTTCACCGCCGACGCGGTCGGCGACTGGGCCTTCCACTGTCACCTTCTCTACCACATGCATGCAGGGATGATGCGGGTCGTAAGCGTCCGTCCGAAGGGAGATGCCCAATGACCCGCATCCTCACGCCGCTGGTGAGCGCGATCGCCCTTCTCTCCGCCGCGCCCGCCTTTGCCCAGGATCATTCGATGCACGACATGCCCGGCATGGCGCCGCCGGGCGGGGCGCGGCCGGCGCAGGAGAAAAAGAAGGACAAGGCCGCCGCGCCGCGCCCCAAGCCCGCTGCCGGGCCGCGCGCTCAGAAGCCAGCGCCGGACGCCACCTCGGCGATGGACCATTCGCAGCACCAGGCCAGTCCTGCGCCGCAGGGAGATGCCGCCGGTCAACCGCAACCCGCTTCTCCCGCGATGGCGGAGATGCCGGGCATGGACCACTCCCAGCATCAGGACGGCGCGATGCCGGACATGCCCGGGATGGACCATTCGCAGCATGGCCAGACCGCCATGCCCGGCATGCAAATGACCGGCACGGCGCTTCCGGCCGGCAATGCGCCCCCGCCGCCTCCCCCCAGCGACCACTTCGCCGATCGTGATTTTCCCGGCGCCGAGATGGCGCGCTCACGCGACATCATGATGAAGGACAGCGGCGGCAACAATTTCGGGCAGGTGCTGCTCAACCTGTTCGAGTATCAAGCGCATAGCGGTCGCGATGGCTATCGCTGGGATGGCGAAGGCTTTTACGGCGGCGATATCAACCGGCTCTGGCTCAAGAGCGAGGGCGAAGGCGAGTTCGGCCGCGGCATCGACAGCGCCGAGGTGCAGGTGCTCTACAGCCGGGCCATCGACCCCTATTTCAATCTTCAGGGCGGTATCCGCCAGGACTTCGGCCGCGGGCCCGACCGCACCTACGCGACGATCGGCGTCGAGGGCCTGGCTCCTGGCATGTTCGAGGTCGAAGGCGCGCTGTTCCTCTCGACCAAGGGCGACCTTCTGGGCCGGGTCGAGGGCTATTACGACCAGCGCATCACCCAGCGCCTGATCTTGCAGCCGCGCGCCGAGGTCAATTTCGCCGCGCAGGATATTCCGGAGAACGACATCGGTTCGGGGCTGGTCAACATAGAGCTCGGCGCGCGCCTGCGCTACGAATTCAGCCGCCAGTTCGCACCTTACATCGGCGTTTCCTATCTGCGCAAAGCCGGAGACACGGCGCGGCTGTCGAGGCTTGCGGGCGAGGACGTCCATGCCACCAGCTTCGTCGCCGGCATCCGCTTCTGGTTCTAGGATCGGGACAGCTGATGGCGGGGGCGAACAGGAGAGCGGGGCGTTACACTCATACCCAGGTCGGCCGGCGCCGAGCGAAGGAGATACGCCATGGACCATTCGTCCCACATGAACACCCGGAAGATGGGTGCCTATTGGAGCCTTGCCGTTCAGACCGTCATCAGCGGCGTCATCATGTATCTGGTGATGTTCGTCATGATCGACGGGCTCGACAGCTTCTACAACAACCTCAACATGCTCTACATGACGCTGATGATGGTCGCACCGATGGTGGTGCTGATGATCCTCGCCATGCGACACATGTTCGCGTCGAAAGCCGCCAACATCGCGCTGATCGCCGCGTCGCTGGTCGCCTTCTTCGGCAGCTTTGCACTCATCCGCACCCAGACCACGATCGGCGACACGGCCTTTCTGCGCTCGATGATCCCGCATCATTCCGGGGCGATCCTGATGTGCCAGGAAGCAAAGCTCAGCGATCCGGAAGTCATCCGGCTTTGCGAAGCGATCAAGCGCTCGCAGCGGCAGGAAATCGACGAGATGAAGGCCATACTCGCGCGGCGCTGAGTGGCACGGTCGGGCTACGCCCGGATACGTGCGCCCGGCCAGGCATGTGAGCCGGGACGATGGTCGACACGAGGCGCGGGCCGGACGAGATTGCCAGGGAGGTGGTGCGGCTTGCGCCGTTGTTCCTGCGACAGGCTGGCGGCCATGTCCTGACGCTGCTCGATCCTGCCGGGATCGTGCTGAGCTATAATGAAGAAGGCGAGCGTGCCGAATGCTGGCCCCTCGATCGCGTCCTGGGACAGCCCCATGACCTGTTCTACCCGCCCGACGAGATTGCGGCGGGTCGTCCACGCGCAGACCTGGCGGCCGCCCTTCACGAGGGCACGCTGGAGCGCGAAGCGTGGCGGGTCTGCGAGAACGGAGCGGAGTATCTCGCGCGCCTGACGATCAGCGCCCTGTTCGAAGGCGACGCACATCGAGGCTTTGCCTGCATCAGTCGCGATGTCACCGACGAGGCGGCGGTCCGGGCGTCAATCGAGACCCGCGAGCAGCATCTCCAGTCGATCCTGGCGACCGTCCCCGATGCGATGATCATCATCGACGAGACCGGCGCCATCACGTCGTTCAGCGCGGCCGCCCAACGCCTGTTCGGCTATTCGGAAACCGAGCTCGTCGGCCGCAACGTCTCCTGCCTGATGCCCCAGCCCGATCGCGACCGGCACGACGAATATATCGCGCATTATCTCCAGACCGGCGAGCGCCGGATCATCGGCCTCGGCCGCGTCGTGGTCGGCCAGCGCCGCGACGGCTCGACCTTCCCGATGCAGTTGTCGGTCGGCGAGGCCGGTGAAGAGGGCCAGCGGCTTTTCACAGGGTTCATCCAGGATCTCACCGCCAAGGAGCAGGATGAGCTCAGACTCAAGGAGCTGCAGGCGGAGCTGGTCCATGTCTCCCGGCTGAGCGCGATGGGCACGATGGCCTCGACCCTCGCGCATGAGCTCAACCAGCCGCTTGCCGCGGTCGCGCTCTATCTCGAGACGATCCGCGACATGCTCGACGAGCGGGACGACGAACCCTTCGTGTCGCTACGGTCGGTGATGGATGATGCGGCACAGGAAACGCTGCGGGCCGGCCATATCGTCCGGCGCCTGCGCGATTTCGTCGCCCGCGGCGAGGTCGACAAGAGCCTCCACGAGCTGCCGCAGGTCATCGCCGAGGCGAGCCAGCTCGCGCTGGTCGGCGCACGCGAGCGCGGCATACGCAGCTTTTTCGCGGTCGATCCCGCCGCGACGCCGGTCCTCGTCGACAGGGTGCAGATCCAGCAGGTGCTGGTCAACCTGATGCGCAATGCCATCGAGGCGATGGCGGAGTGTCCGGTTCGCGACCTCAAGGTGGCGACCAGGTTGCGCCCTGACGGGCTGATCGAGGTGACCGTGGAGGATACCGGCCCCGGCATCGCCGACGAGGTCCGCGAGCAGCTCTTCACGGCGTTCAACTCGACAAAGGCCGACGGCATGGGCCTCGGCCTCTCGATCTGCCGGACCATCATCGAAGCGCATGGCGGCCGTATCTGGATGGAGCGCCCCGACCGCGGCGGCACGTGCTTTCACTTCACGCTGATCCACGCGCGGGCGAAGGAGGAACATGGGGGATAGACGCATCATTCATCTGGTCGACGACGAGGAGAGCATCCGCAAGGCGGCAAGCTTCGCGCTCAAAACCGCGGGCTATGATGTCATCGCCTACACCTCCGGAGTGGAATTTCTCAGGACAGCGAAGTCCGCTGAAGTAGGCTGCGTTATCTTGGATGTGCGGATGCCTGAAATGGACGGTCTCCAAGTCCAGACCACTATGGCTGCGCGTGGGATCAACATGCCGGTCATCGTCCTGACCGGCCACGGCGATGTGTCGGTAGCTGTGCAGGCTATGAAAGGCGGCGCGATTGACTTTCTCGAAAAGCCCTTCGAGAAGGCTGCCCTGCTCGAGGCCGTGAGGCGCGCTTTCGCTCGTCTCGACGATGTCGACCTTCGCGCGCTGGAATCGTCGGAAGCCGAGGTGCGGGTTGCTGCCTTGACCCCCCGCGAGCAGGAAGTGCTGGAAGGATTGGCGAACGGCTTGCCCAACAAGACGATCGCCTATGATCTGGGTTGCTCATCCCGGACGGTCGAGGTTCACCGCGCCAGCCTCATGGCCAAGCTCGAGGTCCGCAATCTCTCTGAGGCGTTGAGGATCGCCTTTGCTGCCGGGTTCGGTCGCAAGACGTGATAACTGCGCCCTCTACGTAGCGACGAGGATGCCGCATCGTGCGAGCCATTGCCGTGATGCAACAGGTCCTCATGTCGCGCGAGATGTCTTCGTTTTCTGACACACAAGGTGATGGGCGCTACACCATCCTCGTCTCCGACGACGACCCGGGTGTTCGGCGTGCCCTTCAGCTTCTCCTTAGATCCCGTGGCTACTGCGTCTGTAGCTATACAAGTGGTAGCGCGCTTTTGGCCGATTCGCGTGCCAAGCGAGCCAATTGCCTGATTGTTGATTATCGCATGCCGGACATTGATGGCTTTTCGATCCTGCGCCAACTCCGATCGCTGGGCTGGTCCGGATGCTCCATCATGATTTCGGGCTTCCATGACGAGGTTCTCGCCCGCCGCGCTGCCGACGCGGGCTTTGATCACATGATCACTAAACCACTAAGGAGCCGTCTACTCCTCGAGGCAATCGGCCGTCACAGACGCCTCTCGTCGAATGAGTAAATGGACCGCGTCCGACCGCCAACGCTAAAGAGGCCAGGTGGGGACACGAGCACGTCGTTTTTCCAGAGGAAACCAACCCAGCTGCGCCCAAGGGCCTTGCCCGCGGCTGGGCTCATTTGTCACAGCAACACATCTTGGATAGTGGTGGACGGTACGATTCATATCGATTTACGCGCTCCCCTTATCCGCCTGACGAATTAGCACCTGAAGAGGGCCGTTTCCAAGCTAGTGGCAGGACCACAAGCAGCAGGAGCGACAGGCCGGCAATGCTCCAGAGGACGAGAGGCTGAGCGCCGGGTGCGGCGAAAGCGAGCGCCACGGGCGCCAGTGCCTGCCCGATGCTGGCAGCCGAATGCTGGAGGCCAAGCCTCACCCCTGAGGCCGCCGCAGAACCGCTGATCCAGAAGCTTGTGACCAATCGCAGGCTCGCCGAGCTCCAACCGGCGACCAGGATGAACACGCTCATATCGGCTATGCTTGATGCGAGTGGAAAGGCAACGAGCGCCGCTGCCAGCAAACCGAGCGTCAATCCGGCAAGACGCCCGGGAACCTTCACTAACCAATCGAGCCTTGCATGAAAGATCTGCGCCGCCAGCATGCCGAATCCGCAAAGACTGAGCATCCAGGCGATCTGCTCGCGGCTCAGCGAGACCGCACTGCGCGTCATCAGGAGATTGACGTGCATAGCGGCAAGCCCGGCCCCCGCAGCGATCGTGATGAGTAATAGGACTCCCGTGGCGCAGACTGTCGGCGGCGGCGGATCTCCTGAGTCGAGGCAGTGCGCACAGCGGCCTGGCAGGCTTACAAGGCAAAGCGACCCCGCGACGGTGCCGATGCTGGCAGCAACGATCATGAGCGGCGCGCCGGGCATGATCGCAACGGAGGCTTCCGCCAAAAGCGGTCCGCCGAGGTCTCCCAAAAATACAGACCCCGTCAACCAGGTGAAACGCCGCGCCTGCTCCCCACGGCTGACCGCGGCGAAACTCGCACTGAGCAGCGCAAGCGGTATGATGGCGGCGGCCGCCATCCCCGCGACCGTGCGCAAAACGTAGAGAGTCGGCAGAGCTACGAGGCCAACTGGTGCAGTCACCATCGCGAGGATAATGAGCGCTGTGCGCAACATGACGCGGTAGTCGACCCGGTCAGCAATCCAGCCCCAAAGCGGTGCCGCCACCAGTGCTGCCAGCGGGTGGACGGCGGTCAAGCTCGCGACATGAAAATCATGCGCTGAGGAAAGCCCGCCGGGATTTGGGTCGACCAGGGTCGGAAGGAAAGCGAGAATGGCCGTCTGCCCTGCCGAGGCCGACACCGCCGCGAGCAGCAACACAATGAAGGAGGATTGACCACGCTTGCCATCGTGTGATTCGCCTTGGGGAACAAGCGGGTCAGCGGTTCGTCGGAGAGCCGGTATCACCACCAAGCGCGCAAGCCGATCACCAGCCGGTGTTCGGATGACCCCTCGCCCCGCAGGCGTCGGAAGCCCGCCGTGCCATCGAACGCGCGCTCCCAGACGAAGCCGATATAGGGCGCGAACTTGCGCGACACCTCGTAGCGCAACCGTCCGCTCAGCTCGACATTGCTGAAGCCGCTGCCGAGCTGCCGATCGCTCGACCGCTTCGAATAGATATTGGTTTCCACCTGCGGCGTAAGGATCAACCGATTGGTGAACAGGACCTCATAGGAGGCCTTGGCGCGCGCCGCGAGACGCCCATCGGTTCCTACATAGCCGGTGAGCTGGACGTCGAACCAATAGGGCGCCAGTCCCTCGACGCCGGCGGCGAGCCAGGTGGTCGCACCCTTGCCGAGATCCTGCCTGACCCCGAGCAGCGTGCCCCAGAACGGGTTCTTGCTGTGCCACCACAGCGCCTCGACGCTGCTCTCCGGATCGAGACGTTGGTCGCGGGAGTTCTTGAGCCCCTGGCTGCGCAGCCAGAGCTTGTCATTGTCCTGACCCTTGGTGACGAGCACGGTCCAGCCCACGCCCTGACCCTCGTTGCCGCTGGTGAACTCGAGCTCATCCACAAGTATCTTGGGGATTGAGAGCTTGTCGGCCATCTCATAGCCCGGCAGCGTCGAGTTGCGATAGCCGTCGGCATAATCGTCCGAGTTGCGCGCGTCCGGCGGGGCCTTGCCACCCTGCATCGAGCCCATGTCCATCGTGGCGCCGTTACCGGACGCCTTCGTGTCGGTCATATCCATGCCCGGCATGTCCATGCCCGCATGCTCCTGAGAGCCTTGCGCGGAAGGTGAGTTTGGATCGGGAGTGGCCGTTTGGGCAGGGGTGGCGGCGGGCGACGGGGGCAAGGCATCCTGCGCGAGGGCGGGAGCCGTGATCGCCGGCGCCAGGAAGAGGGCAACGCCAAGAGCAATGCCGCGCGAGGGGATAATCCGGATCATGCGACCACCACCTCCCGGAACATGCCGGCCGCCATGTGATAGAGCAGATGGCAGTGGAAGGCCCATCGGCCCATGGCGTCGGCGGTGACGCGGAAGCTCACCCGCTGGGCGGGCTGGACCACGACCGTATGCTTGCGGACCTGGAAGGCGCCGTCCGGGCCTTCGACATCGCTCCACATGCCGTGCAGATGCATCGGATGCGCCATCATCGTGTCGTTGACGAAGGTGACGCGCAGCCGCTCGTTCGGCTTGAAATGCAGCGGCCGGGAATCGTTGAGCTTGATGCCGTCGAGCGACCAGATGAACCGTTCCATATTGCCCGTCAGATGCAGCTCGATGTCGCGACATCGAGCTGCATCTGACGGGCAA
>Ga0209813_10000183_pt1 | contig 20227 bp, 21 predicted proteins | sample EndMethybrTD3033_FD_187596 | JGI IMG/M metagenome (GOLD analysis project Ga0209813, IMG submission 187596) | Populus endosphere microbial communities from Tennessee, USA - Endosphere MetaG P. TD hybrid TD303-3 (SPAdes) (version 2) | ecosystem: Host-associated > Plants > Roots > Endosphere... | reverse complement strand
ATGGTTGGGCACCATCTTGCAAAGGCGGTCCACCTGGCCATAGCTCATCTGCAGGATGCGGCCGCAATCGCGCAGCACGGCGCGCGCCTTCATCTTGCCGAAGGTGATGATCTGCGCGACGTGATCCTGCCCGTACTTGCGCTGGACATAGCGGATCACCTCGCCGCGCCGGGTTTCGCAGAAATCGATGTCGAAGTCCGGCATCGACACGCGTTCCGGATTGAGGAAGCGTTCGAACAGAAGCCCCAGCTTCAGCGGATCGAGATCGGTGATGGTCAGGGCCCAGGCGACCACCGAGCCCGCGCCCGATCCGCGCCCCGGCCCCACCGGAATGCCCTGATCCTTGGCCCACTTGATGAAGTCGGCCACGATCAGGAAGTAGCCGCCAAAGCCCATGCGGTTGATGACGTCGATCTCGAATTCCAGGCGGTCGTCGTAAGCCTTGCGCTCCTCCGCGCTCAATTCGCCGTAGACCGCCAGCCGCTTGTCCAGTCCCGCGCGCGCATCCTGCGCCATGGCCCGCGCCTCGCCGTCCTTGTCGCCGGCCAGGCTTGGCAGGATCGGCTTGCGCTTGGGCGGGGCGTAGGCGCAGCGCTGCGCGACGACGAGCGTGTTGGCCAGCGCCTCGGGCAGATCGAAGAACAGCTCCTCCATCATCGCCGCCGGCTTCACCCAGTTCTGATGGCTGGAGCGCGGGCGCTCGCCGGCGTCGACATGGGTCGAATGGGCGATGCATAGCATGGCGTCGTGGGCGGCATGGAACGACGCCTCGGCGAAATTGGCCGGGTTCGTCGCCACCAGCGGCAGGTCGCGGGCATAGGCCAGCTCGATCAGCGCCTCGTCCGAGGCGTCCTCCACCGGATCGTCGCGCCGTGCGATCTCGATATAGAGCCGGTCGCCGAACAGCGCCTGCAGGCGGTCGCAATAGTCGTGCGCGGCGGAGACCTGCCCTTCAGCCAGCAACCGCGCCAGCGCGCCCTCGCCCGCCGCGGTCAGCGCGATCAGGCCGTCGACATGGCCTTCGAGCGCATCCAGCCCGACATGCGCCTCAAGCTCCAGCGGCCGGTCAAGGTGCGCCGCGCTGACGAGGTGGCACAAGTTCAGCCAGCCCGCCTCGTTCTGCGCATAGAGCGCCAGCCAGTCGAGCGTCTTGCCGTCCGCCCGCGCCACGCCCAGCATCGTGCCAACCACCGGCTGTATCCCGTTGTCACGGCAGGCGGCGGCGAAGGCGGTCGATCCGTAAAGCCCGTTGCGGTCGGTAATGGCGATGGCGGGAAAGCCCCGCTCCTTCGCCAGCTTGGCGATGGCCTTCGGATCGATCGCCCCGTCCAGCATGGTATAGCTGGAAAAGACGCGCAGGGGGGCGAAGGAAGCGTGAGGCATCCCGCCAGAGTAGGGACGCTACCGCCCCGGTATCAAGTTCCGCCGCCAGTCTTCTTGGGAAAAAGCAGGCAGAACTCGACGCGCAACCCAATGCGTGCGCTTGCAATTCGCTTCGTCTATGGTCCAGCTTCGTCCGGGAGGACATCGAGGGAGGAACGAATGGTCGACTTATCCGGCATCGATCGCAAATCGCTGGTCGATCGCGCCAAGGCCATCATTCTGACACCGAACGAGGAATGGCCGAAGATCGCGGTCGAATCGACGCCCGAAGGCGACGTGCTGCGCGGCTATGTCCTCCCCCTCGCCGCGATCGGTCCGGTGGCTTCGTTCGTCGGCGGCCAGGTCTTCGGCTATGGCGCGATGGGCCTGTCCTACCGCCCCGGCCTGGTCTTCGGGCTGGCCAGCGCGGTCATCGGCTATGTCCTGACCATCGTCGGCGTCTATGTGCTGGCGATCATTGCCGACAAGCTGGCGCCCAGCTTCGGCGGCACGCCGAACCGCGCGGCCGCCTTCAGAATGGTCGCCTATGGCGCGACGGCAAGCTGGCTGGCGGGCGTGTTCGGCCTGATCCCCTCGCTCGCCTTCTTCGGCCTGCTCGGTCTCTACAGCCTTTACCTGTTCTACACCGGCGCATCGCCGATGATGAAAGTGCCGCAGGACAAGGCGGTGGGCTATACCGCCGTCACCATGCTCTGCGCGCTGGTACTGGCGGTGATCGTCGCCCCGATCAGCGCCGCCGTCACCGGCCTCTTCGTGGCCGCGCCGATGATGGGCGCGGGCAGCGGCGGCGAGCTTTCGGGCAAGATCACCGTGCCCGGCGCGGGCACCGTCGATCTCGACAAGATGCAGCAGGCCGCCGAACGGATGGAGGCCAACAGCAAGACCGCTCCGGTCGACGCCGCCAGGATGCAGGCCCTGCTCCCCGCGCAGATCGGCCCTTACCAGCGCACTGCCACCGAAACGCTGGCGATGGGCGCGATGGGCAGCACCGCGCAAGGCACTTATACCGCCGGCGACAAGCACTTCACCCTCTCCATCGCCGACATGTCCGCGCTGGGCGCCCTGGCGGGACTGGGCTCCGCGATGGGCGTCGAACAGAGCAAGGAAGACGCCAACGGCTATGAAAAGACCGGCACCGTCGACGGGCGCATGCAGGTGGAAAGCTGGAACAATGCGGGCGGCAACGGCAAGTTCGGCTTCGTCGTCGACCAGCGCTTCATGGTCCAGGCCGAAGGCTCCGCCGCGAGCGTCGACGAGCTGAAGCAGGCGGTGACCTCGGTCGACCAGAGCGCGCTGACCGATCTGGTGGAGTGACCTTAGGGCAACCGGATGTTGACGGTGGACGGGGTGTGAAACCCTGTAACCTTCGGCATATTTTACCTTATTTTACATAGCGATAATCAAGAATGCCGTTTCACCGATGTGACCTTTCGCGAGTGTCGGTGCACGCCGTTCATCAACGCTGACCACTGTCGCAAACAGAGCTGGAACGCGACTTTTCGCAAAGCCTTCTCCTTGCATGGCGGGGCGCCGGATATCGCACATTCAGCGGCGGCAGGAAAATCGGCAAAGGCTATTGCCGATTCGACCCAAGGGAATCGAGCTTGTCCATTCGATATTTCGAATGTATTCGAAATATCGAATGGATGGAGACCGGCCATGAAGCGACTGCACCTTCACATCAGCGTTCCGGCGATCGAGGAAGCCGTTGCGTTCTACAGCACGCTTTTCGACGCGCCGCCTTGCGTCGTGAAGGACGACTACGCCAAATGGATGCTCGACGATCCGTGCGTGAACCTGGCGATATCTTCGCGCGCGCGCAAAACCGGCGTCGATCACGTCGGGATGCAGGTCGACAGCACGGGCGAACTCGCAGAACTGGCCACCCGGCTGAAAGCCGCAGGCGCCCATACCTTCGATCAGGATGCGACGACCTGCTGCTACGCTCGGTCCGACAAGACCTGGATCACGGACCCCGCCGGCGTCCGTTGGGAAACTTTCTTCACCCATGGGGAATCGACCGCATACGGCGAAGACGAAGTGCTTCCCGCGCCATCGGCCAACGCATGCGGCACGCCCGCTGCGGGTGCCAGGCAGGCGTGCTGCTGATGCTTTTGCCCGAAGCGGTCGAGGGACTCTCGGCGCTTGCCCATGGGCACCGGCTGGCGGTTTTCCGTCTGCTGGTGCAGGCGGGACCGGATGGCATGCCGGCGGGAGAGATCGCGCGCGAGATCGGCGTTCTGCCTAACACCCTGTCCACGCACCTGACGATACTCGGCCACGCTGGACTGATCCGGTCACGCCGCGAAGGGCGATCGGTGATCTATTCCGCCGATTACGACGGCATGCGCGAATTGCTGGGCTTTTTGGTTGCCGACTGTTGCGGCGGCCGCCCCGAAATCTGCGCGCCGCTGGCCGACAACGTGCAAGGCTGCCGTCCCCGATGATCCGGCGCGTGGCTGCGGAACTGGTGGGCACCGCGATGTTGCTCGCCGTGGTTGTCGGTTCCGGCATCATGGGCGAAAGGCTGAGCGGCGGAAACGATGCGATTGCCCTGCTCGGCAACACAATCGCCACGGGCGCGGGGCTGGTGGTGCTGATCCACATGTTCGGCCCCGTATCCGGCGCGCATTTCAACCCTGCGGTCACCCTGGCGCTGCTTGTCAGGGGCGATACGGACCGGCGATCCGCCCCCGCCTATATCGCGGCGCAGATCCTCGGCGCGTTGCTTGGCGTCTGGACCGCGCACGCGATGTTCGCGGAGCCGATCTTGCAGGTTTCCAGCAAGCTCAGGGATGGCCCGGCGCAGGGATTTTCCGAATTCGTCGCGACATTCGGCCTGATCGGGACGATCCTGGGCACACAGCGGTCGCGCCCCGAATTCACGCCGGTCGCGGTGGGCCTGTACATTACCGCAGCCTACTGGTTCACCGCCTCCACATCCTTCGCCAACCCCGCGGTAACGGCCGCGCGCAGCCTGTCGGACACCTTCGCCGGGATCGCACCGGCTTCGGCGCCGCTGTTCGTCGCCGCGCAGCTTGCCGGCGCGCTCGCCGCGACCGGCTTCTTCGCATGGCTGTTCAGAGAGGAAATACCGAGATGACCGGCACATTCCCGATCACGATCTACCACAACCCCGATTGCGGCACCTCGCGCAATGCCCTGGCGATGATCGAGGCGGCCGGATATGCGCCGACGGTCGTCGACTATCGCAGTGCCGGCTGGTCCCGTCCGCAGATCGAGCAATTGCTGGCGGCGATGGGGGTGAGCGCCCGCGACCTGCTGCGCGAGAAAGGCACCCCCGCCGCCGACCTGGGCCTGCTGGAAGCATCGACATCGGACGACGCCATCGTCGAGGCGATGCTGGCGCATCCGATCCTGGTGAACCGCCCGATCGTGGCGACCCCCAAGGGGACAAAGCTGTGCCGTCCTTCCGAGCGCGTCCTGGAACTACTGGACCGAAAGCCGGACGGCTTCGTCAAGGAAGACGGGCAGATCGTGAGATGAAGCCCCGCGCGCGAAAGCGCGGGGTCACGTCAGGAGTGCGGCGTCACGTCATGTCATCCGCGCGCAACGGGCACGCCCGGCTGGGTCTCGCGGTGCAGCCAGCTCAGGATCAGCCGGCTCACGCGCCATTCGCCGCCCACTTTGACGTATTCGTTGTTGTAGTAGCCGAAGCCGTTCACCACGCTGCCGTCGGCCACCTTGGCGAACATGTGCACCGCCCATATGCCGGTCGCGGTGTCGGCGGAGGTCAGTTCGATCTCGGGCATCAGCGCGTGGTGCACGGCGATGGCGGGGGTGCTGGTTATGCGGGCGACGAAATTCTCGATCCCCCGCGTCTCGCCGCGGCCGCCGGAGCCGGTGTCGCAGTAGAAATCGTCGATCACCGTCGTCCTGACCAGATCGCCGTTCTGCGTATCCGCCGCCCGCAGGAAGCGCGCCTGAACCTGCTTGATCGCCTCGATATCGTCCAAGATCACTCTCCTCCAACTGTTCCCCCGGCGATTGCATCGCCACCCCGCGCCGTCAACCACGCCGCGACGGTCGCCGGTTTTTTCGCGAGGGGGGATGGAGGGGATCGGGTGGTGACAACTAAGCGTCGTGTAGAGATTAAATCTTCTTCGCCTTAGCGGACCGGAAGTTGCCCCATAGAACCAACGCAAGATAGGAAGCACCTGATGTTATGCTCGATGCCGCAACGGCATCGAGAAAGGCGCCCGCCAGTAAGGCATAGCTTCCACAGACAACCACCGGACCAATCACGGCGAAGAGGAAGGGATGCTTCTCGATCCAGCCACCGTAGAACCAGATGATGGCAGCTAGTGCGGCGATCCATGGAATAGATAATATTCCGCCTAGAAAGAGACCAAGCCCGCCACCGGCTACGCTAAATCCGGCCGTGGTTCCAATTGTGCCAACCATGCCGGCGGTCCACAACCCGGCAGCATGGGCAATGACCACACGGCTCGCGATCTTAGTTCTGGAGCTAGGCCGATCCATTGTGGGATCATCCGCTTTAATATTGTCGGATGCAATGGCCGCTTCGCCCTCTCGCCAGCGAAAGCCGACTGTCGGGACCCCACGACTTAACCGCCGCCGGGTTACCCCTCTCCAACCCCCGCCCGCGCGCCCAGCACTTGCGCGACCTTGTCGGAAATCTGCTGCACCGAGAACGGCTTGGGCATGAAGTGGACGTTTTCGATGTCGATCTGGCGGCGCAGCTGTTCCTCGGCATAGCCCGACATGAAGACCACCGGCAGCGCGGGGGCGAACTTGCGGATTTCGCGGGCCATGGCGGGGCCGTCCATGCTGGGCATCACCACGTCGCTGACGACCAGGTCGAAGCCGCCGCCCTGCTGGACCTTCTCCAGCCCTTCCTCGCCGTCGCAGGCGGTCGTCACCTTGTAGCCCTGGCGCAGCAGCGCGCGTTCGGCGACGAGACGCACGGTATCCTCGTCCTCCACGATCAGGATATGGCCGCCGCCCGCCCAGGCGCGCGGAGCCTCCACCTTGCCTTGCGCCGCCACCGGAATCTCGCCGCTGTGGACCGGCAGGTAAACGGTGAAGCGTGTGCCGCTCGGTTTTCCATTTTGGCCGACTTCGCTGTCGGCGAAGATGAAGCCGCCCGACTGCTTGACGATGCCATAGACGGTGGAGAGGCCGAGGCCGGTGCCGCCCAGGCCACCGCCCTTGCCCTGTTCCTTGGTGGTGAAGAACGGCTCCCAGATCTTGCCGAGGTGTTCGGGCGGGATGCCGCTGCCGGTGTCTTCCACGATAAGCGCGGTATAGTCGCCCACCGGGATGATCTCGCTGCGCATGCCGCGCACGTCGGCGGCGGTGACGCGCCTGGTGGTGAGCGTCAGGCGACCGCCGCGCGGCATCGCGTCGCGCGCGTTGACCACCAGGTTCATCACCACCTGGCCAAGCTGCGAGGGATCGGCGCGCACCGGCCCCAGATCGCGGTCGTGGGTGACGGAGAACTGGATCTTCTCGCCGATCAGCCGCCGCAGCATCTGTGAGGTATCGGCGACCACGTCGGGCAGCTGCACCACTTCGGGGCGCAGCGTCTGTTGGCGCGAGAAGGCGAGGAGCTGGCGCGTCAGCGATGCGGCGCGGTTCGAATTGGCGCGGATCTGCTGGATGTCGTCATAGTCGGAATCGCCCGGCGTATGGCGCAGCAGCATCAGGTCGCAAGTGCCCAGGATCGCAGTCAGCACATTGTTGAAATCGTGCGCAACGCCGCCCGCCAGCTGCCCCACCGCCTGCATCTTCGTCGCCTGCGCGACCTGGCGCTTCAGCCGGGTTTCCTCGGTCGAATCGGTCAGGCCCAGCAGGACCGCTGCGTCGCCCAGGCCGCGCACGCCCGCCAGACTCAGCGAGACCGGCTCGTCGGGCTGGGCGATCAGCCGCACGGCGATGTCGCCCGAAGAGGCAGGCCCCTGCCCGAACCGCCGGATCGCGTCGGACAGCGCGCCCTTGTCTTCGCGCACGACAAGGTCGGTGGGATAAGTCGGCGGCGCATCGCCTTCTATCCCGGAGGCGCGCACGAAAGAGGCGTTGGCGAAGAGCAGCCGTCCGTCGCGATCGGCCATGGCGAGGCCGAGCGGGAGCTGGCCCAGCAGCGCTTCCAGATGGGGGGCCGCCGCCGTCGTCTCGCCGCTGCCGCCGCCGATGCCCGCGCCGGCGTCGACAAGCAGCATCAGCGAGGGCGTGGTGTCGGGATCGGGGGCGCCCGGCGTATCGGGATCGGCGACGGGCAGGTAATAGAGCGTCAGCGGCGACCCGCGATTGCCTTCGCGCGCCCAGCTGATCCGGTCGCCTTCTTCCTGGCGCAGCAGCGACACGAATTCGCGGCCCATGACGTCGGCCAACGAATCGCCGGTGGCCCGCTGGGCGAAGCCGCCGCTCGCCGCGCGGATCGTGCCGTCGGGATCGACGACGGCCGCGGCGACACCGGCCCGGTCGAGCGCGCGGCCCAGCTTGCCGTCGAGCCGCTCGACCAGTTCGGCCACCGGATCGGCGGCGAGCATCTGTTCGAGCCGCCAGACCAGAAAGTCCTCGCCCCTGCCCGTCCGGTCCACTTCGCAGCGCCAGCGGCCATAGGGGCCTTCAATAACGTCCGCCCGCCCCTTGCCGTCGCGCCAGCCCGAACGCGCGGCGCGGCCCAGTCGGTCAATCGAGGCTTCGTCCACCGGCAGGCGCGGCGGAGCATAGGCCAGGCCGAACCACTCCTCGAACCGGGCATTGGCGCAGACCAGCCGGCCGGCGCGATCGGTGATGGCGATGGCCGTATCGGCGCGCTCGATCGCGGTGACGGTGACGGACCAGTCGGGCGCGGCGAATTCGGGCTCCGCCGCCGCCGGTCGGCGCAGCGCCACCGTGCTTATCAATGCGCCCAGCGCGATCAGGCCGCCGGCGAAGGCGGCGGCGAGCAGCGCCTGCCCGCTGACGATCCAGACCGTGGCGAGGCTGAGGACGAACGCAGCGGCGACCAGCAGCCAGTCGGCCTGCCCACGCGCCGATGCGCCCGCTTTCACTCCGCGAGATCCCGCGAAAGCAGCATGCCTTCGATCTTGGTGCGGCGCTTGTGCCCCACCCACCAGCGCCATCCGAAGGACGAGATGAGATAGCCGACCGCGGCCGAGACCACCGAGATGATGAACAACCCGATGATGAGCGCGGGCGCGGCATCGGACAGCATCCAGTAGGCCCATTCGCTCAGGCTTGCGCCGTCGTCGACCATCGCCATCAGCGTGGAAACGTCGGCATGGAAGCCCAGCCGGTTGCCGATATAGGCTGAGGCGATCAGGATCAGCGGCGTCGTCAGCGGATTCGACAGGAACGTCATCGCGGCGGCGATGGGAATATTGCCGCGGAACGGCACGCACATCAGCGCCGCGCCGACGATCTGGATGCCGGGAATCAGCGCGAATATGCCGACCAGGAGGCCGATGGCGACCCCGCGCGGCACCGAGCGGCGGGTGAAGCGCCACAGCTCCTGCCGCCGGGCGAAAGGCGCGACGAAGCGGTTGTTCTCCAGCTCTTCCCGCTTCGGCATGTTGCGGTGGAGGAAACCGGAAAAGCGGGAAAGCAGCGTCGTCATCGTATCAACCGTGTTCCCGCATGATGCGGCCCTGTTCGCGCTTCCAGTCGCGATCTTTCACCGTCTGGCGCTTGTCGGCGGCGTTCTTGCCCTTGGCCAGCGCCAGTTCCACCTTGGCCCGGCCGCGTCCGTTGAAATAGACCGAGAGCGGCACCAGCGTCATTCCCTTGCGCTCGACCGCACCCTGCAGCCGGGCGATCTCCCGCTCGCGCAGCAGCAACTTGCGCGGGCGCTTGGGTTCGTGGTTGAAGCGGTTGCCGTGGCTGAATTCGGGCACGTTGGAATTGACCAGCCATGCCTCCCCGCCCTTGATCTCGGCATAGGACTCCGCGATCGACCCTTCGCCGAAGCGCAGGCTCTTCACCTCGGTGCCGGTCAGCATGATGCCGGCCTCGAAGGTATCCTCGATATAATAATCGAACCGAGCCCGGCGATTTTCGGCGACGGTCTTCTGCTTGTCGAACTGGGGGTGTTGCGGGCGGGCCATGACTGGGGCGGATGTAGGGACTGCGCGCGAAATGTGAAAGCGCCTATTACACCTCGCCGAACCGATGGCCCTCCCCTGCCGTCAGGTCAGCCCGGCGTGCTTCAGCGCCGCGTCGACCGCGCCGCGCGCATCTTCTCCGCAGGGGATCAGCGGCAGGCGCAGTTCTTCCTTGATCCAGTTGTGCACTTGCGCGAGCGCGTACTTGCACGGGCCGGGCGAGGCGTCCTCGAACATCGCGTAGTGCAGCGGATAGAGCCGGTCGTTCAGCTCGCGCGCCTTCTTGAGGTCATTTTCGGCGCAGGCCTGCTGGAAATCGGCGCAGAGGCGCGGGGCGACGTTGGCCGTCACCGAGATACAGCCGACGCCGCCGGCGGCGTTGAACGGCAGGGCCAGTTCGTCGTCGCCCGAAAGCTGGCAGAAATCGGGGCCGATGCCCATGCGATGATCGGTGACGCGCGAAAGGTCGCCGCTCGCGTCCTTGATGCCGATGATCCGGTCGGGAAAGCGGCGCGCCAGTTCGCAGACCGTCTCGGGCTTTAGGTCGGTCACGGTGCGGCCCGGCACGTTGTAGAGCACGATCGGCAGGTCGATCTTCTCGGCAAGGTACGAGAAGTGGGCGAGCAGCCCTTCCTGGCTCGGGCGGTTGTAGTACGGGGCGACCAGCAGCGCGGCCTGCGCGCCGCACTTCTTCGAGAAGGTCATGTGCAGCAGCGCGTTCATCGTATCGTTGCTGCCGCAGCCCGCGATCACCGGCACGCGGCCCGCCGCCTGCTCTATGCAGACTTCGATGACGCGGTGATGCTCGGCGTTCGAAAGCGTCGAATTTTCGCCGGTGGTGCCGCAGGGAACCAGCGCGGACGACCCGCTTTCGATCTGCCAGTCGACCAGGCGGCGAAACGCGGGCTCATCGAACGCCCCGTCGCGAAATGGTGTAACCAGAGCCGGAATGGAACCGGAAAACATGGACTTTGCCCCTGTCATTGCCCCATGAGGATCATTCCTCCTGGGGGAAATTCATTCATTCAGGGCCTGATAAGGAGCCTTTGCCCTTTATGTCCAGCATGCTGCGCGCCACCACTGTTTCGCTGATGCTCTTCATGGGCATTTCCTCGGTCCCCGCACGCTGCCAGGACGGCGGCGAATGGGACCGCGCGCGCCAGCAGCTCATCATGACCCAGCGCGGCGGCATCGGCCAGGCGATCGACCGCTGGCAGCAGCTGGGGGCCAGCGACCGGTTCTTCTTCGCCGATTACGCGGGTTTCCTCCTGGCCTATCCCGGCTTTCCCGACGAAGCGAAGCTGCGCGGCTACGCCGAAAAGGCGCTGGAGCGCGAATCGCCCGAACCGACGCGGATCGTCGCCTTCTTCGATCGCTACCCGCCCCAGGCCAATCCGGCCCGCGCCCGCTATGCCCTGGCGCTCTCCGCCCTGCAGCGGCCCGAGGCGCGCGGCGCGGCGCTGGCCGCATGGCGCGGCGGGGCGATGTCGGACACGGCGGAAGCGGCGATCTTCGCCCTGATCGGGTCGAGCATCACGCCCGCCGATCACGACGCGCGGATGAACGCCCTGCTCTGGGCCGGGGCGAGCGCGCAGGCATCGCGCCAGCTTGCCTATGTGACGCCTTATGCCCGCGCCGGCTTCATGGCGCGGCTTTCCCTGCTACAGGGCGCGGCGCCCGGAACGCTGGGACTACCGGTGCCCGGCGATGCGCTGCGCGATCCCGGCTATGTCTATGCCAGCGTCCGCCAGGCGCGGGCGCGCGGAAACCTGCCCGGCGCGATCCAGCTCCTGGCCACGCGCCCGCCGGCGGCGACGATTCCGCTCGATTCGGAAAAGTGGATCGGCGAACTGTTGTCCGCCGCGAAGAGCGCCGATTCGGCCAGCGCGGTGCGTATAGCCGCCTCGGTCGACGATGCCTTCCCGCCCGGCGCCGACGTCAGCAAGATGACTTTCCGCGTGCGCGACGACTATACCTCGCTGATGTGGCTGGGCGGAACCAAGGCGCTGTGGTCGCTGGCTAGTCCCGGCTCGGCGGCGCCGCTCTTCTATCGTTATGGCGCCGCGGCGCAGACCCCTCAGACCCGCTCCAAGGGCTTCTACTGGGCCGGGCGCGCCGCCGCCGGCGCGGGCGACCGGTCCGGCGCGAACCGCTATTTCGAGATGGCGGCGGCTTATCCCGATCACTTCTACGGCATGCTGGCGCTCGAACGGCTGGGCCGGCCGGTGCCGCGCTTCGCCGACTTCCCGAGACAGACGCCGACTTCCGCCGAACGCACCGCGTTCATGGCCAAGCCCATCACCGCCGCCGTGCGCGAAGTGGCGCGCGGGGCTGACTGGCGCGTGGGCGTGCGCTTTTATCGAGAGATCAGCGACCAGGCCCAGACCGTCAGCGACCACTTGCTGGTGGCCGAGCTGGCCCAGTCGATCGGTCGCCGCGACCTCGGCGTGATTCTCGGCCAGGCGGCGCATGTTTCGGGTATCGACAACATGCAGAAGATCTCCTTCCCGCTGATGCCCACGCCCGCGGGCACCAACTGGACGATGGTCCACGCCATCACCCGGCAGGAAAGCCAGTTCGCCATGAACGCGCTGAGCCACGCCGGCGCGCGCGGGCTGATGCAGCTGATGCCCGGCACCGCGCGCGAGCAGGCCGGCAAGGTCGGCCTGTCCTACGACATGAGCGCGCTGACCACCGACGCCGGCTACAACATCCGCCTGGGCGACGGCTATTACGGCCGGATGATGGACTATTACGGCGGTAGCTATCCCCTGGCGGTGGGGGCCTACAACGCCGGGCCGGGCAATGTGAACAAATGGCTGCGGTCGAACGGCGATCCCCGCAACGGCGGCATCGACTGGGTGCAGTGGATCGAGCAGATCCCGATCATGGAGACACGCAACTATATCCAGCGGGTGCTGGAGAACGCCGTCGTCTACGAAGCGATGAACCCCGACCGCGCGCCGAACCGCGGCCCCAATCCGCTCAGCCAGTTCCTGGGCAAGCGGACGCCGGGCTGAGAACCGTGTCGTCCCGGACTTGATCCGGGACCGTTGGCCGCTAGGTATGATCCGGCCGCCGCGATCCCGGGTCAGGCCCGGGATGACGTAGACGATGAAGCCCCAAGGCCCACCCATTACACCAGCCGGAATGGCCGCGTTGCGCGCACGTTACGACCACCTGCTCGCCACCGAACGCCCGGCCATCGTCGAAATCGTCAGCTGGGCGGCCGGCAACGGCGATCGTTCGGAGAACGGCGACTATCTCTATGGCCGCAAGCGCATGCGCGAGATCGACCGAGAGCTGGGCTATCTCGCCCGACGGATGAAGGCGCTGCGCGTGGTCGACCCCGCCGGCCAAACAGACCGCACCCGCGCCTGGTTCGGAGCGACCGTTACCATCGCCGACGAAGACGACAACCAGCGCGTCCTGACCATCGTCGGCGACGACGAACAGGACGCCGGCGCAGGTCGCATCGGCTGGAGCGCGCCGTTGTCTCGCGCGGTGCGCGGCGCGGCGGTGGGCGACTTGCGCCGCGTGGTCCTGCCGGGCGGCGAGAAGGAATGGGAAGTGCTGGAAATCGCCTACCCCGGCTGAAGCCTCCAGCTTTCTAACCGTCCGACTTTCTGCGATGACACGGGCACGATGCCCCGTCTTTCATCCCTTCCCCCCCTTTCACTTCTGCCCTGCCTGCTCGCCGCGCTGTTGCCGGCCATCCCCGCCATGGCGCGCGACAGCCTGGGCATGTACGCCGGCTGGGGCGCCTTCCGCGATCCGCGCGTGCCGCGCTGCTACGCCATCGCCATTGCGGAACCGAGCCGGCTCAAGCGCGATTTCCAGCCTTACGCATCGGTCGGCACCTGGCCCGGAAAGGCGGTGCGCAACCAGGTCCACTTCCGCCTCTCGCGCCGCCTCGCCCCGCAGGCGCGGATCACGCTGGTGCTGGGACGCGACCGGTTCCAGCTCACCGGCGGAGAAGCCGACGCCTGGGCCGTCGACCGCCGCATGGACGCCGCGATCGTCGCCGCCATGCGCTCGGCCGGCAGCATGACCGTTTCCGCCCGCGACGCCGCCGGCAACGGATTTTCCAACACCTGGCCGCTCGAAGGCGTCGCCTCCGCCATGGACGCCGCCGCCATAGGCTGCGCCCGGCTGCGCTGAGGGGTTCGCCTCGCTGGCGTTTTCGCGGCTTTCGCACTATATGGCCGCGATCCATGGCTGACACGAACCTCATGCAAATCCCCGGGCACATCGATCCGCTGCCCGTCCCGCGCGACATCACCCCGCGCGCCGACGGCCGCGTCGACCTGATCGGATTGCCGCGCCCGCGCATTGCCCAGCTGTTCGTGGAGGCGGGGCTGGACAGCAAGGCCGCCAGACTGCGCGCCAAGCAGGTGTTCCACTGGCTCTACCATCGCGGCATTTCCGACTTCGAGGCGATGACCGATATCGCCAAGGCGATGCGCCCCTGGCTGGCAGAGCGTTTCGTCATCGGCCGGCCCGAAGTGGTCGAGGCGCAAGTCTCCGTCGACGGCACCCGCAAGTGGCTGCTGCGCACCGCCGACGGCAACGATTTCGAAATGGTGTTCATTCCGGACGGCAACCGCGGCACGCTGTGCGTGTCGAGCCAGGTCGGCTGCACGCTCAACTGCCGCTTCTGCCACACCGGCACCATGCGTCTGGTGCGCAACCTGACTCCGGGCGAGATCGTCGGCCAGGTCATGCTGGCGCGCGACGCGCTGGGCGAATGGCCGAACGGGAACGGCGACAAGATACCGCGTCCCCGCGAAGGCGAGAACCTCGTGCCTCAATCCGACGCTTTTTCGCCCCAGGTCTCCGTCTTCGCGGGGACGCCCGATGACGAAGACGACGACGAGCCCGGCTATTCGCCCGACGGACGCCTGCTGACCAACATAGTCATGATGGGCATGGGCGAGCCGCTGTACAATTTCGACAATGTCCGCGACGCTCTGAAACTCGTCATGGACGGCGAAGGGCTGGCCCTATCGAAGCGGCGCATCACCCTTTCCACCAGCGGCGTAGTGCCGATGATGGCGCGCTGCGGCGAGGAAATCGGCGTGAACCTGGCGGTGTCGCTCCACGCGATCACCAAGGACGTGCGCGATGAGATCGTGCCGATCAACAAAAAATACGGCATCGAGGAACTGCTTCAGGCCTGCGCCGACTATCCCAGCGCCTCGAACGCCCGGCGCATCACTTTCGAATACGTGATGCTGAAGGACAAGAACGACAGCGACGATGACGCTCGCGAGCTTGTCCGCCTGCTACGCAAGTACGACCTGCCCGCCAAGGTCAACCTGATCCCGTTCAACCCCTGGCCCGGCGCGCCTTACGAATGCTCCACGCCCGAACGGATCAAGCGCTTTTCCGCCATCGTGTTCGACGCCGGCATCAGCGCGCCGGTGCGCACCCCGCGCGGCCGCGACATCGATGCCGCCTGCGGCCAGCTCAAGACCGCCGCAGAGAAGAAGAGCCGCGCCGAACTGGACCGCCTCGCTGCGGAAAAACAGGCCGCGCTGGGATAACCATCCGTCGCGGCGGAGCATCGCTCCGGCGCAGGCCGGCTTTTTACAACAAGGCGTTCATCGCCCGTTGCGAACAATTTCGCACATAGTGCGTTCCTCGCCTGTAAAGCGGATATCGAAGGAACGCGACATGAAGAAGACCCTGCTGGCTGCGGCTCTCGCCACCCTCGTCACCATCCCGGTGGCCACGCCCAGCGCCGAAGCGCAGAACTGGCGCAACCGGGATCGCGACAACTATTACGACAACCGGGGCCGCTATCGCGAACCGCGCCGTCTTGGCCGCAACGACAACGTGTGGCGGGGCCGCGACGGCCGCTATTACTGCAAGCGCGACAACGGCACGACCGGCCTGATTGTCGGCGCGGCGGCCGGCGCGCTTCTGGGCCGCGCGGTCGATGGCGGACGCGAGCGCACGCTGGGCACCATCCTTGGCGCCGCCGGCGGTGGTCTCCTGGGCCGCGAGATCGATCGTGGCGGGGTGCGTTGCCGCTAAGCGTTGTTTGGGCGCATTTCCAAACGCCAAACCATTACGCCCCGGTGAAAACTCGCCGGGGCGTCCGGTTTGCGGTTTCCTGAACGCCGCTGCTGTGCTTCGTTCTCCGGCATGTCAGCCACAGTTCTCGTAACCGGCGGAGCCAAGCGGATCGGCTCCCTCATCGCCCGTGCGTTCGACCGCGCGGGCTGGCATGTCATTATCCACTACGGCACTTCGCGCGCCGCGGCGGAAACGCTGGCCGGCGAACTGCGCTCGGCCGAATGCGTCCAGTGCGACCTTGCGGACGGCGATGCCGCCGTGGCCATGATCGCCGCGCTGGCCGAGCGGCTGAACGATTGGCGGGTTCTGGTAAATTCGGCCGCCGTCTTCCGTTCCGACACGGTCGGTGAACTGGCCCCCGACGTATTCACCGAAGCGATGACGGTGAACGCCGCGACACCGACGCGCATGGCGCAAGCCTTCCTGGCGGCGGCGAGGACGCAAGGCGGACGACGGGTCATCGCCCTGACCGACCAGAAGCTGCTCAATCCCAATCCCGATTTCTTCTCCTACACGATGGCCAAGCATGCATTGGCGGGCACGCTGCGCATGATGGCCATGGCTGCGCCCAGGCCGGAGGACCGCGTCTATGGCCTTGCGCCCGGCGCGATGCTGCCCAGCTTCGATCAGATGCCCGAAGAGCACCTGTTGAGCGGACGGATGAACCTGCTGGAACGGCTGAACGATCCGCAGGAACTGGCCGACGCCGCCCTGTTCCTGGCCGAAGGCTGGCTGGCCAGCGGCGAGACGCTGTTCATCGATTCGGGCCAGCACCTGATGGCGCAGCCGCGCGACGTGCTCTACCTCGCCCGCGAATGACCGCGGTGCGTGCATCCGTCGAAACGGTCTTGCCTCACGCCCGGAAAACCATAACTTCTTGAATATGTGGCTGCTCGACAAGATGCTTCGCAAGCTTGTCCGCAAGGGTCGGCTTGTCGTCACCGACCATGACGGCAAGATCTACCGCTATGGGCCTGAGAGCTTGGCCGACGGAGACGAAGCGATCGCCATCCGCTTCACCGACAAGGGCGCCGCCCTGCACGTCGCGCGCGATCCGCGCGTCGGCGCGGGCGAGGCCTATATGGACGGGCGACTGGTGGTGGAGCCGCCGCACGACATCCGCGATTTCGTGCTGTTCGCCATGGGGCAGAAGCAGCGCGATGTCCTGAAGCCGCGCGGACCGGTGCGCCGAACGGCCGAGCGTCTGGCTTCCAGGCTGGACCAGTTCAATCGCCGCGCGCGGGCCAGCAGCAACGTGCGCCATCACTATGACCTGACCCGCCAGTTCTACGAGCAATTCCTGGACGAGGACCGGCAATATTCGATGGCCTATTACCGCGATCCGGGCGCCAGCCTGGAACGCGCGCAGATCGATAAGAAGGCGCTGATCGCCGCCAAGCTGCGGCTCGATCCGCAGACCGGCCCCGGCATGCGGGTGCTGGATATCGGCGGCGGCTGGGGCGGGCTCGCGCTCTACATCAACCGCCACTTCGGCTGCGACGTCACCGGCGTCAGCCTCGCCCCCGATCAGGTGCGCTTCGCCAACGAACGGGCCGAGGCGGCGGGCGTGGCGGACAAAGTGCGGTTCCGCCTGATGGACTACCGCGATCTCGACGATCGCTTCGACCGGATCACCAGTGTCGGCATGATCGAGCACGTCGGCGCGCCGAACTTCGGCGAATACTTCGCCAAGACGCGCGAGCTGCTGACGGACGACGGCATCATGCTAACCCACACCATCGGACGGCGCGGGCCGCCGGGCACGACCGACAAGTGGACGCGCAAGTACATCTTCCCCGGCGGCTATATCCCGGCGATGAGCGAGTTGGTCTCGGCGCTGGAGCGGACCCGCTGGGAGATCGCCGACATCGAGGTCCTGCGCTATCACTACGCGCTGACGCTGGAGGAGTGGTATCGCCGCACTACCCTGCGCGAGGCGCAGATCACCGCGCTCTACGATGCGCGGATGTTCCGCATGTGGCAGTTCTATCTCGCGGGCGCGGAACAGGCCTTCCGCCACGGGGCGCTCGTCAACTTCCATATCCAGACGGTGAAGCGCCGTGACGCGGTGCCGATGACGCGCGACTATATCTCGGCCGAGGCGGCGCGACTGTCGGCGCTTGACGAAGCGCCCGAATGGCACCTCGCCGCCCAGGCCCGCACCGCCGCCGGATAGCGGTAGCGGTTGCGGTCGCCTCGCGGGGCTGATAGGCGCGCCCCCGCGCTTTAATCCCCCGAAGCCGGTCTTGCGGAGCATCTCATGTCGGACATCAAGAAGGTCGTCCTCGCCTATTCGGGCGGGCTCGATACCTCGGTCATCCTCAAGTGGCTTCAGGTCACCTATAATTGCGAGGTCGTAACCTTCACCGCCGATCTCGGCCAGGGCGAGGAGCTGGAACCGGCGCGCGCCAAGGCCAAGCTGATGGGCCTGCCCGACGAGAACATCTACATCGACGACCTGCGCGAGGAATTCGTGCGCGATTTCGTCTTCCCGATGATGCGCGCCAACGCCCGCTACGAAGGCGACTATCTGCTGGGCACCTCGATCGCCCGCCCGCTCATCTCCAAGCGCCTGATCGAGATCGCGCGCGAGACGGGCGCCGACGCCGTCGCCCACGGCGCCACCGGCAAGGGCAACGACCAGGTCCGTTTCGAGCTTTCGGCCTATGCGCTGGAACCGGGCATCAAGGTCATCGCTCCCTGGCGCGAATGGGACCTCACCAGCCGCACCGCGCTGATCGCCTGGGCGGAAAAGCACCAGATCCCGGTGCCCAAGGACAAGCGCGGCGAAAGCCCCTTCTCCACCGATGCCAACCTGCTGCACACTTCTTCCGAAGGCAAAGTGCTGGAAGACCCGTGGGAGGAAGTGCCCGACTACGTCTATTCGCGCACGGTCAATCCAGAAGACGCGCCCGACCAGCCGGAATATATCACCATCGACTTCGAAAAGGGTGACGGCGTCGCCCTGAACGGTGAGGCGATGAGCCCGGCGACCCTGCTGGCCGCGCTGAACGAACTGGGCCGCAAGCACGGCATCGGCCGGCTCGACCTAGTCGAGAACCGCTTCGTCGGCATGAAGAGCCGCGGCATGTACGAAACGCCGGGCGGCGAGATCTATGCCCGCGCCCATCGCGGGATCGAGCAGATCACGCTGGATCGCGGCGCGGCGCACCTGAAGGACGAGCTGATGCCGCGCTATGCCGAGCTGATCTACAACGGCTTCTGGTTCGCGCCCGAGCGCGAGATGCTGCAGGCGGCGATCGACCATTCGCAGGCGCGGGTGAACGGCACCGTGCGGCTGAAGCTCTACAAGGGCATGGCCTCGGTCGTCGGTCGCAAGTCGCCCGACAGCCTCTATTCGGAACGCCACGTCACGTTCGAGGACGATGCCGGCGCTTACGATCAGAAGGATGCGGCGGGCTTCATCAAGCTCAACGCCCTGCGGTTGCGGCTGCTGGCGCAACGCGGCGGATAACATCCGAGCGCAGAATCGCGTTGATTGACGGGGTGGAACGAAGTTGTCCACCGCAAATGCGATGGCCTGTGGATAACCCACGCGAATTTTGCTTGCGCGACTCGCTTTCGAGGCGCAGCTTTGCCGTGTCGGAAGGGAATTCCTCTCTCGATTTTCAATCCTAACCGGTTGAAAATGTGGTAAGTTTTTTCAACCGATGCAGCAACGATGCCCGCAGCAGCGTCGGAAAACGCGCCTCGCAAATTCTTCGGAATTCGGCCTGGCGAACCGCAGATGCAGTGAGTGGCGCGGGGCTGGCGGCCGGATCGCGGTGGCTCTGACAAGACATATCGAAAATGCCGCTTCGGCAGTATTTTCGATGGTTTTCGAAGAGGCGGCATGGGCGCTCCCGCAAGGGAAAGCGGCATAGCCGAAAAGCAGCGATCGGGCTTCGGAACCGCCAGGCGGATGGAAAGGCTTTTCGAAGCAGATCCCCCCGCCTGACGGGACCGGCGCCGATCCGGCTTTGTTGGACGAAACGCGCAGGCTGGCTTGGCCGAAATGCTGGATGGCCTGCCGGTTGGATGAGACGCGACGATCGCGGTGGCCTTGCTCCGCTCGATCGGGTTCGATGCGACGAGCATCACGATGCGAAAGCTGCTTCGGTGCAGACGCATCGCCAAGTGCTCGACGGCATCACTGCGGCCAGGCGTCAGTCCGGCGAGGATCGTCCGAAGGCATGGGGCATTGCCTCGGTCACGAAGTGGACAGGCGAAGCGGGGCCGGCAGCGATGCCGGCCCCATTTTTATGCGCTTCCCGTTTTCCATGCACAGGCTCGATGGCGCGCCCGACCGGCGCTGGCCGCGCTTCGCTTTCAACAGATAAAATAGGAAGGGCCGGCGCATCGGGGAGAGGGGTGGGGCGGGTGATGCGCCGGCTTGCCCTGACGAACGCGCCGCCCCCGCCCCGGTTCCGTCGAGGCGACCAGCCGGGCCTGACGCGCGACAATCCGCTACATCGAGAGCGGATCCCCTGCGGCCCAGCCCCCGCCCTTCCGGTCAGTGGTGGCCGCCGGCCCCGCCCTTCGGCGTCGCGCCGATGCCGAAATCGACCGCCTGGCTCATGTCGATCACCTGATCGATATTGGCGGCGATGTTTTCGACCGTCACGTCATCCGTCCGGTAGCCGGCGTTCTCCATGATCGACATGCGCATGATC
>Ga0209813_10000182_pt1 | contig 20378 bp, 29 predicted proteins | sample EndMethybrTD3033_FD_187596 | JGI IMG/M metagenome (GOLD analysis project Ga0209813, IMG submission 187596) | Populus endosphere microbial communities from Tennessee, USA - Endosphere MetaG P. TD hybrid TD303-3 (SPAdes) (version 2) | ecosystem: Host-associated > Plants > Roots > Endosphere... | reverse complement strand
AGCATGAAAGGCGGCACGCCGTTCCAAAGGTACGGGATGCTCAATGTCGTCCTTCTTAAGCATTCTAGCCCCAACGTCTGGTTTCGGCGATCCTGAGGCAGATAGAGAATGGCGTCAAATGGTCGTTCTAGGCCATCCTCCCCTTGCAGGGGAGGAATTTACGATCGCTTCTGGTCGCAGCCCGTGATCCCCAACGGCGTCATCCTGACGAAAGTCAGGATCCATTCTGCGCTATGCCCGAGAGCAAGCGCTGAATGGATCCCGGATCAAGTCCGGGATGACGATGGAGGGAGAGGAGGTGGCTTGCCGGCGAAAGGCCATGGATGCGTGGCACAATATTTAGTTTCAATATGATACCTTTATTTCCGTGCGCGCGGGCGCTACATCGAAGCGTCATGGGCCGGGCTTAGGCTGGCGCCGTTGCAATATAAGGATTTCTCATGCTGATCGACCGTCTGAACTGGCGTTATGCCACCAAGAAGATGAACCCGGACAAGGTGGTGGCCGAGGACAAGGTGGAGCGCATCCTGGAGGCGGTGCGGCTGGCGCCGACGTCGAGCGGGTTGCAGCAGTTCGAGGTGATCGTCGTCACCAACAAGGATTTGCGGGCGAAGATCCGGGCGATCGCCTGGGACCAGGCGCAGGTGACCGACGCGTCGCATCTGGTCGTCTTTGCCGCCTGGGACAATTATACCGCCGACCGGATCAACGGCATGTTCGACCTGGTCAATGACGAGCGCGGTTTCCGCAACGAGGGCTGGGAAGCCTATCGCCAGATGCTGCTCAACACCTATCCGCAGCGTGACGCCCAGACCAATTTCGAACATGCCGCGCGCCAGGCCTATGTCGGCCTTGGCATCGCGCTGACCGCCGCCGCCTTTGAAGAGGTGGACGCGACGCCGATGGAGGGCTTTGACCCCGCTGCGCTGGACGAGATACTGGACCTGCGGGCGCGCGGCCTGCGCTCGGTGGTGATGATGCCGCTGGGCTATCGCGCGGACGAGGGCGACTGGCTGGTCAATCTGAAGAAGGTGCGCCGCCCGGCTGCCGACTTCATCTCGCGCATCGATTGATGGCGCCGGGATAGGGATTAACCGCAATAGGCGGCGGTCCGTGACGGCCCCTATATGAGGCTGTGAACAAGGAGGACGGGCGCCGGAACAAGGCGCTCTCCTGCTTCGTTTCGCACCGATCAGGAGTGACGGACATGAAGATGGTCAGGATGATCGCGGCGGTGGCCGCTGTTACGATGGTGGCAACCCCGGTGCTGGCGGCAAGCCTGAACAGCAAAGACCGGGCGCGGGTGGCGCGGGCCAATCCGCGCGATCGCGACGATGTGCGCTATTGCCTGCTCCAGGGCAAGAAGGGCCGCGACAAGGGCACCGCGATCGGCGCGGGCGTGGGCGCGGGTGCGAGCATCATCGCCGGCGGCGGCGTGGGCGAGACGGTGCTGGCCGGCGCCGGCGGGGCGGCGGCGGGCCGGATCATCGGCAAGGGATCGGGCACCAATTCCCGCTGCGACGAGGTGCTGCGGCGGAACAGATGATCCGGGCGTGAGGCCGGACGAAAGGGGCGCGGATTTCCACGCCCCTTTTTCGTGGATATGGTCAGAGACCGGCGGTCAGCACGCGCAGGGCGGCGTGGGGCGAGGCGGCGAGATGGTCGCGCATCATGGCGCGGAAGGCGGGGGTGGCGCTGGTGGCGGCGGTCTGCATCCAGTGGGCGGCGGTGGCGATGTCGCCGGCGTCGGCCAGCAGCCGGCCATGGTTGAACTGGCCGCGAAAATCGCCGCCCTCTGCCGCGATACGATAGCATTGCGCCGCGCGGTCCATGTCGCGGGGGAGGAGGCGGCCTTCCTCATGAAAGGCGCCGAGGAAATTGATCGACTTGGCATGGCCGAGCGCGGCGGCCTTCTGGAACCAGCCGAGCGCCGCCTGTTCATCCTGGGCCACGCCCGCGCCGAGGCCGAGCGCGCTGCCCCAGTTGTACATGCCCCAGTCGAGGCCAGCTTCGGCTGCGCGGCGATAGCAGGCGGCGGCCGCGACCGGATCGACCGGCGTGCCCCAGCCCTTTTCATGGCAGCGGCCGACCATGTTGATCGCCATCACATGGCCCGAGGCGGCGGCCAGGCCGAACTGGCGGAAGGCTTCGGCCGGATCGGCGGCGACGCCCTGACCGTCGAGCAGCAACTGGCCATAATAGGCCTGGGCGTCGGGCAGGCCGGCATCGGCACCCGCGCGGATCAGCGCGGCGGCGGCCTGCGGTGAGGCGGCGAGCTGCGCGTGCATCTGGTCGGCGGTCTGGGACAGGAGGGGCGAGGGAGCGGTCATCGGGGGCAGGTCTCTGGTTTGGATATTGCGACTGATTAGCAGGGTGGGACGGCGCTGGAAACAGGGCGGCAATATTTTGGGCGGGCCGGTCCGCAAGGGCGCGCCCCTCTCCAAGTTTCGGTAGGCGGCTGGGCGCTGCCAACCTCCACTATCCTCTCCCCAAAGGGGCGAGGATTTTTTGAATAGGGGGATGCTCCGAAGCGGAGGGGGCGTCGGCCCTCTATCGATCTGTGAACCGAACCCAGGATTTTACCTCGGTTTCCCTTGGTCGACCCTGGTCGTCGAGCGCCGGCAGATAGCGCTGGCCCATCGCCACGAGGCAGGCGGTGTCGTCATATCGGCGCGTGCCGGATGATTGGGTGATGCGGCAGGATCGGGGGCGGCCGGTGGCGTCGAGCCGGACGGTATAATCGCTTTGCAGCGCGGTCGCTGCCTTGTCCGGGTCGCTTGCGATCGGCGCCTTGCCGTCGAGGGCGATCGGCGTGGCGCCGCCCATGTCGCCCTGGAAAGTCGATGGTGCCGGCTCCCAGAGCAGGCGGACGACCGGGATCGTCCCGTCCAGGCCGTTTCTGTCCTTCACCGCTGCCATCCAGCCCATCTTCATCATGGCGAGCCGGCAGCTTGCCACGGCGATGGCGGTGCCGCCGACAATGGCCGAGGGGGTGCAATCCAGCTGCTCGCTGCCGGTGCGGCGCGTGATGCGGACGGTGGCGGCACCGGTCGATGCGGGCGGCAGGGCGACGAGCGCATAATCCTGGGTCGTCGGCAGAACGAGGGGCGTGGCGGCCGGCCCGCTGGCCTGGGCGAGTATGAGCAGGATCGGTGCGAGGGGCATGGGCGCAGATTTGATCGCCGCCCGGCTTTTGTAAAGGGCGGGTCGGTCCGCACGGGCGTGCCCCTCTCCAGGTTTCGGTAGGCGGCTGGGGCCGCTTCCAGCTTTTGGCAGGCGGCTGGCGCCGCGCGCCTCCACTATCCTCTCCCCGGCGGGGCGAGGATTTTTGTTTATGGGGATGCTCCGATGAAATGGTTCGGGATGAAGGCGGCGGCGGGAGAAGCCGGGCGGCCGGTGCTGGCGCGGGCCTGGGGATCGGGCGCGGTCGCGCTGGGCGAATGGCCGGCCAGCTATGAGGCGCAGCTGCGCGCCGGGGTGATCGGCAATCCGGTGGCGCAGCGGGCGATGCGGCTGGTGTCCGAAGGGGCCGGCGCGTGCGCGCTGAAGGTCGGCGGGATGGATGCCGGGATGGATGCCGGGGCGGTGGTGCGGATCGGGGCGCTGGTGGCGCGGGCGTCGGCGGGGCAGGGCCTGATCGAGACGCTGGCGAGCCATGTGCTGCTGCACGGCAATGGCTATGTCCAGGTGATTGCGGGCGCGGACGGAATGCCGGCCGAGCTGTTCGCGCTGCGGCCCGAGCGGGTCAGCGTGGAGGCGGATGCGCGCGGCTGGCCGGCGGCCTATCTCTATCGCGTGGGCGAGAGCTGACCCGGCTGTCGCCCGAGGATGGCGCGGGGCGGACCAGCCTGCTCCACATCCGCGCGCTCCATCCGCTCGACGATCATTATGGCCTGGGCTGTGTCGGCGCGGCGGCGGGGGCGGTGGCGATCCACAATGCCGCGACGGTGTGGAACAAGGCGCTGCTCGACAATGCGGCGCGGCCTTCGGGCGCGATGGTCTATGCGCCGGGCGACGGATCGGTGCTGAGCCCGGAGCAGTTTGAGCGGGTGCGGCGCGAGATGGAGGCCGCGTTCAGCGGCGCGGCCAATGCCGGGCGGCCGATGCTGCTGGAGGGCGGGCTTGACTGGCGGGCGATGAGCCTGTCGCCGGCCGAGATGGACTTTGTCGGACTGAAGGCCGCGGCGGCGCGGGAGATCGCGCTGGCCTTTGGCGTGCCGCCGATGCTGATGGGGCTGCCGGGCGACAATAGCTACGCCAATTATCGCGAGGCGAACAAGGCGCTGTGGCGGCAGACAATCTTGCCGCTGGTGGGCAAGATCGGCGCGGGGCTGGCGCAGGGATTGCAGGGCTGGTGGCCGGGGCTGAGCCTGGTGCCGGATCTGGATGCGGTGCCGGCGCTGTCGGACGAGCGCGCGGCGCTGTGGGAGCGGGTGGCGGGGGCGGACTTCCTCTCTGCGGAAGAGAAGAAGGCGATGCTGGGCATCGCCTAGCGCTGGCAATGGCCCTGTGCGGCCCAGCGGCCGCCGCTGTCGAAGCAGCGATCCTGGGCGAGCCAGTCGCTTTGCCAGAGGCAGAGGGCGGCGGCGATCAGGACTAGCAGCCCGCCGAGCAGCGCCCGCTTCACACCCGCTTCACAGTGGCCGGGCGAGGCTGTCGAGACGGCAGAAGCCGTTGTCCATGTTCCAGCTGCCGCCTTGCAACAGGCAGTCGCCGGCGCGGAACAGGCCGAAATGCCAGGCGATGAGGCCGAGCGCGAGGATGACGAGGGCGATCAGCAATTTGCGAGGGGTGCGCTTCATGCGGGCCCAGATAGGGGCGCGCGGCGTCCAAGGGAAGGTGGGGCCATGAAAGAGGAGATGCTGGCGCGGCTGGTGGCGCAGGCCGAGGGCGCGGGGCTGCCGGGGCGGGGGGACATGGTGATGATCCGGGCGCTGATCGAGGAGGCGAGCGAACTGGGCGCCGGGCGGGCGCTGGCGCGGCTGGGGCTGGAGGACCGGCGGGCCGAGGCCGACATGCGGGAATTGCGCGAGCTGCTGCGCGCCTGGCGCGACGCGAAGAAGGCGGCGCGCGGGGCGGCGATCGGCTGGGCGGTGCGGATCATGATGGCGCTGGTGCTGCTGGGGATGGCGGTGAAGATGGGCCTGATCGGGCTGGTTAAGGGATGAACGGGCGGGGGGATGCAGGCACGCTGCGCTTTGCCGGCTATGCCGCGATCTTCGACCGGGTGGACCGGGGCGGCGATGTGGTGCGGCCGGGCGCGTTCGGTGCGGTGACGGCGGCGCATGTGCCGCTGCTGTGGCAGCATCGGCCCGGCGCGCCGATCGGCCGGATCGAGATGGCGCGCGAGGACAGGCGCGGGCTGCGGGTGATCGGCCGCGTGTCGCGGGCGAGCGCGGCCGGGCGCGAGGCGGCGGCGATGCTGGCGGCCGGCGCGGTCGATGGCCTCAGCTTCGGTTATCGGGTGAAGGCGGCGCGGGGCAGGGGGCCGCGCGAATTGCTGGCGCTGGAACTGGTGGAGGTGAGTTTGGTAACGCACCCGATGCAGCCGCTGGCGCGGGTGGTGGCGGTGGAGGGGGACTAGACCCCCAGCCATTCCAGGCCGTCGGGTAGCGGGTCGGCGCTGTAGTCGAGTTGCAGGACGCGGCGGTGGCGCGGGTTGGTGGCGGCGTCGGAGGCGTGGAGGATCGGCGTGGCGTAGAGCCAGATGTCGCCGCGCGCCGCGAGGCAGGGCTGGATGCCGCAGCTTGCGACGAGGGCGGCGACATCGGCTTCGGCGACGCGGCCATGATGGTGGGAGCCGGGCGCGATCAGCAGCGGGGCATTGTCGGCATCGACGGGATCGAGATGGAGGCGCAGCGTCACCATCGCGTCGAGCAGCGACTGGGGCGGGGCGACATGCTGGATGCCGGACTTCATCGTCCAGGGGCCGAAGCCCGCCATGTCGATGCGTCGGCGCACGGCGATGGTGCGATCCTGATGCCAGCCCAGTGCCCAGTTGGTGGTGGCGCTCTTGTCGAACAGGATGGCGCGGACCGGGCGGCTGGCTGCGCCCTGATGCGCGGCGGCGTGGCGGCCGATCGCGCCGGTCGGGCCGAGCAACGGACCAAGCGCGGGCAGGCTGGCGAGGCGCAGGCCCGGCTGGTCGGGCGGCAGATCAGCGAGGGCGGCTTCGATCGTGGCGAGATCGGCAGGGGACAGCGCCGCGGGGAGATGCTGGGCGCCGTGGGTGGCGAGGGTGAGGGGCATGGCAGGGTTCATTGTCCGGCTTCCTCGGACAGATAGATAAATTTGGCGGACTCGATCCGATCGACGACGATCAGGTTTTGGGCGCCGCCAAGATGGCCATAAAGGCCTTTGACTGCGGTGCGTCGGCCGATGAACTCGATCAGGAACATGCGAGAATGGGCGAAGTCTCTCTTCCTGTTCAAGCGTCGTTCGAGCGGTTCTGAAAAGCTGAGCCATTCGGCTTGCGCTTCTGGCTCCGACAATTGCGTGTATCGGGCTGCGGCTTCTTCGAGACTGACTGCATTCTCGAAGAAGAACGAGCCTTCAAATTCGTCGAGCCATATGCCGCGATAGCGCCTGGCTGGCTGCATCCGGTAGCATTGCTCGGGAGGCAGGCGCGTTTCGACTGGCTTGCCCTTGACTGTTTCGATGCGATCGCACGGATAACCCAGCAGACCGCCGGTCCTGCTCGCAAGGCCATCGCTGAAATGGCGATAGGCGGCGAAGGGCATGGTGCGATCGTCGCAACTGGCGGCGATCAGGAGCAAGAGAGGGGCGCAGATTTTGATCCGGGTCATGAAGGCTCCTTCCCTGCCTTTTAGGGGGAAGGAAGAGGCTTCGACAAGCTCAGCCTGAACGGTTCTGCGGGCGTGGTGCGACACTCCTCCTCTCCAACTGCGCCTAGTCGGCTTTGCCGCCAAGGCTCCGTATCCTCTCCCCGATGGGGCGAGGATTTTCTTTTTGTGGGCGGTCCCAATCGGGGCTGCCCTTTTTCGTTTTGGCAAGCGGGAGATGGTTATGACGGAAGTGGTGACGGACGGGCTGGAGGGCGCTTTCGAGGCGGTGGCGCAGGGCGAGCGGATCGCGGCGCTGGAGGCGCAGCTGGGGGCGATGCGGGTGCAGATGGGGCGGCCGGCGCTCGATGGGGTGAAAGGCGGCGAGGTCGACCCGGCGCGCGGCGCCTTTGTCGAGCGCTATCTGCGGCAGGGGCTGGAAGCGGGCGTCGAGCTGAAGAGCTTTTCCGGGGCCAGCGGGGCGGCGGGCGGCTATGCGGTGCCGCGCGAGATCGACCAGCTGATCGGGGCTACCCTGAAGGCGATTTCGCCGATCCGTGGCATCGCCAATGTCGTGCGAACCGGGACGGCGGGCTATCGCAAGCTGGTGACGGCCGGCGGGATCGTGTCGGGCTGGGCGAGCGAGACCGGGGCGCGGGCCGAGACCGGCACGCCGAGCTTCAATGAGATCGCGCCGCCATCGGGCGAGCTTTACGCCAATCCGGCGGCGAGCCAGGCGATGCTGGACGACGCCCAGTTCGATGTCGAAGGCTGGCTGGCGGGCGAGATTGCCCGCGAGTTCGCGGTGGCGGAGGGGGCGGCCTTCGTCAACGGCAATGGCACGAACAAGCCCAAGGGTTTCCTGACCTATACCACCACCAGCGAGGTGGACAGCGTGCGCGCGTTCGGCTCGCTGCAATATGTGGCGTCGGGGGCGGCGGGGGCCTTTGCGGGCAGCAACCCGCAGGACAGGCTGATCGACCTGGTCCAGAGCCTGCGCGCGCCCTATCGCCAGGGGGCGAGCTTCGTGATGAACTCGGCGACCCTGGCGGCGATCCGCAAGATGAAGACCAGCGATGGCGCCTTCATCTGGCAGCCGGGGCTGGCGGCGGGGCAGCCCGCGACCCTGCTGGGCTATCCGGTGGTCGAGGCGGAGGACATGCCTGATATCGCCGCGAACAGTTTGTCGATCGCCTTCGGCAATTTCCAGGCCGGCTATGTCATCGCCGAACGCAGCGACACCAGCATCCTGCGCGATCCGTTCAGCAACAAGCCGTTCGTCCATTTCTACGCGGTCAAGCGGATCGGCGGCGCGGTGGCGAACAGCGAGGCGATCAAGTTGATGAAGTTTGCCGCCTCGTAAACGAGCCGGCGGCAAGCTGGTGAAGTTTGCTGCTTCGTAACGGTGTTGGGGGTGGGGGACAGCCCCCACCCCAACCCCTCCCCTGAAGGGGAGGGGCTTTTTTGGCTTTGTGGGGGAGCGGGGCGTGGCGATCAGCGAATGGGTGATGGCGGACCTGGTGCGCGAGGTCTGTTTCGATGTCGGCGACGGGCCATTGCTGCTGGGCGGGGCGCTGGTGGGCTACCGCGCCTTTGCCGATGCGCTGGGGACGGGCGCGCGCTTTCCCTATATGATCGTCGGGGTCGATGATCCGGCGGCATGGGAGGCGGGCAGCGGCACGCTGGATGGCGAGGGGCGGCTGGTGCGCGAACCGATGGCGTCGTCGGCCGGGGACGGGGCGGTCAGTTTCGCGCCGGGCGAGAAGCGGGTCGGGCTGGTGCTGCACAGCGGCTGGATCGCGGCGGTCGAGGGCCATGGCCATGGGCTGGCGGCAATCGATGGCCTTGGCGAGGCGCTGGCCGGCAAGCAGGAGGCGAGCGCGGGGCTGGACGCGCTGGCGGACATCGCGACGACGGCCTTTGGCCGCAGCCTGCTGGCGCAAGGCGATGCGGCGGCCCTGAGAGGGCATATCGGGGCCGGATCCGTGCGGGCGGTGGACGTGTCGGGCGGCACGACCGGATTGGCCTTCGGTGGCGGGCCGGTGATCGATAGCGGGGCGCTGACCCTGGGCGGGACGCTGGCGATCGGCCATGGCGGCACCGGCGCGACCAGTGTCGCTGGCGCACGGGCTGCGCTGGGGCTGGGCGACAGTGCCGTGCGTGCCGTCGGGACCGGTGCGGCGACGGTCGCCGCCGGAGACGATATGCGCATTGTCGGCGCATTGCAGAAGGCGGGCGATGTGATGGGCGGGCCGCTGATCCTGAGCGGGATGCCGGGCGCCGATCTCCATGCCGCGACCAAGGCCTATGTCGATGCGCAGATGCAGGCGATCGATGCCAAGAATAGCGCGAAGCTGGCCACGACCGCCACGATCAGCCTGGCCGGGTTGCAGTCGGTTGACGGCATCATGACGGCGAGTGGCGACCGTATCCTGGTGAAGGATCAGGCCAACCCGGCGGAAAACGGCGTATATGTCGCGAGCGATGGCGTCTGGGTGCGGGCCATCGATATGGACAGTTGGGCCAAGGTCGCCAATGCCAGCATCTGGGTGGAAGCAGGCAGCGCCAATGCCGACCGGGCATGGGTCTGTACCGCGAACGCCGACGGCACGCTGGAAAGCAGCGCGGTTGGCTGGAGCCAATATGCCGGACCGGGGGCCTATCAGGCGGTCAATGCCAATCTGACGGCGCTGGCAAGCGTGGCCAGCGCCGCCAACCGGCTGGCCTATTTTACCGGCGCCGGGACGGCGGGCGTCGTATCCTTCACCAGCTTTGCCCGATCGCTGGTCGATGATGCCGACGCGGCGGCGGCAAGAACCACCTTGGGATTGGGCGCGATGGCGACGCAGTCGGCGACGGCGGTGGCGATCAGTGGCGGGAGCGCCGTGCTGAGCGACCTGGAGGTGAGCCGGACGGCGGCCAGCCAGGCGCTGCGGATCGGTGCGGATGCGGGCTATATCAATGCTGTGCAGTTGCAGACCGGCACCAGTGCGCGCTGGTCGCTCAGCCGCAACGGCAGCGCGGAGAGCGGCAGCAATGCCGGATCGGATTTCGAGATCCGTCGCTTCAACGATAGCGGCGTCTATCTGTCGAGCCCGTTGCGGATCGGCCGGGCCGATGGCGTGACCGTGATCGAGGCCGGGCTGCGGCCGGCGGTGGACAATGGCGTGGCGCTGGGCGCGGCCGGCTATCGCTGGTCGGTCATCTATGCCGCGAGCGGGACGATCAATACGTCGGATGCGCAGGTCAAATGCGATGTCGGCGCGGTGCCCGAGGCGCTGCTGGACGCCTGGGGCGACGTGCAATGGCGCCAGTTCCGCTTCGTCGATGCGGTGGTGGCCAAGGGCGAGGATGCGCGCTGGCATGTCGGGCTGGTGGCACAGGCGGTGCGCGATGCGATCGACGCGCGGCTAGGCGAGGGGGCGGCGGTGCGGCTGGGGCTGCTGTGCCATGACGCCTGGCCGGCGGAGGCGGAGGAGCGGGATGGGGAGGATGTGCTGATCCGACCCGCGCGGGAAGCGGGTGAGCGCTGGGGGCTGCGCTACGAGGAGTGCCTGGCGCTGGAGGCGGCGTGGCAGCGGCGGCGGATCGACCGGATCGAGGCGCTGGTGCTGGGAGGCGGCAATGCTGGCGGGTGAGGCATTGGGCGCGGCGGTGCTGGGCGATGTGCGCGGCGCGACGGTCCCGCGCTGGAGCGAGGCGTGGGCGGCAGGGATGCGGCCGGGACAAGGCACGCGGGTGCCGGCGCCGGTGCGGACCGAGCGGCCGGAGGCGAACAGGGGGAGCGACAGGGCATGAGGCTGAACATCAAGGATCCGCAGGCGCGGATCGACCATGGCATCGACTGGTCCGCCTATCTGGCCGGGCAGAGCCTGACCGGGAGCGTGTGGACGGTGGTGCCGCTTGAACCGGGCGGCATGGCGATCGACCAGCATGGCTTCGAGCCGCAGCGCAGCAGCGTCCGAGTGAGCGGCGGGATTGCCGGCCATGTCTATCGGCTGACCAACCGCGTCACCCTGTCCGACGGGCAGGTGGATGAGCGGTCTATCGGCTTTCGGGTGGAGGAGCGCTGATGCTGGCGGAAGCGGACAATGGGGCGGGGCTGGCGGCGTCGATGGCGGAGTTGAAGGCCTATCTGCGGATCGAGAGCGATGGCGAGGATGCGGTGCTGGCGGGACTGCTACGGAGCGCGGCGGCGCTGTGCGAGCAATTTGTCGGCCAGTGGCTGATCCGGCGTGGCGCGCGCGAGACGGTGCCGGCGGACGGGCGCTGGCATCGGCTGGCGGCGCGGCCGGTGGTGGCGATCACCATGGTCGCGGCGCTGGACGATGCGGGGGCGGTCACGCCGCTGCCGGTCGAGGCCTATGCTATCGACATCGATGCGTCGGGCGATGGCTGGGTGCGGGCGGTGCGGCCGGGGAACCGGCTGACGGTGGACTATCAGGCCGGGATGGCGACGGACCTCAATGGCGTGGCCGAACCGCTGCGCCAGGGGATCATGCGGCTGGCGGCCGAGCATTTCGTCGCGCGCGGTGACGAGGGTGCGGCGCCGCCGGCGGTGGTGAGTGCGCTGTGGCGGCCGTGGCGCAGGATGCGCCTGTCGTGACGGGCGATGTCATGTGGATGACGCTGACGCGGCGGATGGAGGAACGGGCGGCGCGGCGGCGGGCGGCGATTGTCGATGCGCTGGGCGAACAGGGCGTGGCGGCGGCGATCGAGGGTGAGGCGGTGCGGGCGTCGGCGCCGGGGCTGAAGGCGCGCTGGATGGCGGACCTCAGCCTGCGCGAGGCGGGAAGGAGCAGGACATGAGCGCGGAGGTGGCGATACGCAGCGCGGTGATCGCGGCGCTGAAGGCCGATAGCGGCCTGATGGATCGGCTGAACGGCCTGTTCGACGGCGTGCCGGCGCGGGCGAGCGCCCCCTATGGCGTGGTCGGCGAATGCCTGGGCAGCTACTGGGGCGCGAAGGATGTCGAGGGGCGCGAGTTGCGCCTGTCGATCAGCCTGCATGACATGGCGGAGACGGCCGGGCGGCTGGGCGAGTTGCTGGCGCGGATCGACCCGGTCATCCGCCTGGCGCAGGCGAGCGGCTGGCGGATCGTTACCACCAGCCTGTTGCGGTCGCGCATCGCCCGTGCGGGCGAGCGCGGCTGGCAGGCGGTGGTCGACTATCGCATCCGGGCGGTGCGCGAGGGCGCCTGATCAGCCGCCGGGCTTATTATAGTCCTCATATTCGCCGATGATCTTGTCGACATATTCGGACACCTGATCGTCGGCATCGGCCTGCGCATCCTTGTCCGACATGCCGTCGGCCTTGTCCTGCGCGAGGATCGCGGCGCGGAAGGCCGCTTCCTTGTCGGCGCAGGTCTTTTTGAGCTGACCCTGAAATTCGCCGAGCGGCACCTTCTTGTCGAGCGAGGGCTGGACCTGGGCCGAGAGGCAGCCGGCAAAAGCCTTGCGGGCGGCGCCGATGGCGTCGGCCGACGGCGCGGCCGCGAGCATCATCAGAAGGGGGGCAACCACGAGCATCAGACCTCTCCTTTAATCCGCGTTTTAGAACGCTTTGTCTGACGGGAGAATGCGCCATGGGCGTCGAAAAAGGAAGTGCGTTTCTGTTGAAGGTGGGAAATGGCAACGTCCCGGCAACATATGAGACGGTGGCCGGGATGCGCACAACGCAGCTGTCGGTGAACGGTGAGGCGGTCAACATCACCAGCAAGGATTCGGGCGGCTGGCGCGAACTGCTGTCGGGCGCGGGGGTGCGGTCGGTCAGCGTGTCGGCGGCCGGCATCTTCACCGGATCGGCGGCGGAAGTGCGCATCCGCAACCACGCTCTGGCGGGCACGATCGAGCATTATGAGCTGAGTTTCGAGAGTGGCGAGCGGATGCGCGGCCGCTTTCTGGTGACGCGGCTCGACTATGCCGGCGACTATAATGGCGAGCGCAACTATGCGCTGAGCCTGGAAAGCAGCGGCGCGGTGGTGAGCGAATGAGCGGCGGGGTGGTGAACCCCGTGCGGGGGGAAGCGGCGCTGGACCTGGGCGGCGAGACGCTGGCGCTGCGGCCGAGCTTTGCCGCTTTGGTGGCGGCGGAGGAAGAGCTGGGGCCGCTGTTTGCGCTGGTCGAGCGGGCGGCGGATGGGAAGCTGACGCTGGCCGAACTGGTCGGGCTGTTCTGGCATTGCCTGGTCGAGCGTGAGGGGCTGAGCCGGGAGGCGCTGGGCGAGGCGCTGCTGGCGGCGGGCCTCACGCGGGCGACGCCGGTGCTGAAGGCGATATTGCAACAGATATTGGCGGGGCGATGACGCGCTTTGCGGATGGCGACGTTATGCGCTTCGCGCAGGGGGCGGGGCAGCTGGCGGGGATCGCCGGCTGGCTGCTGGGGTGGCGGCCGGACGAGTTCTGGCGTGCCACCCCGGCGGAACTGCGCGCCGTGCTGGCGGCGATGCGCGGCGAGGACGCGCCGGTCGACGGGGTGGATGCGGGCGCGCTGGCGCGGCTGATGCAGGCGATGCCGGACTGACCAAGATCAGAAAATGGGGAGCGCCATGGACGAGGACATCGAGACATTGGTGGTGCGGGTGCGGGCCGATACGCAGGGGCTGGCGCGCGATGTCGAGGCGATGCGGGCGGGACTGGAAGGGCCGCTGGGCGATGGCGCCGACCGGGCGGGGCGCCGGATCGAGCAGGGGCTGTTGCGGGCGGTGCGCACCGGCAAGTTCGGCTTCGAGGATCTGCGGCGGATCGCCCTGTCGGTGCTGGACGAGATTGCGGCGAGTTCGCTGCGGTCGGCGGTGGTGGCAGCGGTGGCGGGCTGGTGCAACTGGGCGCGTCGCTGCTGACCAGCGCGCTGGGCCTGCCGGGGCGGGCGACTGGCGGGCCGGTGGCGCCGGGACGCGCCTATATGGTGGGCGAGCGCGGGCCGGAACTCTTCGTGCCGACGGCGAGCGGGCAGGTGGTGCCGGGCGGTGGCGGTGGGCGCGACGTGCGGGTGAACATCGCGGTGCAGGGGCGCGGGAACGAGAGCGAGGCGCGGCTGCTGGCGCGGAGCGCGCGGCAGGTGGCGCGGGCGGTGCAGGGGGCGCTGCAATGAGCGGGATCGATTATTGGCTGGCCGACGAAGGCCCGGCACATGGGCGGGAGCAGGAGAGCCGCTTCATCAAGCGGTTCGATCCGATGTGGTGGACGGTGAATTTTCCCCGGCCGATGATGGCGAGCGTGGTGACGACCGGGCCAGACGCCCCTTCGACAGGCTCAGGACAGGGCCTGCGGGTGGATGCGGTCTTCTATGGCTCCGGCGATCTGGCGGGGCTGATCTGGGACGCGGCGGACCAGTGGAGCCATAAGCTGCTGGCCTATGAGACGGCGCGGGATTTCCGGCAGTGCGTGCTGCGCTTTCGCTGGCGCAGCGGCGGGCTGCGACGGCTGGACGAGACGCATGGGCCGACGCTGACGATCGAGGGGCGCGATGCGGATGGTGCTCCGCGCGCCTGGTATGTGCGGCTGTGGAATTATGCCAGCGGCGGGCCGGAAGATGCCGAGATCGTGCTGGATTTTGCCGCGCTGGAGGGCGGGTTCCGCTTGCCCGACGATAGCGATCCGGTCTGGGCCGGCGATGTCGACCGGATGTTCATTTCGCTGGTGCCGCCCGCTTATGATGCGGGCGATACCGGCTTTGCCGTGCCGGTCGAGGGCTGGGCGGAACTGAGCGACATCGCCTGCGACGGGGCGGGATCGGTGCTGACGGTGGGGGACGTCATGCTGCCGGAACATGGGCTCAGCATGGCGACCGGCTATGACGATAGTTTCAACCAGACGCCCGAGCGGCTGGTCGCGGCGATCCATGCGCTGGGCTATCGCGGGGCGATCAACCATTATGTCGGGATGAGCCATTATTTCCGGCTCGAACGGCTGGGCGCGGGCCTCTATGTCAGCCTGGCTGGCGGGGTGCTGAACGCGCCCTGTGCCGCCTGGCATGCGGACTTTGCGCGGCGGGCCAAGGCGATGGGGCTGGGGATCATCTGGTCGCTATCCTATGAATTGTTCGACGCCCATTGCTGGAATGACTGGAAGCAGCGGGCGGAAAATGGCGACCCGGCGCTGACCGGCTGGTCGCCGCCATCGACCCTGTTGTCGCCGGCCCATGGCGGGGCGATGGGCTATTTGCAGGCGGTAGCGGGCGCCTTTGTTTCCATTGCCTTGGACGCAGGGATTCCGATCCTGTTTCAGGTCGGCGAACCCTGGTGGTGGGTGATGCCGGCGGATGGGCGGATCTGCATCTATGATGATGCGGCGCGGGCGGCGCTGGGCGGGAGCCCGGTGTCGATCGCCGATGTGCGCGGCGCGCTCGGCGCGGCGCAATGCGACCTGCTGGATGAGGCGGGGGCGCTGCTGGCGGCGTCGACGGCGGCGCTGTGCGCGGCGGTCAAAGCGCTGGCGCCGGATGCGGTGACGCATCTTCTGGCCTATCTGCCGACCGTGCTGGACCCGCTGGCGCCGGAAGCCAAGCGGGCGAACATGCCGGTTGGCTGGGCGGCGCCGGCGTTCGATGTGCTGCAACTGGAAGATTATGACTGGGTGACGGAGCGGCGGCCCCGACTGACCGAGCGGGGCGTCGAGATGGCGACCGCGCGGCTGGGCTATCCGGTCATCGAGCAGCATTATTTCGCCGGCTTCGTGCTGTTGCCCGAACAGGCCGACCAGTGGCGCGCGATCGCGGCGGCGGCGCAAGCGTCGGTCGGGCGCGGCACGGCGGCGACCTATATCTGGGCGCTGCCCCAGGTCGCGCGCGACGGCTTTACCTGTTTCAGACTGGATGGGGAGGATGCGGTGCAGGCCTTTGACGATGTGCGCTTTCCGATCGCGATCGGGCGAGAGGCGAGCGTGGCGCCGGCCTTTTCGACGCAGGTGGCGGAAAGCCCGTCGGGCCATGAGCGGCGCAGCAGTGACTGGGCCGACGCCCGCCTGTCCTTCGACGCCGGGCCGGGGGTGCGGTCCGACGCAGACATTGCCGCGCTGATCGCCTTCTTCCGGGCCAGGCGCGGGGCGGCGCGCGGCTTTCGCTTCACTGATCCCTATGATGACCGGAGCGGGCCGCCGGGCATGGCGCCGGGGCCGCTGGACCAGCGGCTGGGTAGCGGTGACGGGGTGACGACCGATTTTGTGCTGACACGCCATTATGGCGGCGGCGCGGACGCGCAGGCGCGGCGCATCACCCGGCCGGTGGCGGGCACGATCCGGGTGGCGATCGACGGGGTGGAGCAGGCCGATGGCTGGCAGCATGTCGGGCTGGGGGTGATCGCGTTCGATGCGGCGCCGGGCGATGGTGCGCTGATCACCGCCGGCTATCGCTTCGATGTGCCGGTGCGCTTTGCCGAGGATCGGCTGGAGATTAATCGGGCGACCTTCGCTGCGGGGGAAGCAGTGTCGGTGCCGCTGGTGGAGATACGCGAATGAGCGGGGGACTGGAGGAGGCGCTCTGCACGCTGGCCTTTTGCTGGCGGTTGGAACGGCGCGACGGGGTGGCGATCGGCCTGACGAGCCATGACCGCGACCTGGAGATTGACGGGCTGCGCTATCGCGCGGCGCCGGGCATGACGCCATCGGCGATCCGCAGCAGCATCGGGCTGGAAGGCAGCGACAGCGATGTCGCCGGCGCGCTGGTGGCCGATGCGATCAACGAGGCGGACCTGATGGCCGGGCGCTGGGATGGGGCGGCGCTGGAATTGCGGCTGACCCAGTGGGAGGCGCCGGGGGCGCTGTGGCGGCTGCTGGCGCGCGGGACGATCGGCGCGGTGGCGCGCAAGGGCGGCACGTTCAGCGCCGAACTGGTGGGCGCGGCGGCGGCGATGCTGGCCGATCCGGTGGCGCCATCGACATCGCCCGACTGCCGCGCCTCGCTGGGCGACCGGCAATGCCGGGTCGCGATGGCCGGGCGGCGGCAGATCGTGGCGGTGACGGGCGTGGCGGACATGGTTGTGGATGCGGCCGGGCTGGAGGCGGGCATCTATGCCTATGGCATGATCCGCTGGCTGACCGGCGCCAATGCCGGGATCGTCCAGGCGGTGGTCGACAATGATGTAGGCGCGCTGCGCCTGACCGATCCGCCGCCTTTCGTGGTGGAAGCAGGGACGCTGGCGCTGCTGACGCAGGGGTGCGACCGGCAATTGGCGAGCTGCGCGGCGCGCTTTGGTAATGCGGTCAATTTCCGGGGCGAGCCCTATCTGCCGGGTACCGACCTGTTGACCCGTTATCCCGGCGGATGAGCGGGCCAAGAAGCGGAGCAGCGATCGCGGCGGCGGCGCGCGCGCTGGTGGGCGTGCCGTTCCGGCTGCAGGGGCGCGATCCGGTGCTGGGGCTGGACTGTGTCGGGCTGGTCGGCGCGGCGATGCGGGCGGCGGGATACGCACCCATGATGCCGGGCGACTATGGGCTGCGCTTTGGCGATGACCGGCGGGCGGACGAGTGGGCGCGGGCGGCGGGGTTGCGGCCGGTGAAGGCCGGGGCGGCGGGCGACATGATGCTGGTGCGGCCGGGCGCGCTGCACCGCCATCTGCTGATCCTGGTGCCGGGCGGCTTCGTCCATGCCCATGCCGGGTTGCGGCGGGTGGTGGAGACGCCGGGCGCGCCGCCCTGGCCGATACTGCGCATCTGGCGGGCGTGAAGGGGAGGGAAAGCTATGGCGACGATGGTGCTGACCGCGGTGGGGACGGCGCTGGGCGGGCCGATCGGCGGCGCGATCGGCGGGCTGATTGGCAATGTGCTGGACCGGGAAGTGCTGTTCAAGGCCAAGGGGCGGGAAGGCGCGCGGCTGAGCGATCTGCAATTGCAGACGTCGAGCTATGGCACGCAGATGCCCCGGCTGTTCGGCAGGATGCGGGTGGCGGGCACGGTGATCTGGGCGACCGACCTGCGCGAGGTCCGCACGAAAAGCGGCGGTGGCAAAGGGCAGGGGAGCAGCACGAGCTACAGCTATTCGGCAAGTTTTGCGGTGGCACTGTCGGCGCGGGGCGTGCGATCGATCGGGCGGATCTGGGCCGACGGCAATCTGCTGCGCGGGGCGACGGGCGATTTCAAGACGCAGGTGGGGGCGTTCCGCCTGCATGACGGGAGTGAGGATCAGGCGCCCGACCCGCTGATCGCGTCGGCGCAGGGGCCGGGCATGACGCCGGCGCATCGCGGCATCGCCTATGTGGTGTTCGAGGATCTGCTGCTGTCCGATTATGGCAATCGCATTCCGTCGCTGACCTTCGAGGTGGAGGCGGATACGGGCGCGGTGACGATCGACTCGATCGTCGGCGCGCTGAGCGAAGGGCGGATGGGGTGCGCGACGGAGGGCCATGTCGAAGGCTTTGCCGCGAGCGGTGCGGATCTGGGCGAAGCGATCGCGCCGCTGGTCGAGGCCTATGGGCTGGGGCTGTGCGGCGACGGGGCGCAACTGGTGGGGGAGGCCGGACCGGCGGTGGCGCTGCTGGACCCGGCGACGCGGTGCAGCCGGATCAATGGCCGGGCGATCGATCCGGTCGAGCGATCCGGCGCGGGCGTGGACAGCATCCCGCTGGCGCTGTCGGTGCGGCATCATGATCCGGCGCGCGACTAACAGGCCGGGGTGCAACGGGTGACGCGGCCGGGGCCGGGGCGGATCGAGCGCGGGATCGAACTGCCCGCGGTGCTGAGCGGCGGGGCGGCGCGGTCGCTGGCCCGACAGCGGCTGGACGGCATCTGGGCCGGGCGCGACCGGATGATGGTGGGCGGAGACTGGCGGGCGCTGGAACTGGAGCCGGGGATGATCGTGACGCTGGCCGATGCGCCGGGGCTGTGGCGGATCGAGGAACGGGAATGGGAAGCGATGGCGGTGCGGCTGGCATTGCGGCGGCTGGCGGGAGCGGCCGGCCGTGCGCGGGGCAGCGTGTCGTCGGGCCAGATCGTGCGACAGCTGGATGCGCCGCACGGGCCGACCCGGCTGATGCTGGCGGACCTGCCGCGCCTGACCGACGGGGTGGCGAACGGGCCGCAACTGGCGGCGGCGGCGAGCGGCGGGCCGGGCTGGCGCAGCGCGGCGCTCTATGCGCTGGATGCGGGCGGGACCGCCGAGCCGATCGGGCGGACGGCGCCGCGCGCGGTGATGGGGCAGATCGACGCCGCTTTGCCGCCGGGCAGCACGCTGCTGCTCGACATGGTGAACAGCCTGTCGGTGACATTGCTGGCCGCGGATATGGAACTGGCGAGCGCGGACGGCGCGGCGTTGGCGCAGGGGCGCAATCTGTGCTTGGTGGGGCAGGAACTGATCCAGTTCGGCCGGGCGGTGCGGACCGGCCCGACAAGCTACCGGCTGGAGGCGCTGCGGCGCGGGCTGCGCGGCACCGAATGGGCGATGGTGGGGCAGGGGGCCGGCACGCCCTTCCTGCTGATCGAGGCGGACCGGCTGGTCGATCCGCTGGCGGCGGCAGGCATCGAGGGGGATATCGGCGCGGCGATGCACCTGCTGGCGATCGGTATTGGAGACGTGGAGCCGGCGACGGCGGAAATCATGATCAGCGGCGCGGCGCTGGTGCCGCCCGCGCCGGTGCATCTGAACGCGGCGCCGGACGGAGCAGGCGGATGGCGGATCGGCTGGACCCGGCGCAGCCGGGCGGGGTGGCGCTGGAGCAGCGGTGGCGAGGTGCCGCTGGCGGAGGAAAGCGAGCGCTATGCGCTGCGGGTGCTGGAGGGCGATCGGCTGGTGCGGCGGGCCGAGGTGACGGAACCGGGCTGGAGCTATGATGCGGCGATGATCGCGATGGATGGCGTGAGCGGGCCGCTGACCATTGACGTGCGGCAGGTCGGCACGCGGGCGCTGGGGCGGCCGGGGATGATCGAGATGCTGCTGTAGGGAGGCGAGGATGACGAACGAGACGAGTGATCGCTGGGCACTACCGCTGTTGCATGCCGGGCAGGCGCAGAAGGAAATGATGCATAATGAGGCGCTGGCGCGGATCGACATGCTGCTACACGGGATCGCGGAAAGCGCCGACCTTTCGGTGCCGCCGATCACGCCGGTTGCCGGGCAATGCTGGATCGTGGCAGCCGGGGCGAGTGGTGGCTGGGCCGGGCAGGAGGGGTATGTGGCTTTCTGGACGGATGGCGGCTGGCGCTTTGTTGCGCCGCGTGGCGGATTGCGCCTGGCGGTGGCCGATCGCGGTCATACCATAGTGCATGACGGTACGGCATGGCGGGATAGTGCGGTGCGCGGTGACGGATTTTTTGTCGATGGGCAGCAAATTGTCGGCGCACGCCGGTCTGCAATCGCGGCACCGGCCGGCGGCACGACCGTCGATGTCGAGAGTCGTGGCGCAATTGCCGCGATATTGGCGGCTTTGCAGGGCCATGGCCTGATCTCCATGTAATTCTGGAGTATTGGCGTTCTTTTCATGGAGGGCGGGAGGTATTAGCTTGGAGGATACCCTAGGGGATGTCCCTACTGCGTTATTTTGGTCGCGTCCGTCAACGTGGTGTAAATTCGGGTGTGGCCAGCGGGCTGCATTGTCAGGCGGCCTTGGGTGTAATCTGTAGCGGCTGAACCTCCTCGATTGTTGGTGTGGCAAGTGCGGCCATGCCCT